>Ga0157370_10004626_pt1 | contig 15735 bp, 13 predicted proteins | sample C35metaG_FD_113463 | JGI IMG/M metagenome (GOLD analysis project Ga0157370, IMG submission 113463) | Corn rhizosphere microbial communities from Kellogg Biological Station, Michigan, USA - C3-5 metaG | ecosystem: Host-associated > Plants > Roots > Rhizosphere > Soil | place: USA: Michigan...
AAATTTAGGTAATAAAAAAGCCCCAACATAAAGTCAGGGCTTATCTAAATTTGTTTTGTAGATCTTAAGATGGACTTACTGCTAACCAGTTAGTGCCATTCGCTAAAGTGTTTATCCAGCTTATACGTGTTGCATTCGGATCTGATGCTTTGAAAACAGTTCCCGCTGGCAGTTTTGAGCCAGATACATTAGGAGGTGTGCTAGATTTATAAGTAAACTCAATCTCTATGTTTCCATACAGTGCAGTCGCAATATAAGATGTAGCGTCTAAACGCACCTTAGGCGAACCGCTGCCGTAGTATTGTCTGAAACCATTATCAGAGGTTAGTTTTGAATTAATAAAATTGACTGTACCATTGTAAAAGTTATACCCCTTTGTTGTTCCAGTCATTTCACCCATATAAAGCTCTAGGTTTTCAACTGAGAAATTTAAAAAGGTTGATGAACTAGGATTTCCAAAATGTAAATTCCCGACTCCTGCCACAACAATTTTACTCGTTCCATCTGCATGACCTATTAAGCGGATTCGCCCATTACCTCTGGTTAAAATAGAAGTAAGATAAACACTACTGTTAACTTCAAAAGTACCAGATGGGAATCGAATAATTACATCATGAAGCAATTCTGTATCGTAGGCTACTTTAACTGCATTATTAAAATTAGCAGTATTTGTAGTTGGATCCCCTGTATTACTCAAGGTAATATCTTGCACCTTGCGAGAATAGTCCCAAAGTAAGAATAGGATAGGGTTATTAAAGCGGAAGTTTGGAACCCAAGTGCATTCTGTCGGCGCAATACTTTGATCTAATATTGTCACGCTCTCTGATGAGAAAGTATTGCCGAGATTAAGTTTATATTTATAACCTTGTGGGTTTTGAAGCCAAAAACCAGCAATTGTGGTTGAATTGCCACCCTCAATACGTATTAATTCATTAGGAGGATTTTCTTTATCTCCAATGGATAATGTCATTATTCCATTGATAACTAAACCTTGGGCTGAACGTACTCTTAAAATTCGGGTTGAGCCTTCAGCACCACACCCATTAAATGCAACCCCACGAGCAATATCAATATAGTATGGATAAGCTTCATAACCATCACCACTGTCATTGATAATATGATCAGATGCACAGGAATTAAATGTACAGTAAGTAGTTTCTTCAAACCAATACCCATTATGTGTATGATTTAGCGCATAGCAACTATTTAAAGTAATAGAAGTTAGTGGATTACCTGTCATAACTATGCCTCTTTTCGAGTACGCAGTTTGAACTTGTTCAAGTAGACATACAAACGTTTGGAGCTTTAAACAGTCTTCATTAGCAACGTAGAATTGACATTGCCTCATTGTTAAATTTGGATAGGCGGTATCAGTACCTTTAAAGACATAATTACAACTCTTTGTCTTTGCATCTTTCCCTCCCCAGACTGAGATATTTTCAAATTTTTTGTAAGCCCCTCCACCCTTTAATAAAATTGCAGAATCAATAGTAACTCCAGCATCTAAATCAACTCGAATTTCGGTTAAGTTAGCTTCGCCGCGAATTGAAATAGGATTGTAATAAATACCTTCATCGTCTTTATTGATTACCAAACAAGCTGAGTTCACAAGATCATAACTTTTCCAGCGATACCCACGAATCGGTTTAGGTACTACTAACTGACCACCACCCTTGCTGCGTAAATAATCGATGGCATTTTGAAATGCAGGTCGATCATCATACGATTCATCGCCTTTCGCACCGAACATTTCAACTGTAATTTGTGAGCAGTCTACCCGTTTCCATCGACCAACATTGACTCCAGTAACTTGAAAGATCGTTCCACCATTTGGCGTAGCTGTACTTGTTGCATCCCAATAAAACTCACCTCCACCTTTATATGGGTTTTGCTCAAGTGACTGATTCGGGGCATGATATCCCTTAACAAAAACAATATCTCCGTTCTGTGGGGTTAGGTTATTAAGATCATTAATAGATTCAACATAAGACATGTAGTTTCTCCAAATATTTTTGATAATAAAAAAGCCCTGAGCTTTTGAGCAAAGGGCATGTATTAGTTTATTGCTAGGGTTAAGCTTGATTAATTCATATGTATGTACATACAAATACGATAAATATTTTCATGAAGTTAATTACACATTATTAACTATAAATATCAATAGCTTCTACTTCATATTTATCTACAACCATATTTTAAGTAAAAGAGATAAATAAATAAATTTTATCGTTTAGCCTCTATATCTAATCTTTAACCTAAATTTTGATTCACTTGTAGAGTTTGAATTTGCTCTAAAACGAGCTAATAGTCCTGAAGCTCGAAAAAACTTACCATCCGACTCGGAAGCTATATTTTTAAATCCAAACGAATAGTTGATATTTAACAAATTTAAACTAAGATTTTCGGTTATTGATACTTCACTTCCCAAGTCAAGAGTACCCTCTAACACACCTGTAGCATCAATAATGTCAATACTCTGGATTAAACCACCGTATTGGGAAGGCGGTATCATAAAATGTATTGGGAGGTTTTTTTTACACTCAATAATAGGACTAATATATTCTTTCTGAGACCCAATAATATCATCACTATTTAAAGCTATTTCACATCTTCCAAATATACGGGACTGGAATACAGCAGTATCAGCATCAAAACTAAAGTAAGGATTGATGTATCCTGTCAAAGCTCGTGTTTTCATTATTGATCCACTAAGAAAAGGAGTTAAACCAATTCCACTTGCTTTATTATAAAGTTTTGCAAAAGCAACAGTATTATCTCCATCTGCTGCTCCACCGAAGAAGATCAAACTATTAACACGGCCGAAATGCAAGGCCTCTTCGTATGGTTGAACTGAACTCACACTTTTTTGGTTAATTCGAAAGCCAGTAAACTGAATATCATAACACTCGTATTTTAAACCAGCCTCTAAAACTCTTTTACACTGTTCTGCATAAAGACCCGTTAAATTTATACCACAACAAATCCCACCATCCTCGCCATCATCTCCACCAATACGAACGGCAGTAGTTCCAGCAACTTCAACAACAGTATTCATAAGATTGATTGTTTGCGACATTCCAACACGTACACCACCACCAGCACTTCCTCCTGAGACAGTATTGTTGGAAGCATTTATACCATTACAATTATTTAATAATGCAAAAGCAAAACTAGATCCGCTCGAAAGTATTCTATTTTGAGTAATTGAACCACGATAGGAATATTTGACATGTACTGCTTCTTTATATCTAGATTTTATTTCGCAACGCTGAATATGTGAGTCATTTGCAGCCCACCATTGAATTCCAAAACTACCTACAGCACCTGTTGGAGTCTTTGTAAAATTATCTATACCTAAATCAGTTAAAGATAAATTTCTAATAGTTCCGGTAATTGAAGAGTTAGTTTTAATTACTGGATTTGAACCATTCCCTTGCAAAATAGAAGATTGAGATCCAACACCTGTTAGGGACTGCTGCTGGTAGAGTTGCAATCCTAAAGGAACAAAGAAAGTACCTAGGGGTACAGTAATTCTTGCTTTGGGGCCAGCAATATCTAGAACACTTTGACATTTCAGGCTCTCATCAGAGTTATCACCTATAGCACCACCCCATGTAATATCATATTCATTTTTACGCTTTACACGTTTCCAAATTCCTCCAAGATTTGACACAAAAATATCTACATTATTACCCGGCTGGCTGTTAGTAGAGTATCTAAATAATCCTCCTCCAAAAAATTCCGCAAGGCCGGCTAATGGAGTGTTATATGAGATAACCTCTACCAATTGACCATTCCCTCTAGGAGTAAAGTTTTTTAATTCTTCAATTGAAGAAATAATCTGGATAGTTTTATCATTAATTATTTTCTGATTTTCAGAACCATCAATTACATCTGTTGCATTTACTGTAGCCATTTCCATCACCTTTATAAAAAATTAAGTTACCATTAACTAATTAAAAAAATTTATTAATAATTAAAAACCTACATAAGTTATCCTCCAAATTACAGACAATAAAAAAGCCCTTAGCTGTAAGGCAAAGGGCCAAAAGTGAAGAATATTTAGTTTCTATATTGGAATAAAAAACTAAAAAGTATTTTTACTCTATTAATATAGATGTCTTCCAATAGCAATTACATCAATATTAACCGTTGAACTTGTAGAAGAGCTTAAAGCAAAACCAAAAATATTAGCTGAAGATGCTGTGATAGTTTGAGCTTTAGCTGAAATACATACGTTATCAAGTGATATTGCAACAATAGTCGGTGGTTCAATGAATGCTCTAGGAAATATCCAATTAAAGTCAGTTGTTTTATACCCGCCAGCATGAGCCGTATTAATTGCTACGGTACCGCTAATACGATGCCGACAAATCATTGTGCCATCTGCCTGTTGAGAAAAATGACCAGGGGCAGAGTCTGTTCGAATACCATTACGATCAAATACTAATTTAGAGGTTCCATCAGCTAATGTACTGTTTGCATCAGATGAAATATAAGTTATGTAATTAACATTTGTTTTCGGATTAGTAATTTGAATAAAACTTGGTTTTTGAGCACCTACTTGAATAGCATTATTTAATAATCTTGTTAAAGTTGATGGGACTCCATCTACAAACTCAAAACCATCTATAACAAAGTAGCATTGGGCACTAGTATAATTAGCTGCATTCATCAATCCAATTAAGGCACTAGCTTTGCCTATTTTGACATCTTGTAATATAAATCCAAAAGGTTTTGTATTAGATGCTGCTGTAAGCGATGATGCCCAATTCATTATGAATCTAGCTAAACCGCAATCAATAATATAATCTCCAATTGAATAAACTGGCCCTGAGCACTCAGTAACAAAAATTGGTGAACGCACTTCATCTTTATGCATAGTGATTTTGTTTTCAATAGACTTATTATGTCTACCACCTAAACCAACCATTCCTCTAATAGTACAACTCTTGTAATGAGATTGAATTGTATTACCATGGAAGTCAGCGCAATGAATCCCAGTATCTACACCATTTTCTAATACTGCTTCTTCGATATATATGCGACGGCAAGGCACACTTCCATTTAGGCTCCCCCCACCTGTGGCTACAGAATGTCTGTATCCAAAGCAATATTTTGGTTTAGCAATAATATCTTGACAGTTGCTAAAACAAATACCGTAATCGGTCTCAGTAGTGGAATCACCTTTTTTTATATAATTACCACCAATAATTCTACAGTTAAAAGACCTTTCCAATAAGAAAGCATATGATGTACCAACTTTACCCGATAGAGATAACACTTCCATTTCATTGAATACACTGTCAGCACAATAGGTAACTTTCAAACCATATTGGTAATCAGACTTAAATTTGATATTTCCTGTAATCCGCAAGTTTATTGGTTCTAACTTAAATACCTTATCCGTTGAAACACCAGTATATGTAGTTTCCAATTCATCAGTTAATTTAATGGTTGAGCCTTCAACATTAGCGACACGTTTAATTTCTCCATCTTTATAGTAAGAGCGATACTCACTAAATGAGAAATCCAATTGATTATGAATAACAATAATATCTTCTTGTTTCAATGTACTAGGTACTTCAGAGACAATGATTTGTTTATCGTTGGGTAATGGCGCGCTAGCTATATTACCAAGTGGAGTTAATGATCCTGAAAATGAAAATGCACCATTAATCGATTCAAATGTAACATTGCCTTCTATCTCTATTAATTTATTTGCTCCATTAACAATAATGGTTCCAACATGTTTATAGACACTTCCTGAATAGTCATATAGCTTTGTACTGTTAGCAATCATATGATCAAAGCAATCTTTAATTGCTTGGGTATCATCTGCAATACCATCGCCTACTGCTCCAAACATTTTTGGATTAACAAAATTATTAATAGCCAAATTTAAATTATTTTGTTCAGTATTTATTTCATGTTGGTTTTTATCGCCATCAATTACATCAGTTGCATTTACTGTAGTCATTTTTCCACCATTTTTTTAAGAAATTTTATAAGAAATAAAAAGGCCCCAAGATTTCACCTAGAGCCTTTATTTACTATTAATAATATGGAACTTTCCGAACAGTACCGTTGATATTAATTGATAGATATCCTGCTGGTTGCGCAGGTAAGGCATTGGCTGATCCAGCTGTTGCGGAAGTGCTCGAAAAACCACCCAAGATTGGATTGCCAGATTCGTCTACTCCAATGTATCCAGAACCTGCCTGAAGCTTGATATATGGATATGCAATTAGCATTGTTGATGTGTTTACATCACCTGAACCACCACCAGTCGGTTTTGTAACTAACCGTTGTATATCCCAAACAAATGCATCACCACCACTAATTTCTGCTGCACAAGAAATATATGCATTTGCAGACTGAAGAACATAAACATCATAAATATATCTATTGCTAGATGTTTGTACGAAACGTACCTCTTGAATGCCTGACCCATTTCCTACGTGATGCCAAGTGGCTTGTATATTTGCATTTGCAGCATTTGAGTCGTTTTTGCATTGAGCAAATACTATTGTTTTACCTAGTGCAGAAGAAGCTGAAGGATTTCCTTGAGTATAGCTATTCGTTCCAAGGATCTCTAAACATAGAATTCCAGCCTCGCCTATAGCCGCAGTACCTAATTTGGTCCATGTAGATCCAGAAAATGAAGGGGTAATACGCTTGAAACGCTCAAATTCCTTTTGTAATTCGAAAACTCCAGCTACACGTGGAGTGAATAAGCTAGTCCCTTTATCAATATAAAGTAGGTCAGGCTGCGTAACATTAATCGTATCATTTGCAGTAAATGCAAAATGGTACATTCTTAATAACCGTGTATTAGTTGCGGTTAATGGAGCACTATTATTCTCTGTGTATAAATTAACTATTGTCCAAACACCATTATTGATATGCCCCATCGAAGTATTGAACTCAAAAATACAATCAATCATTGAAGATTGAGTACAGTAATCAGCATCAAATAATAATGTATTATTTTGGGCATAAACTTTTTCTAGTTGAATAGTCGTATTATTTGCCCAGGCTTCTTTTACAAACTTAAATACAACATTATTTCCATTTGGAATAAATCCACTAATTTTTGAATCAATAAGATCTTTTGCAAAAATTAGATGACCTGAAAAACCTGATGCTCGACAATTTAAAATATGAACCCATGCACCATTAATTTTACTATTCGTAAGTAAACAGATATTTAAATTATCTGTTTTGGTACCCGTTGATTGAAAATCAATATATGCAAGTTTTACTTTTTGAGTATTACATTGAATACCTGCACCACTTATACGGATCGTTGTTTTTAATGTTTGAGCAGAAATGGATGGTACGCCTCGGAGACTTACAGCTTTTGTCCCATAATCAACAGTACTAAATATAAAGTCGCCATCTGCAAAAATTGTCGTTTCATTATCTGAAGCATTAATTGCTGCTTGATAAGCGGTTGCATCATCAGAGCCATCGAATTTTGCTCCAAACCAACTGAGGTACAACTCACCAAAACCTATTTGTCGTACCCATCCATTAAAAACAGTTCCACTATCATTCTGGGTAGATTTTGTTGAATCATAAATGAAATGGCCGCCACCTCTTTTTTGTCCTGCATAGTATGATTTCACATAAACGGTTTGACCATTTACAGGAGTTTGAATATTTATTAATTCACTAATACTTTCATATACTTCCATTTCTCTCACCTTTCGAAATAAAATTTAAACTTTCATATATTCTTCAAGAACTTGTTCAAAATAATTAAAAACCTACATAAATTACTTTCTAAATTCTTGGCAATAAAAAAAGCACCCGAAGGTGCTTTTTCTTAATTTAAACTTTTACATTGAACCCTGACAAAACATATTGGCAAAATTAATTGCAGCTTGAGTATCAACAAACTTTGCATGGTAAATAGGCAAATATGAAATTGTTGCAGCACCGTTTAGTGAGAAGATTCTAGGTGCGTGTGTTCCACCATCAGATCGATTGGCTAAGCAAACGATACGGTATGTCTTCCCAGCTTTTAATGCGAAGTAAGCTAAGTGATTTGTATTGGTTCCAGAAGATGTAATACCGATCTGACAATCTGAGGATGGTTTGAGTAAGCATACAAAAACCTTACCAATATAAGCTGAGGCTATATCTGGTAAGTTAGATAATTCAGCAAAATTGGTAGTCGATGTTCCTGTTCCAGATAAAGAGATATCTGTCCAACTACCATCGCCATAGTCTAAAGATGTATTTTCGCTAATAACGGTTGAAGATGCTTTAGTTACAACATGCGGATAAACCATAGAAGTCAGTTCATTTGCTATTGGCATCTTGCGCGTTGGTCCACCAGCTAAAGGAACCTGAAAAACAGGTCCATATCCTGACACGCGACCAGTAGGACTATATTCAAGCATCATGGTGGGCTCGGTTAGGCCAAGCATAACGGCTTTTGCCTGAACATCACATGTATTATGTAAAGACGAATCATAGCCCCCACTAATTCGCATATTTCTAGCATAGTGATAGCCATTCATCGTAGGATTAGAAAAACTTACACTATTGCCCCAGCGATAAGGTCCAGTAGTAATTCCACTCATTTGATTATTCCAAAGATTACTTCCACGCACCTCCACATGCATTTTTGGATAATCCAGAATATCTACAGCGGCTACATTCGCATCTAAATCGCCAACACTTTCGAAATAAACATCATCAAGAATAAGCTTAGGATATGCGGTATTAGCTGGAATATTTCTCCACCAAACTCCAATACCCCGATTTCCCTCTATTGCTCCACCGGCTAAAGTGACATTTTGAGTAGTTCCTTCAATTAAAACTGCCGCTGTGCTATTAAATCGTGCATACATACTTTCTTCACGATGGGATGTTACATCTTTAAGATGAAGCCCAACTTTACATGCGCGATAGTAGTTATACGTATTTCGATTTGTGAAAGATTTCTCAAGTCTCATACCCGTATCATGAGCATTAAGCAGTAAACCGTGAGTTTCAGCAAAGTGGCCAGTGTTATAAACAGAATAACCTATCGTAGTACCATTTTTGGGAGTCAGATAGTCTCCGATAGTGCCATCTCCAACAATTTGAAAATCACGTAAAGTACGCTGAGCATGATCATCTGCTACAGCACCTGCCGTATATACAACTCCTGTCCCAGCATTACACTTGATACGTGAATAGAATCCATGCCCATACACATATGTATATTGAGATAGATTTAAAGTTGATTGTAGGATGTGTAATTTTATCCCTAGATCCAAAGCAATTGTAGAGCTACGTTTAGCATCCACTGCTTCTTGTAGAGTTGCATAATCATTTGCGTTCTGTATATCACGCACTTTATCTAATAAATCTCTCTCAACTGCTCCAGATTCATTTTGAATAAATGTAATATCTGCCATTTTCAGATTCTCCGTAAATTTTATTCTCTGGTTGTCGCATTTAGGTTTAAATAACTCTGTTGTTTTCGGTAATTAACGAGATCAAAATAAAATCAATTCTTATGTCTCCATAAAATAATCAAGAATAAAAAAACCGTCCAAAGACGGTTTCGAAATCAACTAAAGGGTTTGTAAAATTTCCCCTCCATTGATCAGCTTAGTTGTTAGTGGTGCTACTCCGCCAATTGCTGTGCCACCTCGTGTCGGCTGACCTTCAGTCATGCCGTGGTAATTCCACTTTCTTGTGCCCCTATTGGTAGATTTGTTACCATGTCCACCAGTCGGATGCCCGGCCTCAATCTCAACTTCACTATGTGAAAATCAAAGCGCCAATGTTTAGGATAGGTAGGAAATTGCTTTCGAAGCGAATGGCCGTTTCTTTTAATTCTTGATTAAGGGTCTTTTGAGCTTCTAAATAATTTTGCTTGGCTTTGGATAATTACCTATTCTTTGGTTTGGATTTGACTTCTGTCTTTCCTGTGAGCTTAATATATTGCTTCGAGTCCATGCCAACACATCCACTACGATAAAAAATATTCAGGTTTATTATTAAGCCGAGCAATTAATTTATTATGTTTTTCTAAAGCCATAAAAAAACGCTCATCTAATTGAGCGATCTCTTCTTGAGTTAGTTCTTGTGTTGAACAACTGCCTATATGATTAAGTTCTGCTTGGATCTGTTTAATTTCATTGGTAATTTTTTGAAATCCTGTCATAAATTCTCCAGAAATAAAAACTCCACTCAATCAAGGAATCAAGTGGAGCTAGAATTCATTTCTTAATTTTCAACGAATATTAAACAGCAGGAATCACTTTAATAGTCGTAGGAGTCACTTCATTGCTATTCTGGCATACAAGAGTGAGGTTGAAGTAAACATCTTCAGTGAACGCTGTAATAGTCTGGTTATAACGATGAATTTCAGTTAAACCATCAACTGAGGTAATCACATGCTCAATTTCAGTTGCAGATACATATTTCATTGAATACTTAACAGGTAAGTTTTGTGTATTGAACAAAGTATCTAACAATGAGAAGAAATCATTCATCTCATCGTAAGTATTGTTATAACCAATATCAGAACCGCCTAAATCGTAACTATCAAAAGTGGTCTGTAAACGAACACCACTATGGACATTACCTGTAGCACTTAAAAAGTTCTCAGCCACAACTTCAAGCGTATCGCCAATATTAGCTTTAGTAGCTGCATGGTAACCGTACATGATTATTGGTGCTTCAGGTGTACCAAAATCTAATGGCTCGCCTACTGGAGTTAAAACACCATTTTCATATGTACAGTTATCCAAATACCAAGCCGATGCTGGAGGATTTGGAAGACTAGTTACACCAATGACAGTAAAACCTGGTAATGCATTAATTGCTTCAACATTACTCAACACTTGGTCATAACTAGTCGAATCGTCAATCTTAACCAGCACTGTATGACCAGCAGGTAAGTTTGTATTTGTTAAAGTTTCAATTGTTGCTTGTTTTGGGGTAGTAACCATGAAGGTTTCCTCATAAAAAAGCCCTATCATTTATATGTGATAGGGCTGGGTGGTAGAAACTGAAAAATAAAAAGCCCCGCCAATAACTAGTATTTAGCAGGGCTTCGCACCGTAATCCGTCCGGTAATTTAGGCAAATCATATTAATGTCATCACTTCACCTTTATCAGAGCAAAATGAATCATTCCCCGATCTACTGAACTTTTCATCATTAATAATTAAGTGATGAATTTTTGTTGTTCCAATTAATTGAGTACGAGCCTGTTGTACAAGACTCCTGATAACAGAATCTTCCCCTTATACTCCTTACCATCAGTTTTTGTGACGATAATGTTTTGAAATTCAGATTTTTTCCAAAGGATAGCTAATGGTTTTTTCATGTGAATAGCCTTTAAAATTAAAGAAATTTTAATTTAACAAGCCATCAAAAATTAATACTGTTTTCTGTTGACAGTTCAAAAGCAATAAAATCAATTTTAATCAATAAAAAAAGCCCACTAATAAGTGAGCTTTAAAATATCTTTGGTGTTCGACCATAACTTCGTCCCACCTTAACATAAATTTATACTAACTGTGCTGCATTGTCAATATTGCAACACCTCTATTTTTCCATCTAAATATGCAAGGCCTTTATCAATTTCTGAACGGACTTTTGCTTTACTGCATTTATGAACATTGGCAATTGTTAGATAAGACCAATTATTTTCATAATAAAGTATTAAAAACCAAGATCTTTCTTGCAAAAACTCTCTTTTATCACTATGCATTTTTGCCAATAGTTTACCTACCTCAACTGCTTCAAAATCTTCAATAACGCAAGGGATAGAAACCTTACTTGCCCTGATTCTAGTTGTGTCATTTTGGTCAATTAATATAGCTAAAGGATTTGCTGAAACTTTAAATTTCGTAGATCTTACCCACAAACCATATTGTTCAAGCCACTGATGAGCGGAACGTTTAGACCAGTCCATTATCTTATTATTTACTTTTGCATTCATCTTTAAATTCCCTCACATCAATATTGTGTACTGTTTTCATAAGGTGTTTTTTGTTTCGATAACTTGCTAGCTTACGTGTTGCTGCTGACGTCACATTCTCAACTACAGAAACACCAGTAGCAGTAAAGTAAGTGAAATCAGCAAAGTATCTAAGTGCAGGTTTAGTTCTTTTCTCTCCTTCAATTTTTGTTTTGGGCGCTAACTCGAATTTTGTGTAGTGCTGTAAATCTTTAATTCCACCCGTTGTTGAGCCTTGAGTTGGATATAGCGCTTGTATTCCTTTGTGCTATCAAAAGTCATCCCATCTAATTTAATTTTTGAAGCATTAAATTTATTAGGACCCATTTTAGATTTTTCAGGCTTTGGACACTTTAACTTCAAGTGATATTCAGCAAGGCTCATGGATGTCATTCCTCAATAGCCTCCTTACTTGAATGCCACCAAAGCACTACAACACCACAGATAACCCCGGTTATAATTGAAATGAGCATTGCCCACGCTAAAATCTCAAATTTATTCATGTTATTTCTCCATTACGATTTGATTGGAATCCAACTTGCTTAAGGTATGGCATCAATTTTTGTTGTTGCTCGAGATCAGCAAGTTTTACGGCAATACGAGCAGCTAGTTGTTCATAGCTTTCATTACTTTCCGCATATCTGCTTGCAAACTCTGGATGTACAGAAAGTTTTGAGCAAATGCGTAAATTTGTTTAGAACTGAGTACTTTTAATTCTCCTTTGGTGGTTCGAACTTGTGATTGTGATTCAGTAGTTGTTTTTTTGCTTGTTCACGAACTTGGTACTTACAAAATGCGTTGATTAACCAATTTGCAAAGTGGTAAATCATGAGTTCATCACAAAGATTCTTTTCAGCGTTGTAGAGTTCAAATGCTCGTAACTCTCGATCAAACCAAATCGCGTCTTTGATCTGCTCGTAAGTTTCCTCATCAGTTGCCAAAAGAATTTCTTCACGAAGTTTTTTCAAATTCAGCCATATTTTTTTATTTTTAGATTCTTCTAATAGTTTCTTTGGTAGATTCCGTGTCCCAACGTTGGGACTCTTTGCTGGAATTGTTGGAACTCTTTGCTGGAATTGTTGGAACTGTTCCGTTGTCGGAACTGTTCTATTATTGATACTGTTTAAATCATCATTTCCCTTGTCAAAGTGTAGTGTTGATGGAACTGTTTCTCGGCTTTTAACACTAACTAAATGGTAAACTTTAATTTGCTTAGTTTTACCTTCACGCTTACCTGTATCGGTAATAAATCCATCCTCAATTAATTCATCTATAATCTTAAGAACTGTTTTTCGATCCATTTCTGTATCTTGGACAAGACGAGCAATGCTTGGATAACAGCAATGATCTTCACCAGCACGGTCAGCCAGTGAAAGAAGAACTAACTTTTTAAGTGGCTTCAAAGCACCACTGGCTCTTTGTTTTTGGCGTGATTTCCACGCCCAAATCGTTGTATCTAAGCTCATAGACCTTTCCCTAAAAATTTAAATGTGCTTTTAGCCACGATTGAAACTTGTTCATTTCCAATAGTTTTAAGCTGGTCCCCTCGATTGACCACACCATCAGCCATTCGACCCAATTTGGGTTCAAACGCCCCCCCTTGCTTAAATCGCTCGCAATTGGAATTGGAAACTTCACAACTGCATCCGGTAAACCAGTTCTCGGATGATGGCTGACACTCCTTCTCTTGTTCCAATCCAATGCTTTCGGTGTTGGCCATATATTTACCATCGATTCCAAACAAGGACTTTTTCTGTTCCGCTCCGATAGACAACCCATTATCTTGACATCTGATGCTTTGAGAGTGGGCAACAATCCAGATTCGGTCATAGATATGGATGCTCCAAAGTTAGATGCTGAAAAACGTGTCCAAGGATTGGTGTGTAACGGGTTTCGCCTGTGTAGTTTGTACGAAGCAATACACCTTTTTCTGCCATTTTTCTTCCGGCCACTTAAGAGACCCCAAGTAGAGAGACTGCATTGATTCGTCCACCAATAGTGTTAATAGCTTGTTGAATAATACTCACAAATTAAACCCAATTTAAACCCAAATTACACTTAAATTAAACCACAAGTTAAAAATGGTTTCAACCCATGTGTACTTCACAAATAGATTTTTTTAAACTAAAATTCAACCAAAGGTTACAAGTAATGATCACGATGAGCACAATGGTTGAACGTATTCAGGATGCCCTAAAAGCAAAGAAGTTATCTTGGTCGAAAGCCGCTACTTTAATTGGTCTTTCTGCTCAGGCTCCAGCAAAGTGGAAAAAGGGACAGATTAGTAAAGAAACCCTAGATAAACTCGCCGCATTACTTGAAGTTGATGCGGGGTGGCTTCTTAATGGGAAAAAGTCTGCAAAGATTGATAACTTCAATATGCAAGAGTTCATGGCAAAGCATGGGCTTACTAAAAAAGAAGATGTATCATTTGATACAGACGACATCATGGATGCAGATGTTGTTGAGTATGAAGTGGCTAACGGTTATGTATGGATAGATGTCGTGGAAGCTAGTTTTTCATGTGGTACTGGGGAATCTATTGAGTTCCATTTTGATGTAATTAACGGGAAGTATCCATTCCCTCCCTCTTTCTTTCATAGGAAAGCTGTTGAACCTAAATACTTAAAGCTAATAAAAGCTAAAGGGGACAGCATGGAAGAGTATATTTTCCATGATGATCTAGTTGGTATTGATATATCGCAAACCGAGATCATTGATGGTGAAATTTATGCTGTCTACTTCGAAGGGGAAGGAATGATTAAGAGAGTTTTCAAAGAAGAAGGGGGAAATTTGGTCCTCCATAGCCTGAATGAAAAATATAGAGATCGTAAAGTAACAGAACAGAACGGCATCAATTTTAAAGTTATGGGCCGTCAAGTTTGGCGTGCAGGATAATTAAACTAATAAAGTAAATCGAACTTTTTCATCGATATTTCATTAACCGTTATTCCTCGAGAATTTTTTAATTTTTATGAGTAATTACGAAACATAATGGTAACTAAATAGGGGTAGCTTTGAAGAAAACTTTGTATGCACTATGCTATTTTTAACCGTATTCAATAATTCTTTGAATTAAAGGGTTTTCCTATGCAGTTATCGAATTTCACAGTCACACGTGATGATCATTATACTGTTTCTACAGATCCTTCTAAACTCAACATAGAAGTTATTCATTCATTTTTATATCATTCAAAATGGGCAAAAGGGATTGATTTAGAAACAATGCAAACCGCTATAAAGCATAGTTTATGCTTTGGGTTATATGATCCGAACAACCAACAAATTGGCCTTGCTCGTATCATTACAGACTATGCAACTTTTGCTTATGTAAAAGATGTTTTTGTGATTGATGAGTTTCAAAAAATGGGGTTAGGGCGCTGGTTAATGGAATGTTGCTTAGAACACTTAGAGTCTCTTAAACTTCGCAGAATTATGTTACTTACGAGTACAGCCTCAGGTCTCTATAAAAAAATAGGCTTTACCCCACTGAATCAAGAAAATTTTGTATGGCAACTTTTGCCCACTAATACAAAGGCAGTTTCAAATTAAATTACCGATTTACTTCACTGTTTTTAGTTTAAGAAATACATCAACTTATAATTATTAATATGCTTTTGCTAGCAATAAAGCATGAAGTTATTACAAGACAAGGAAATTCTGGTACATTAGCCGCTTAGAAAGCGGCTTTTTATTTGATCAAATAAAGGTACTTTTTAAAAAGTGAGCAATATTGTGAGTAAATCTCTAGTCACTTAT
>Ga0157370_10004627_pt1 | contig 15735 bp, 10 predicted proteins | sample C35metaG_FD_113463 | JGI IMG/M metagenome (GOLD analysis project Ga0157370, IMG submission 113463) | Corn rhizosphere microbial communities from Kellogg Biological Station, Michigan, USA - C3-5 metaG | ecosystem: Host-associated > Plants > Roots > Rhizosphere > Soil | place: USA: Michigan...
ACACGCCGTACCGATTCGCCCACATCATCACTTTCCGCGGGCTGCCCTTGAAATTAATATCGGCTAACACCGGAACCTTCGTCGCGTCCCAATCGAACTCATCGTGCGCAGAGAACTGATAGTGCCACTTCAGTTTCCCCGTGTCGGCGTCAAGCGCGATCACCGACGAGCTGTACAGATTGTCGCCCAACCGGTTGTCGCCGTTATAGTCCGGACCAGCATTCCCCGTGCCCCACATGGTCAGGTTAGTCTCGGGATCGTAAGATCCGGTAACCCAAATCGGCGCTCCGCCATGTAAATAGGAATCGCTCGGCTTGCCGTCTTTGCCAAGCCAGGTTTCGTATCCCGCCTCTCCCGGACCAGGCACTGTGTTGAAGTGCCAGACTTCTTTGCCGGTATTCACGTCATAAGCGGCGAGAAAACCGCGTACGCCGTGCTCTCCGCCCGCCACGCCGGCGATCACTTTATCTTTGACCACGATGGGCGCCACCGTCATCGCGTACGCTTGCTTGTAGTCCGCGACTTGGGTAGTCCATAGTTCCTTGCCGGTCTTCGCATCGAGGGCTATCATCTTGGCATCGAGAGCCGCCAAAAACAGTTTGTCGCCCAGAATCGCAACGCCGCGCGTCAAATTCCCGCAGCAGGGATTTCGCGTGCCTTCCGCTGGCTTGTGCGAGTATTGCCAGATCGTCTTGCCCGTGGCCGCATCCAGCGCGATCACATCGTTGGGGCTCTGAACGGTGTACATGACTCCGTCCACCACTAGCGGCGTAACCTCATGCTTGTCGAGTGAGCGGGACTGGAACACCCATTTAAGAGTAAGATCCCCGGCATTCGCCGGACTGATTTGCGTGAGTGCGCTATGACGCTGGCTGTTGAGATTGCCCGAATAGGTCAGCCAGTTCTGCGGCTCCTGATTTGCGCGAAGGATCCGCTCGAAAGGGACGGGAGTCACGGGCGCTTCGCGGTTCTGCGGGCCGCCGCGTCCTCCCTGAGCCCAGAGTGGCGCGGTGATGGTAGCGAACAGGATCAAACGATGGGTCATGGTTAAGTCTCCTAGCGGAGTATCGCCGGTATCTTAACACTTGGGCATCAGTGCATGGGACACGCGCCGTATGCTGCCCATCTCTGTCACTCGGCACACCGTATTCCCAGCCGAGTGTAGAAGGAGCACGCCGAACTCTATGTATCCGGCCGAAATGGGTTAAGAGCGGCTTGTACTCGCCAAGATGGTAGCCGCACGGCGGAAATCATTAGCGTGTATTCTGCTCGGATTGGACCTTACGGAATGAGTACGCTACGTTTCAAACGTTCCCCACCGATTATGGCCTTAGAATATTTATCGCGTTGTAGTCAACTTTGTAGCTGCGACTTCTGGCTTACTATACTGTGTGGACATGGAACCTTGCAAGGGCAATCCGCGAGCCCAAGGGATGGCAACTCGCGTCGCTCGGAAATCCCTAGCAGCATGCGTACTCTCGATTCTCGCCTGCGCTGCCCCAGTCGCAGCGGGCGTCACACGGATCGTAATCGATCAAAAACAATCCCCCGCGTACGACGGCAAATCGTTCGGCAGCGCCGGCCAATACGAAATTCTTACCGGACGCGCGTTTGGTGAACTCGATCCCAAAGACCCCCACAACACCATCATTACGGACCTCACCTTCGCTCCGCGGAATTCGAGGGGCAAGGTAGAGTACGTAGCGACGTTCATTCTCGTGAAACCGCTCGATTTAACGAAATCGAATGGCGTCCTGTTTTATGGAGTCCCGAATCGCGGTAATCGTAACCTCGGCGGGGGCTATCGCGTGGCGGGTGAAACAGGCGAGGAATTTCTGCTCAAGCGGGGCTACATCATTCTGAATAACGGGTGGCAGGGTGACCTCGCGCCACGCGCGGGGCTTGAGACGATCGCGGTTCCGGTTGCGCGGAATCCCGATGGGTCCGGCATCACTGGCACATTCTCCACGCGTTTCTTGGACGCGCCGAGCGGCACTGCTACTCAGCCGTTGCCTGCAGCGCACGACGCCGCGGATATGGACACTTCGAAAGCACTCCTTACCAAAGGGGCCGCCGATCGAAGCGCCATGGTCCCGATCAACAGCCGGGACTGGTCATTCGGCGATTGCACAAAGAACCCTTTCCCCGGCACCCCGGACACCACAAAGGTGTGTTTAAAGGGCGGCTTCGATCCGAACTCTCTGTACGAGTTAACCTACCGGGCGAAAGATCCGTTGGTCCTGGGCATTGGTTATGCCGCAACAAGGGACATTGTTTCGTTCTTCCGCAACCAAGCGAAAGATTTGAGCGACAACGCCAATCCTATCGCCGGTCGCGTTTCGCGCGTGATTGCGCAGGGCGTATCTCAGTCTGGCAACTTCGTGAAAAGTTTCATCCACCTTGGCTTCAATCAGGACGAGACGAATCGGATTGTCTGGGACGGCGCGAACGCGCACATTGCCGGCAGGCAATTGGCGTTGAACATACGTTTTGCTACGCCAGGCAACACACGCGAAACGGGCAGTGAGTCCACTCTCTGGTGGGGCGAGTACGCCGACACAATTCGCGGACAGCAGAAGAAGTCCAGTATGCTCGACCGCTGCCGCGCCACCAAGACCTGTCCGAAAATCTTCGAGACGTTCGGCGCGAGCGAATTCTGGAGCCTGCGAATGTCGCCCAACCTGGTAGGGACGGGAGCAGACAAGGACATTCCTTTACCGCCACAGGTCCGCAGGTATTACTTTCCGGGCACGCGACACGGTGGAGGCGCGGGTGGGTTTGAGACCGGCGCTCCAAAGGCGCCGAACTCGTGTGAACTGCCTGATAATCCAAACCCCGAAACAGACACGATGCGCGCCTTGTTTGTCGCTCTTGCAGACTGGGTAACAAAGGATACAGCGCCTCCGCCAAGCGTTTACCCTCGTCTCGACGAGGGACAACTGGTCAGTCCGGATTCGAGAAAGATGGGCTTCCCGGCCATACCTGGGGTGCCGCTGCCCGATCACCTGATTGTCCAGTGGTTCGATAACGATTACGGACCGGAGTTTCATGCCGCGGACTTGTCCGGCGTACAGTCGATACAACCGCCCGTGATGAAGCGAGTGCTCCCCATGCTGGTTCCCAAAACGGATTCGGACGGTAATGAAGTCGGAGGTATTCCATCGGCCCTGCATCAGGCGCCCCTCGGTACGTACCTGGGCTGGAATGTAACTGCGAGCGGCGTTCTTAAGGGCCATGCTTGTCAGAATGCCGGCAGCTTCCTGCCCTTTGCCAGAACGAAAGCCGAGCGTCTCGCGAGCGGCGATCCGCGGCTATCGCTCGATGAGCGTTATCGCGATCACGCGGCTTATGTGGAGGTTGTGAAGACCGCTGTGAATCGCCTGTCCCAGGGCCGATTCCTGCTGCAGAAGGACGCCGCGCGGTTGATTCGTCAGGCTGAGGACAGCAAGGTAATGCATTGAAACTGCGTTCGGCGAGGCTGCCGAACCGCAAATACCACGTTCGTTTAGGATCAGTTGCGATTGAGCGTTGTTGCGTGACCGGAAGAGTCTACGGGAGCGATTTCTCTCAGGTCTGTTCTAACCGGAAACTATGCCCGGGCGACGCCTTCCCTAACCATCGCCTTTCCTCGATCGGCTGCTCTTCCCGGTGTAACGAAAACACAACTCGCAAGCCCACTCGATCGAGTGTCGTCAGCGCCGCGGCGGCATACGGCGGAAGGAATAGCTTTTCGGGCGCCGGGAAGGGAAGATACGCCGATAGCCCCCGGCTCGTATATTCACAAGCCTCCGACTCTGGACGAGTTCGTCGATCAAGTGGGCCGCGACATCAAGGGATTACTCAATCCGTCGGCTAATGCATAAGCGCCATTTCCCGCCGGACCGTTTCCTTGCCAAGCGGTTGTGGGTCAATGTTGTTTAAAGAACTGCACTTCGCGCTCGTGTCGTTCTGCGGCCTGGCGCGTTTTGAACGTACCCAGATTGCGCCGTTTGCCGGTTTGAGCGCTTTTCTTCCTGGAATAGAGCCGGTATTCACCGGATTTCAATTTTCGAATCATTCTAGTCCTTCCTTTCCTCGAAAGCCTTGGCCTCGTGTATGCGCTTTGAAAGAAGATCCTTTGTTTTTTCCAGTTCAGCTTAATGGCAAGCGCTTGGTGCTTCCCAGTCCGGTTGATAAAGTAAGTTAGCATTCGCAAACCCGAGCGGTGGCCGTGTGCCTTGCAGGCTATGCTCCGCCATGTTGCGCCTCGTGTTTGAGGTTTTGCCGAAACCAATTACGAGCCAGAATCGAGACTTCCTCCAAGGTCCCCGGCTCTTCAAACAGATGAGTCGCGCCCTGCACGATTGAGAGTTTCTTCTCGCATTGCAATGTGGTGAATGCCGAGCGGTTGAGTTCGATCACCTCGCGATCTTCGCTTCCAACAATGAGCAGCGTTGGCGCTTTCACCCGTGGCAACTCAGAACCAGCCAGATCAGGCCGGCCTCCTCGTGAAACTATCGCCCCGATTAGAGAAGGACGTTCCGCAGCAGCGACCAGAGCGGCACCTGCACCGGTACTGGCCCCAAAGTAACCGATCGACATGTTGCGACCGGCCGGCTGCCGCTGAAGCCAATCTGTAGCATCCAGGAGCCGCTTGGCCAATAAATCGATGTCAAAGCGAAGGTGACCACTCTCTAGATCTACCTGTTCCTCCGCCTCCGTTAATAGGTCCAGAAGGAGCGTACCAAGCCCACCTCGCTGAAGAACGTCCGCTACATAACGATTTCGAGGACTGTGGCGACCACTCCCGCTGCCATGCGCGAATAAGACAATGCCTTCGGCGTGTTCGGGTACGACAAGATCACCGGACAAACCGAGAGGGGCAATCTTTACTGCTTGCACCGTACTTTTTACTACTTGCATCGCTAGACTCCAACCGGGTAGGTTTCTGGAACTTCTGATGTCTGCTCCTCTTCGGCGTGCGGAAGAGGCTCAATTGCGGTGGTTTCGCCAAAGTGAAGGATCGCGTCAAACTGATCTGCGATCCGGGTATGGAAGTAGTGGCTGAGCCGCTCTGTCTCGGGCCGATAGATGACGCCAATGGCGCGTTCCAAACGTCCTTCGCGAAACTCGGCCGAAAGTTTCTCATCCCCGGCGAACGTCGCGAGAAATCGAGGTATCTCGATTTGATGGAAGAGTGCTTCGTAGCTGCCGGCCAACGCGGGGCGCACTCTTTTGATTTCGTGTAGCCCTCCCCAATCCGAAGCCGCCATCACGGTACCGGTATACGTAGTGAATCCAACCAGCACGGATTGCGCATAGCGTTCGCGTACAAGTTGCCCCAGGTTCCATTCGCCGTATTTCCTCCGATCGGTCGCGCGGGCGTTACCTAAATGCGAATTGTGTGCCCAGACCACGATATTGCTTCGGCCAAAGCGAGTGTCTAGATGTGCCGCGAGTGCATGCAGGGTCTCCGTCATGTGGCCGTCGCGCAGATTCCACGTATTGACGCGTCCGTGAAACATACCCCGGTAATATTCTTCTGCATTTCTTACGAGCCGGGCATTCTGCTCGGCCGAGAAAAAGTCGTCTTCGGCGATTCGGCCGTCCCGATGCAAGTATTCAAAAGCCTGCTGCTGCAGATCCTTGAGTTGCCCCACCACCTCTTCTCTACAGGAATGGGAAAGGTCGAAGCTTGCCGCGTAGCCATAAGCTTGCTCGTCTTCTCCAAAATGATCGAAACAGGAATAGCGCTGGCGAGCTCGCCGCGCCGCTTCTGGATCGAGCTTTTCCAGATAGTGGACTACCTCATCGCGTGAACGATACAGACTGTAGAGGTCGAGTCCATAAAAGCCAACTTGGGGCGCGTGTTTCGGCCGCGAATCGTTGTACTGGCGCAACCATCCAACGAAGCGTTCGACGTCCCGATTCCGCCACATCCATACGGGAAAGCGAGTGAAGCCGGAAAGCGCACCTGATGCCGTTGAGTCATTGTTACGAGCACGCACAAAGCGGTTGACGCGCTCGGCGTCGGGCCAGTCCGCCTCCACCGCGACCGCCTGGAATCCTTTTTCCGCGATCAGTCGTTTTGTGATTTCAGCGCGGGTCGAATAGAACTCGTGCGTTCCATGAGATGCTTCGCCGAGAAGTACGACGCGGGCATCGCCCGCCAAATGGATAAGGGGATCCAGGGAGCCGTTGCTGTCAGTAATCCGGTGCGCCGCCGCGCGCAGAAGGTCGAGATTCGGCGAATTCGGCACGTAAACAAATCCTCCTCATGCTACTCGCTCATGTGATGCCGCTGAAGGAGCTCCGGCGTGCGCTGCCGCCAGCATGGATGCGCCAGTCGCCAAGGCGTCATCCACTAGAACCACCGTTCGATCTTTGATCGGGAGTGTCGGTTCGAAATCTGTGTCCAACGATTGGCTGATTTCAAATGCGACCGGAATGCCACCGCGCCGGAGCGCCAGTACAAGAGCGTTCGGGCCAATCGCCTCCCCTCGGCGCATCTGAGCCAAACGGCGACCGGCTTCGACACGGTTCCGAAAGAGGGGGCTACTACCAACATGGCCCAAACCCATCATGAAGTCCTTCAGTTGAACCTCACGGCCCATTGAGGAGCAAGTTTGTCGCCAAACACGCCTTCCGGATGACACATGATGACACATGAGGTCCACGCCCGCGGCTGACCATGGAGATTCTAGCCTTTGCGTCAGCAAGTGGCGGCTGTGAGTAACGCGCGTCGTCGCGTTCCCCAGCCGCTTTTACGCTTCTGATTTCATTGGAAGACCGACTGGCGGCGACATACAGGGGCGCGTCAATCCCGATTCGAGCTACATTGAGTTATGGTTATCCCGTTTGGTAGTATTCGACGCGTGAGATGATTACCACTTGTCCTTGCGGAGGCGAGGCATCCCCTCTGATTCAAGATAGTCGAGCCATTAACTTTGTATTTCAAGACCTCATCTCCTATTTATTTATTTGCAGAGTCTGCACGCACACATTCTTCTTCCCTGCACCGCCCGACCATCGCCTGACTGAGTTTTACAATGGATCCTGGAATGACGGTTCTAGCGGTTCCATCGATTTCGCATACGCCGCGTGGATTGAAGACTCGGAAAACGAAATACACAAGCCTAAGGCGACTTTCCTGAACGCGATCCAGCGTATACGAGTTGAATATTGCAAAGAATCGTCCCCAGTAGTTCTGCACGACGTTAGTTGTGGCTATGGGGCTTTGGTTTCGAAGCTGAACATGCTCGGCTTTGACGCTACTGGCAGCGATCTCGATCTTGAGTCGATTGAACAGGGCAGGAAGCGCGGCAACAGCAGAGTATTCCATTCACATTTCGAGTCCCTGCCGGATGTCCTCCCTGGCGGAGTCGACATTCTGACCTGCTACCATTCCCTCGAGCATTACCCGGATCCCCTAAAGTTTTTTAGTGTCGTAAAGCGGCTCCTTCGGCCAGGTGGTGTTTTCATTGCATCGTTGCCGAATGGCAGTTACCTTCCTGCTTCCCGTGATTATTTTGGAAAGTATGATTGGTGTTTCTACCCCGGCCATCTGCACTACTTTACGCCCCGCTCCGCTCAAACTCTGCTGGCGAAGGCTGGCCTGCGTTTGACAGAGACGTTTTCATACGATTGGGATGGGACACAGGAAGACTGGCTTCTCGATACAGCCTCGCGCATGCCGGCGTTTAAGTCGGTTTCTCGGGAACAACTGCTCCGGCATCTGGCCGCGGAGACTCTTACGCGGGATTTGCGGTTTATCGCGATCAATGACGATCCAGAGCCGGTCTCAGTTGGCCCGAGGCGAGTTATCTCTTCCTTCCCACGCGCCAGCCTTAAGGGTCCTAAGGACAGTGAAACAGACTCCGTTTGCGTTGAGAATCCGCCAGTGGCGATCATCTCCCATGCTCGGAGCAATCACAGCATAGGTGACACCGTATCCGTACTTGGCTATGAGATCATTCGTCGAAACGGTGAACACTCGATCTTGTTGCAGATGCTGACAACCAACCGGTTGACGAAGCAGTATCTGATAATTCTGCACTTGCAGGATACAACCAGGACCGATGGGAGCTTCGTGAACCTTGATTTCCCTCCATTCCCGCCCACGACCGAATGGAGCCCGAACCACCCTGTAAGAGTCCTACGTCGGCTGGTCCATCCTCGGACAACGCGGTGGTACCCGGATAGAGCCGTTAATTTGGTAGAGGAATTATCGGTGCAACCAGGCGGCTATCTGCTTCGTGTAGGTCTTTGGGACCTGAAAGACGGGCTGGTTGGTCGTTTGGCAGAGTTGGGTCCGATGGTCCTCCCCAGCTAGGATTTCCCGCTCCCAGTTCATTTTCAAGGCTGCTAGCACAACTACTAGGGCACGATTACAGTCTGTCCTCCGCATAGCGAGGCGTAGAGCGATCGAGGTTTGGACGTTCTTGAGAAGGGCTGTTATCGCCAGCATTCCGCCCCATTTATAGTCTTGGGTCAACTTCCGGTCGGCATGACCCCAAGGGTTAAAAGGGTACGAGCTGATTCGTTGAATCGTCAGTTTCGCAATCCCACGTGCGTCTAGTCCGGCCCGAAGGCCGGCATTGCAAATAAAGGGCTTGTTTCTTTGGTCGGGGCGGCGAGATTCGAATGCCCGACCCCCTGCGCCCAAGGCATCGGAGCATCACGGCCCATTGCGAGCAAATTTGTCGCCAAACACGCCTCCAACAGGCCTGTCCTGTAAATGCCTGATCATATTGAGGAACAATTCAGGAGGTCATCTGCCTTGGGCGGCAGGTGCGCTGTCGCTTGCCCAATTTGAAAAACTAGTGTCCGGATACGCGGGGCCGGGCCGATTTCGAGAAGGCCACCGCGCGAGAGTCACATCGGTCCGTACTGGAGAAAACGCTTGCCCGAACGCAAGCCTTGATTGCGCTAAAACCTCAAAACCAGTAAGGCACGCGCGGATAAGAAGGGCTGGGACAATCACCTTGACATACGAAATCCGCGGACGCTATATTCCATACGTATCTGCAAGAACAGAATATATTAGTCTAAAGCTGTCAATACAGGTTCATCCGAATGAAGCAAAACCGACCCGCACCGCAGATACTACGCATCTTTCTCATCGGGACCGCGCTGGTGCAGTCAGGGATGCTGGCGCAAAGCCTGAATACCTCATCCGCGGAGCATTGGGTTTCGACGTGGGCGACGGCACAATCACTAGCCCCAGGCAGTGGACGGGGCGGGGGACGCGCGGGTGCTGCGCCGCAGCTAGGTCCTCCTCCGGCGCCTCGGCCGCAAAATGGACCGGGACCCGGCCGCGGGAACAATCCGCAAGGGATCATTCCACCTTCGCTCAATGACCAGACCGTGCGCATGGTCGTTCACACCAGCCTCGGCGGGCATCGAGTGCGTGTGCAGCTTTCCGTTGCATTTGGCGCAAGCGAACTGACGATCGGCTCAGCCCACATAGCCGCCCGCTCTAAGGAATCGGAAATCATTCCGGCCACCGACCGCGTGCTGACGTTTGGAGGAAAGCCGGGCTGCGCGATTCAGCCCGGAGTCCTGATGTTCAGCGACCCGGTGGATCTGGAAGTAGCGCCGATGTCCGACCTCGCTGTTTCCATTTACCTGCCGAAGGATACCGGGCCGCCGACAAACCACCCAGTAGGCCTGCACACCGCCTATATTTCCAAAGGCGACACGACGGGACTGGCCGTCATGCCAGAGCCCAGCACAACCACCGCCTACTTGTGGCTCTCCAGCGTGGACGTTCCGGCCGCGCCGAAAGCCTTCGCGATTGTTGCTTACGGAGATTCGATTACCGACGGCTATGCGACCACGCGGGACGCGAACCTCGCGTGGCCGGCGCTTTTGGCGAAGCGATTGGCCGCCAACAAAGCGACGGCGCATATCGCCGTGCTCAACCAGGGCATCTCGGGTAATCAGGTCCTGCGCGACGGCGCCGGAATCAGCGCGCTGGCCCGCTTCGACCGTGACGTGCTGAGCCGTCCGGGCGTGAAGTGGATGATACTGCTGGAGGGGATCAACGACATCAATATTCGGGGCCGAAACCCAGGACCCGAGGCGCTCACCAGCGAGGAGTTGATCGCCGGTTACCGCCAGCTCATTGAGCGCGCGCACACCTATGGGATCAGAGTGATCGGCGCGACCATTATGCCGGAGGAAGGCGTACCCACCGCCTCTGAAAGGGGCGAGGGGATCCGAACATCGGTCAATCAATGGATCCGCACGAGTAAAGCTTTTGACGCTGTCGTGGACTTCGATGCCGTGGTCCGCGATCCGCAGCGCCCCGCTCGAATTCGAGCAGACTTCGATCCGGGCGATCACATCCATCCCAATGATGCCGGCAATCAAGCCATGGCCGATGCCTTCGACCTGACGATTCTTAGAAAGTGATCTCTGAACAGATGTGCGGATAAAACCCAGAATCATCCATCTTTTGGTCCTAGCGGTCGGGTCGATTTCCTCCGCCCAGACTCGAGTCGCCCCGGTGGAGCACTGGGTGGCAACATGGGCCACCTCGCAACCGTTAGCCGCAACATCCACGGTCGGCCGCGGAGGTCCTCCGCCGCCGCCGCAGATCCCGCAAACGCAGCCCACTTCACCGCCCCCAGGTGCTCAGGGGAAAGGAGGACGCGGTGGTCAGCCGCCGGTTCCATCTTCCTTAAATGATCAGACCATTCGCATGGTGGTTCACACGAGCATTGGAGGGGGGCGCGTTCGAATCGAGCTTTCGAACGCCGCGGCAGCAGCTCCACTCGTGATCGGTGCGGCGCACGTCGCCGTCCGCGCTAAGGACTCGGCAATTGTCCCGGGAACCGACCGGAAAGTTACATTTAGTGGCCAACCGGGTTGCACGATTCGGCCGGGAGTACTTATGCTGAGCGATCCCGTGGACATGGAGATCGCGCCGCTGTCCGACTTGGCGATCTCGCTCTACGTTCCGAAAGATAGCGGGCCGCCGACGAACCACAACTTGGCCTTGCATACCGGATACATTTCCAAGGGCGACACGACGGCTCAGGAAGTCATGCCCGAGCCGGCCACGACGCGCGCCTATTTGTGGCTCTCCGCCGTGGACGTAACCGCGGCTCCAAATGCTTTTGCCATCGTTGCGCTCGGGGATTCGATTACCGATGGCCAAGGCACCACACTGGAGGGAAACCTGAACTGGACCGCGGTTTTGGCCCGCAGGTTGGCTGCGAACAAGGCCACTGCCCACATTGGCGTTGTTAATCAGGGAGTACAGGGCAATCAGGTGCTCCGGGATGATGCCGGTGTCAGCGCCCTCGCCCGCTTCGACCGCGATGTGCTCAGCCGGTCCGGCGTGAAATGGATGATCTTGCTGGAGGCGATCAACGATATCGTCCGCCATGGCCAGGTGGATTCCGCCGACCCCGTCACCAGCGAAGACCTGATCGCGGGCTACCGTCAACTCGTTGCCCGAGCGCACACGCAAGGCATCCGAGTGATCGGCGCAACTGTGACACCTGCGGAGGGTCAGCGTCAGGTTACTGAGAGTATGCAGGCGATGCGTACCGCCGTGAATCAATGGATTCGTACCAGCCATGCCTTCGACGCCGTAGTGGACTTTGACGCCGCTGTTCGCGATCCGGAACATCCGCTGCGATTGCGAGCGGCGTTCGATTCGGGCGATCATATTCACCTGAACGATGCCGGGAATCAGGCCATGGCCGACGCTATCGACCTGGGTGTCTTTAAGAAGTGACAAGAATGGAGAAGTCCATGATGCCGGGTCGAAACTTCACGCTGCAGATGGCGCTTTCCGCTTTGTTGTTTGCGGGAATTACGGGTGCCCAAACGCCCGCGCCAGGGGCGGCTCAGCCGGCGGCCCGGGGCGGGAGAGGCGGAGGGGGCGGCGCCACGCCCGTCACCGCGCTGGTTTCGCCTGAATTACATCCCGACCGCACCGTCACGTTCCGCTTCCGCGCGCCGCAGGCCACTCAAGTCCAGCTGGTCGGCGAAATCTTGCAAGGCAAAGGCCCGCAGGCGATGACTAAAGATGAGGCCGGTCTGTGGACCATCACCATCGGCCCCGTTCCTCCCGAGATTTGGATCTACAATTTCCGGGTGCATGGCGTGGATGTCACGGACCCGTCCAACCCGGCCGTGAAGCCCGTCCCGCCGGGCTTCCCCATGTCCAGTTTTGTGGAGGTGCCCGGTGATTCGCCGTCCTTCTACGATTCGCGCCCGGTTCCGCACGGAGAAGTGCGCATGGTGGATTACGAATCCAAGACGTTTGGCCTAACGCGCACGGTCTGGATCTATACGCCGCCGAACTACGATAAGAGCACCGCGAAATATCCCGTGCTGTACTTGCTCCACGGTAACGGCGAGGCCTTCAACGGCTGGGTCATGAATGGCCGCGCCAACATCATCCTGGATAACCTGATCGCGGATCGCAAGGCTCAGCCCATGATCGTAGTTATGCCCCAAGGCCACGCTTTGCAGGCGCCGAACGTCGGCCCCCTGGTGAGAATCACGGGAGAGACCACGATGTTTTCGCCGCGCTTCCCGAAAGATCTTTTGGAAGAGGTGGTCCCGCTGGTGGAGCGGAACTACCGCGTGGTTGCAAATGCCGACAATCGGGCGATTGCGGGATTGTCCATGGGCGGCGGCCAGGCTCTGTCCATTGGGCTGACTCACCCTGAGCTGTTCCATTACGTGCTGGGATTCAGCGCGGCCATTGGAGACCGGTATCTGAATATCGACGAAACCGTTCGGCAGGTCCTTGCAGATCCAGCGGCTGCGAATAAGAAATTCCACTTGCTCTGGATTTCGGCGGGGAGGCAAGACTTTCTTTTAGGCCCGAATCAACAACTGGCCAAAGTCCTAACGGAGGCGGGCGTAAAGAACACCTACAGGGAAACCGAAGGGGCGCACGTCTGGAGCGTTTGGCGCAACAACTTGAATGAAGCCGCGCCCTTACTCTTTCGCGCGGGCGCGCATTAATCAGAAAGACAAGGAAACAGCTATGAAGCGAACCGTTTTTACAGCCGCCATGGCCCTGATTTTCTCTGCGCTTGCTCATGCGCAAACCCAGGCGCAGGCCCCTTCGCAACCTGGTGCGGCTCGTGGAAACGCGGGACAGCCGACGCTCACTCCGGATCAGGTTGCAGCCCAGCGGCGCGCTCAGCAGGAGCAGCTCGCCAACGATTGGGCCAATCTGACGCGTTATCGCGACGCCAACCGCAATTTGCCTTCGGCCTCCGAAAGCCAGCCGCGCGTTGTGTTCATGGGCGATTCCATCACCGAGCTTTGGGATCGAGATTCCGGCAAGTTCTTCGCCAGTAAAGGCTATGTCGGACGTGGCATCAGCGGCCAGACCACACCGCAGATGCTGATCCGTTTTCAGCAGGACGTCGTAGCTCTGCGACCGAAGGTAGTGGTGATCAACGCCGGCACCAATGACATCGCGGGCAACACAGGCCCGTCCACGCTCGAGATGATCGAGGACAATTTGACGTCCATGACGCAGATTGCTGTCGCCAACGGCATCCATGTTGTTCTGGCGTCGGTTACGCCGGCTTACGATTATCCCTGGAAGCGGGGTCTAGAGCCTGCGGAGAAAGTAGTGGCCCTGAATTCCTGGATGCAGAAATATTGCGTGAAGGCCGGCTGCGTTTATGCGGATTACTTTACGCCGCTGTCGGACGAGAAGCATGGGATGAAGGAAGGTCTTAGCAGAGATGGCATTCATCCGACTCCCGCGGGCTACGCCATCATGGCGCCCATCGCCGAGAGGGCCATCGCGCAGGCGCTGGGAAAGGAGTAAACAGTCATGATTCTGAATCGCATGGGGCTCTCCGTCGTCCTTGGCCTGGTGGTGCTAACCGCCTCAGTGCTCGTTTCACAAACCCCGGTTTCTCCGGCGGTGGAATCGCCCAAATCCGAGGAGTACCTGCTGTTGGGAAACCCCAATCGCGGCGCGGGCGAACCGATCATCTTTGTGAATCCCAAAGATTCCAGCAACCTGATTGTCGTCGCCATGGCCACTCTGAATCGTTTGCCTAGTGGGGAAACGCCGCTACCGCGCGGCGACCCGGGCGCGACCGCGCTGCGCATCAAGGAGTTGTCCACGCCGAACGGATCGCTCACCGATATCGCAGTGACCCACGACGGCGGAAAGACCTGGGAGTTTAGCGAGGACAACTTCCGGAAGACGCTGTCTAAGAATCGATGCAGTGATTCCTTCGACGGAGCGGGGCCCGATGGGACGCTCTACATGGGCTGCCTGGCCTACCTGAATCTGGGAAGCGCGGATTACAAGGGGGGATGGGCGCCCAACGGGGAAGCGGCCGACTACCATGGCGGCTCGGCCATCGAGCGGTCCACGGACAAGGGAAAGACTTGGAGTTCCCCGGTGTGGGTTCATCCCGACCACTCTCCCGCTCTCTACGCGCCGGGACTTCGGCCGGTATTTGAACAAGCCTCTCCCTGGGACCGGCCATTTTTCGCCGCGGATGCGCAAACGGGAACTATTTACGTTACCGGAACCGGACCGGCGTACACCGTGGATCCGGCTACACTCCCGAGTCGCAAGCTTGATCCGAGCCTTCCGAGCAAGGGTTACACCGGTTATCCCAGCGCTGCGGTCTCTCGCACGCGAACTTTTATTCGGGCTTCTCACGATCAGGGCAGACACTGGGGTGTGATCTACGCGATGGACTCCGACGACTATCCCGGCGGCCGGGGAGGCTTTAGCGCTGCTCACGGCTTCCTCGCGGTGGCCTACCCCTCAACTAAGGTGCCGGCGAATCTGAACGCCCAGTGTCCCTGCACGGTATTTGGCACCAGCAGGGACGATGGCAAGACATTTAATTACCGCCTTGTGCCGGAGCTACCCGCCGAGCCGGCGGCAGCAGGCCGCGGTGGCCGCGGGGGCCGCGGCGGCGGACCCGGAGGCGGGGTCATGCTGTCCGCGGATCAGACCAAGGAAGGCCGCTACGCGATCGCGCGGCAGAGCGGCAATAAAATTATGGTTTCGTTAACGGAGGACGGCGGCCAGTCGTGGCTGCCGCCGGTCATTGCCGCCCAATTGCCCGCCGGCGCGAATTTCGGACACCGGGCCATGAAGTATTCGGCCCAGGGAGTTTTGGCCCTCATGTGGAAAGCCACCTATGCGGACCGGACCTACGACGTTTGGTCTTCTGCGTCCCGGGATGGCGGACGCAGCTTCAAGACCGTGAGGGTCAGCCACGCTGTTTCTCCTCCCACCAAGCCGGACCGCGGCAACTTCATGTTTGGCGATGATCTTTCCTCCCTGGACGTGGACGGCGAATTTGTCCACATTGTATGGGGCGACAATCGCTCCGGGTTCCTCGGGACCTGGTACGGCCGGGTGCCCTTGAGCGCATACTAGGGACGCGATCGCCCAAAAGCCTGTGATAAACGCGGCCAGATAAGTTTCAATCGCTTAAGTAGTCTATACACGTTTGTGCTCTCCAGGATCGCGCGCGAAAATAGCTCACCCTGGATGGTGTACTGATTGCATGCCGCAATTTCTTCCACGCAATCGTTGATAGAGATGCGCGTTGCGGAGTCCAGCGGAGCGTTGACCGGTACCTCGACGTCAATCCGGGCCTTCGTTCCGAGCAGAGCTCCGAGGCCGATCGGCTTTTCGCATAGAACGTGCTTGCCGGCGCGTGCGGCCTGGATCGACCAGGGCACATGCAGATGATTCGGCAACGGATTAAAGACCGCCTCGACATTAGG
>Ga0157370_10004628_pt1 | contig 15733 bp, 11 predicted proteins | sample C35metaG_FD_113463 | JGI IMG/M metagenome (GOLD analysis project Ga0157370, IMG submission 113463) | Corn rhizosphere microbial communities from Kellogg Biological Station, Michigan, USA - C3-5 metaG | ecosystem: Host-associated > Plants > Roots > Rhizosphere > Soil | place: USA: Michigan...
ACGATGGCGCTGCTCACAGCAATGAAGAAGGCTAATTCGACTGATCCGGCGAAGTACCTGCCGGTCCTCGCGAAGACCGATATGCCGGCTGTGACGACCCCGCATCTGCAGTACGACGATAAGGGCGATCTTAAGAACGGCGGCATCACGGTCTATAAGGCCGAAGGCGGCAAGTGGATTCCGCTCAAGTAATCGATGGATCAATCGATCGAGCGATAGTGTGAGCATTTGATCGCACTTCGCTGAAGGCGTCGACCCGCGAGCGGCTCGGCGTCCCGAAAGCCCTGCGGATGAATGTCCCGCAGGGCTTTCGTTTTGGTGCTTCGGCCGCTGTTTCGTGTTGTCCGATGTTGAACGGCTCGGCTCGTTAGCCGACGTGCGTTCGTTTGGCCGGCGACGGCACCGTTTCCATCGTAGTGAGGCCGTGCACGATGCCGCAGGCATCGACGGTTCCCTCACCCTTGCATTGATCGCGCAGCGCGATCAATTGCGTCTTCAGTTGCCCGAGTTCCGCCAATCGCGTATCGACGTGGCCGATGTGCGCGTCGAGCAGCGCATCGATCGATTCGCAGCGGTCTGAATGGCGATCCATCAGACGGAGCAGCCTGCGAATTTCGTCGTGGGTCATGTCGAGCGCGCGGCAGTTGCGGATGAACCGCAGACGCTCGACGTGCTCGGTGCCGTAGCTGCGGTAATTCGCTTCGGTGCGCAGGGCATCGGGGATAAGCCCCTCTTTCTCATAGAAGCGGATCGTATCGGTCGTGCAGTGGGCGGCTTTAGCCAGTTCGCCGATTTTCATGGGACCTCGCGCTGATCGTCGGTTGACCTTGGAGTGGCTATAAGGTGTTTACTGTACTCCAACAGTTTCTCGAGGGTTCTCCATGGCGCGATCGGATCGCGGACGTCAGCGTCAAGACCGCGGAGGCGGGCCGCAGCGTGACGCCGCCGTAATCGACGACGGGCAAGCGCGTCTGCCTCATATCGGCAGCCAGGCACCGCATGACCATCACTCCCATGACGTACGTGGCTGCGAGCACGAGCACGTTCCGGCGTGTGGCGCCGCGCGCCATGCCAGCGTCCACGTTCACGGCGATCCGCACGGCCATGACGCCGCGTGCTGTACAGGCACAGCGTCGGTGTTCGTGCCGCTGCCGGCCGCGTCGGCTCGCACCGACGGTACAGAGACGACGATCCGCATCATGCAGATGGACTGCCCGACGGAAGAGGCGCTGATCCGCGGCAAGCTGGGCGGCATGCCCGCGGTGACAAGCCTCACGTTCAACCTGATACAGCGCACGCTGACCGTCGTCCATGCGCCGGACGCGGAGCCGGCGATCCTCGACGCCATCCGCACACTGGGCTTCGTCCCTGAGCTGCCCGAGAGGGCGCTGGGCGAACAGCCGGTCGTCGAACCGGTACGCCCGTGGTGGCCGCTCCTGGTGGCCGCGGCGGCGGCGGTCATATCGGAGGGGTCGACCTGGTTCGGCGCCTCCGCGTGGATCGCCGGCGCGACAGCCGGCTTCGCGCTCGCCCTGAGCGGCGTCGGCACCTACCGTAAGGGATGGACCGCGATCCGTCATGGCAATCTCAATATCAACGCGTTGATGAGCATTGCCGTGACGGGCGCCATGGCGTTGCGCCAATGGCCCGAAGCAGCGATGGTGATGGTGCTGTTCGCACTCGCCGAACGGATCGAAGCCATGTCGCTCGATCGCGCGCGCAACGCGATCCGCGCACTGATGCGACTGGCGCCCGACACCGCGACCGTGCAGCAAAGCGACGGCAGTTGGACGAGTGTGGAGGCGAAGACGGTGACCGTCGGCGCGCGTGTACGCGTGGCGCCGGGCGAGCGCATAGCGCTCGACGGCGAGATCGTGGACGGGCAATCGTCTGTCAATCAAGCGCCGATCACGGGCGAGAGCTTGCCCGTCGACAAGCGGCGCGGCGATGCGGTTTTCGCGGGGACGATCAACGAGACGGGCTCGTTTGAGTACCGTGTCAGCGCGCCGGCCGACCATACGACCCTCGCGCGTATCATCCACGCCGTCGAGCAGGCGCAAGGCAAACGTGCGCCGACGCAGCGCTTCGTCGATCGCTTCGCACGCGTGTACACCCCCATCGTATTTGCGTGTGCGCTGCTCGTTGCCGTCGTGCCGCCGCTCGCCATGGGCGGCGCCTGGCGCGAGTGGATTTACCGTGCGCTCGTCATGCTTGTGATCGCGTGCCCGTGCGCGCTCGTCATTTCGACGCCCGTGACGATCGTGAGCGGATTGGCGGCCGCCGCGCGACGCGGCATCCTCGTGAAGGGCGGCGTCTACTTGGAAGAGGGCCGCAAGCTCACATGGCTCGCGCTCGACAAAACGGGCACCGTGACGAAGGGGGTCCCCGCGCAAACCGAGTTCGAGCCGCAGTCGGATCGGCCGGCCGATGAGTGCCGACGCATTGCCGCTGCGCTCGCCGGGCGCTCGAACCACCCGGTGTCGCGCGCAATCGCCAACGCGGCCGCTCAGGAGAGCGGGCGTGGCGCTCCCGATGCCGATGCCGATGCCGATGCGGGCGGGCCGCCGGTCGTCGTCGGCTTCGAAGCGTTGGCCGGGCGCGGCGTGACGGGACTCGTCGGCGGCGTGCGCCATTGGCTCGGCAACCCGCGGCTCGCGCGCGAGCGAGGCCTATTGGGGCCCGAGGTGGAGACGCGCGCCGATGAACTCGAGCGGCTAGGCCGATCGGTCGTGCTGCTTATGGACGAAGCGCGCGTGCTGGCGCTGATCGCTGTGGCCGATACGGTCAAGGAGACAAGCCGCGCTGCGCTCGTGCAATTGCATGCGCTTGGGATTCGTACGGCAATGCTCACCGGCGATAACGCGCATACGGCCCGCGCGATCGCGGCTCAGGTTGGCATCGATGACGTCCGCGGTGATCAACTGCCGGAGGACAAGCTGCGTGCCATAGAAGCGCTTTCGGCAGACGGGAGTGCGGTGGGCATGGTGGGCGACGGCATCAACGATGCCCCGGCGTTGGCGCGTGCGCGGATCGGCTTCGCGATGGGTGCAATGGGGAGTGACGCGGCGATCGAGACGGCCGACGTCGCGTTGATGGACGACGACTTGCGCAAGATCCCGGCTTTCGTGCGCTTGTCCCGATCGACGTATTCGGTGCTCGTTCAAAACATCGCTTTCGCGTTGGCGATCAAGGCGGTGTTTCTGGCCCTTACCTTGGCCGGGTTCGGGACGATGTGGATGGCCGTATTCGCCGATGCGGGAGCAAGCCTCATCGTAGTTGCCAACGGTTTGCGGCTTTTGCGCAAATAGCGGTGTGCGGCGTCAGCGCTGCGCAGGTTGCGGCTAACCCCGGGTGCGCTTCCTTCAATGCGCCTGCCTCCGCGATCGATGAAAAACGCCGAAGCGCCTCGGCGCGGCCTATATCTTGCGCATCCATCGACGCATTTCAGCGACGGCGACGGCGACGACGGCGCCGGTTGTCGATGAGCCCCGCGCGCCGTCGATGGTGTCAGGCGAAGCACCCATTGCGCATATCGGGGCCCGGTACGCCGATGCGCCGACGAGCAAAGCGCCTCGACACAGGACGGCAACGCGCGTATCGCCTAGACTGAAAACGCCATTCGCCGTGTCGTCGCATTCATTCGACGTTCGGCGGCGCCGGACTTGGCCGATCGACGCGGGCGGGTGACGACTGGGAGCAGCCGGGGGTTTCGGTTGCCAAGGCTCATCTAGCACCGGTTCGTGAAGGAGTTGACCATGCTGCAAACTAGCGAAATTCAAAAGCGGTTTTCCCACATCCAGCAAACGATCGGCGAAGCGACGCGTAGCTGTCAGAGCGCGCAGTCGTCGGTACCGCAGGATCTGAAAAGCTGCGTCGAGGAGCTCGACAAGCAGTGTCAATCGGCGCAGTCGGTGATGAAGTCGCAGGACGAAGAGCGCATGCGCGAGTGCATCGACAAGATGGAAGAAATCGGCGACCAGGCCGAGCGTGCCTGCCAGCATGCGGGCAACGTCGACGGCGATCTGAAGCGCGCCGTATCGACGATGCATTCCGAGTTGTCCGATTTGAAGCGGAAGTTGCACTGATGCCGCGGGTGCACGCGCATTGGCCGGGTCGATCGATGTGATGCGACGGGTCGGTCTTGGACCGAGGTGCAGCACCGTAGCGTGACGATGCGGGGGCGAGGGGCGGGCGCGGCTTTTCGAGAAAGGGCCGGGTAGGCCAAGCGGTCGTTGTTCAGGCGGGCGATGGGCCGTGCAAGGCATCGGCGGCTAAAGGACGACTTGCTGGAATCGCCCCTCGCCTGAGAAGGTGAATGGTACCCAACGAGCCTCGCGCGTATCCGGCGCGAACCGTTGTTCCTTGCGGCGCGCACTGAGTGCAATCAGTCACTTCCCAATACAAAACCGACTAAAAATCACCCCGAGCAAATCATCGGACGTGAACTCGCCCGTAATCGAGTTCAGTGCTTCTTGCGCCAGCCGCAACTCTTCCGCGAACAAATCGAGCGACTGCGCGCGTTCGAGCGCATGGGCGGCAGCCAGCGCGACATGCTCCTGCGCCGCACGCAGCGCAATCAAATGCCGTTCGCGCGCGAGATATACACTCTCCGTTCCCGCCTGCCATCCCGCGATGCGTAGCAACTGCGCACGCAGCAAATCGATCCCTTCGCGCTGTTTCGCCGATAGCCGAACCTCGCAAACCTCGGCCCGGTCATCGAGCGCCGCCAGCCGATTCACTGAAGGCCCCACATCGGTCAAATCGGTTTTGTTCAGCACGCGCACGACAGGCACACCCGACGGAAAGCGCCGAGCAATGACGACATCCTCCTCGGTCATGCCCAAGCGCGCATCCAGCAAATGCAAGACGACGTCTGCCCGCTCGATCTCGCTCCATGTCCGCGCAATTCCAATGCGCTCTACCTCATCCTCGGTGTCGCGCAGGCCAGCCGTATCGATGACGTGCAACGGAATGCCTTCGATCTGAATCGTCTGTGTGACCTTGTCGCGCGTCGTCCCGGCAACCGGTGTCACGATCGCGAGTTCGGCCCCCGCCAACGCGTTGAGCAGCGACGATTTGCCGACGTTCGGCTGCCCCGCGAGCACGACCGACAACCCCTCTCGCAACAGCGCGCCCTGGCGCGCTTCGCCAAGCACATGGTCGAGCCGGACCCCAATGTGCGCGAGCTTGCCGCGCGCATCGGCGGCTTCCAAGAAGTCGATTTCCTCCTCGGGAAAATCAAGCGTTGCCTCGACCAGCATCCGCAGTGCAATCACCTCGTCGACAAGCGCGTGAATGTCGCGCGAAAACGCCCCGTCGAGCGAACGCCCGGCCGAGCGCGCCGCAGCCTCCGTGCTCGCTTCGATCAGATCGGCGACGGCCTCGGCCTGCGCCAGGTCGAGCTTATCGTTCAAGAACGCACGCCGCGTGAACTCGCCGGGCTCGGCAAGCCGAAGACCAAACGATTGCCCCGCTTCGAGACACCGCTGCAAGACGAGTTGCAGAACGACCGGCCCGCCGTGCCCTTGCAGCTCGACGACGTGCTCGCCCGTGTATGAATGCGGTGCCGGAAAGTAAAGCGCGATGCCGCGGTCGAGCACGTTACCGCCCGCATCGACGAACGGGACGTAGCTCGCATGGCGCGCAGCCAGGGGCTGGCCACATAGCGCGTTCATCAACGTGAGCGCCGCTGCGTCCGCCGCTCGCCCGCATGAGACGCGCACGACCCCTATCCCCCCGCGGCCGGGAGCGGTGGCGATGGCGACGATGGGATCGGAATCTAGAGCAAGCATGATGAAGCGGGAGCGGTGGAAATGCTCCGGCATTGTAGCGTGCCGCCGTCCGCGGCCACGCCGTTCCGCATCGCATGCGGCGAGCACGGTTACCATAGTTAAGATTTATCTTAAGTGAGATAGTTTAAAATTAGGACGAAGTGAAGCTCGCAGAGTCAGTGATGCGGGCATACGCCTGATGCGGCGGGGATTTGCGGTGGACGAGTGCGTGACGAGTCGATGACAATCCGCCTCGATTCGCGTTCCGAAGCCATTGAATTCGTGCCTGACCGAGCTAAAGCTGGCCCGGTTGGTTGTCTTCCTCGAACGGGCTGAATTGCACAATTTCGCGATGCCAACCGTCGAAGAAAAAGCGGCGTTCTCCGAGCGCCTAAAATTCGCCTTGCAGCGCAGCCCCGAAAAAGTCATGGGTGGGACGCAGCTTGCGTTGCAGTTCAACTTGCGTCATCACGGCGATCAGCCGATCTCCCCGCAAACGGCCCACAAATGGCTGACGGGACGCACGATCCCCACGGCCGATAAGCTTGCGACGCTCGCACAGTGGTTGCGGGTCGATTTGCACTGGCTTCACTATGGACCCCCGCCGAGCGCTGCGGCGCGGACCACGCCCAAACCTCTTCCACGCGACGAAAAGTATCCGCTTACGCCCGAGACGATCGAGCTGGCCTCGAAGATCGAATCGCTTTCGCCGCATCATCGGTACCTCGTGCAGGAATTGATCGCGCAGTTCTACGGCGACAGCCCCGAGCGGTAGTGCCGGACAGCAGAAGAATGGAAGACGTAAAAAAAAATCGCCCGGCGGGTACCGGGCGATTTGCATTGGCGTAGCGACGCTTACGGCAGGCGCGGCCTGGGCCGCGCACCGGCCGCGTTCAAGCGGGCTTTTTCTTCGCGGCACCCATCATGCGCGTGATGTAGTACTGCTGCGCGATCGACAGCACGTTATTGACGACGTAGTAGAGCACGAGGCCGGCCGGGAAGAAGAAGAACATGACCGAAAATGCGATCGGCATGAACATCATCATCTTGGCTTGCACGGGATCGGGCGGCGTCGGATTCAAGCGCGTTTGCAGGAACATCGACACGGCCATCAGCACGGGCAGGATAAAGAACGGGTCCTGCTGCGACAAGTCATGAATCCACAGAATCCACGGCGCCCCACGCATTTCGACCGACGAGAGCAACACCCAGTACAGCGAAATGAAAACCGGGATCTGAATGACGATCGGCAGACAGCCGCCGAACGGATTGACCTTCTCGGTCTTGTAAAGCTCCATGAGCGCGGCATTCATCTTCTGCGGTTCGCCCTTGAACCGCTCGCGCAGCGCCTGCATACGCGGCGTGATGGCCTTCATCCGCGCCATCGACTTATAGCTCGCTGCCGACAGCGGGAAGAACACCGCCTTGATCAACACCGTGAGCAGGACGATGGCCCAGCCCCAGTTGCCCACCACGCCGTGGATCTTCTCGAGCAGCCAGAACAGCGGCTTCGCGATGATCGTCACATAGCCGTAATCCTTCACGAGCTCCAGGCCCGGCGCGATGCCTTCGAGCACACGCTCTTCCTCGGGACCGGCGAATAGGCGCGCCGATACGTCGGTCGACTGTCCAGGCGCGATGGTCGACAGCGGCTGTTGCACGCCGACGCGATAGAGCGTCGGATCGAGCTTCTCAACGTAGATCTTGCGCTCGGCGCCTTGCTGCGGAATCCACGCCGTCGCGAAGTAATGCTGAACCATCGCGATCCAGCCGTTGTTGGCCGAGGTCGCGACATCCTGCTTGTTCTTGTCGATGTCGCTGAACGTGACCTTCTGGAAGTGATGCTGGTCCGTGTAGACGGCCGGGCCGATGAACGTATGCGAGAAACGCGGGGTATCGACAGCCTGGCTGTCGCGCACGAGCTCCATGTAAAGGCTCGGCTTCACGGGCACGGTGCCGACGTTCTCGACTTTGGTGTCGACCCCGATCACGTAGCTGCCGCGCGTGAACGTGTACGTCTTGACGACCTTCACGCCGCCTTTAACCGGCGATTCGAGCGACACCGTCAGCGTCCTTTGATCGTCGCTGAGCGTGTGCGGGCCCGCAACGGGCGTATAGATGTCGTTGTGGTTCGGGAAGTCGCCCCCGGTGAGGCCCGTGCGCGCGAGATACGTGTGGCTCGCGGTGCGATCGAACAGCGTAACGTTCAGCGGTGCGCCCTTCGGATCGGCATTCTTCGTCAGAACGAGCTTGTCGAGCGTCCCACCGCGCGTATCGATCTCGCCGTCATACACGTCGGTGCTGAAGTGAATCAGCTGGCCGGCGGCCTGCGGCTGGCTCGGTGCGGTGCCGACAGCGGGCGTTGCGGCACTGGACGACACGCTCGCTTCGGAACCCGGCGTGCCCGCGGTGCCGGGCGATGCGCCGCTGCTCGTCTGCGTATGAGTTTGCGTCGGGTTCGGAAAGAACATCGACGCGCGCCCATGATCGCGTTGCCAGTTGTCGAACAGCATGATCGCTGACACGAAGAAGATCGCCCATAGGACGGTGCGTTTGATATCCATGCGTGGTCTCAGAGTCGATGGAGCGGCGCTTCAGCGCTTTTTCGGGGGTGGGGGCGGAACGAGGTCGATCCCGCCCGCGGAAAACGGATGGCAGCGGCATAAGCGTTTCACCGCGAGGTAACTCCCGCGCGCGGCGCCATGATACTGGATTGCTTCGCGCGCGTAATCCGAACAGGAAGGATAAAAGCGGCAGCGGCTGCCGAGCAGTGGGCTTACGGCAACCTTATACAGACGCAACAGCGCGATCAGTACCGTTTGCATAGCATTCGGGAGCCCAACTCCTATCGAGCAGCGAAGCGCGCGCGGGCAAGGCATAAGCCCAGCGTACGCGTCCTCGCCTGTCTTCGGCTTCCTAATCCTTCGCCGATTCCGGGGGCGGCACGGGATCACCGGGGACATGCGCCCGACGCCGTTCGATCTCGCGCACGACTTTCTCTAACAGCATCTCGATTTCCGTACGGCACAACGCCCGCAACGGTTCCGAGATGGCACTCGGCCATGTCGCTTTATCGAAGCGCGTGGACAAGCGCAGCAGCACGTCCCAGCCGTCGAACTGCGCGCGGCGCACCCGAAAGCTTTCGCGCGCGATCCGCTTCACGAGATTGCGCGTGGCGGCGCGCGGTGCGAACTTCTTGCCGACGACGACCCCGAGACGCGCAGCTTGGCCGGTGGGCTTCGCGTAAACGACGAAATGCGCCGAGCGGCGCCACGGGCGTAAACGAAAAACGGATGAGAACTCATCCGTTTTGAGAAGCCTCGCGGCTTTGGGGAAGGCGGCTAGCGCTCGCAACGGAACCGGGCCGATGAAGAGAGGCAAGTAAGTGCTGACCACCCCCGCGTTGCCGCGGGCGCCGGTCACGGCGCGCGTCGCCTTCGACAGGCTTAGATGGCCAGACGCTTGCGGCCCTTGGCGCGGCGAGCGTTGATCACCTTGCGGCCGCCGGCGGTCTTCATACGTACGCGAAAGCCATGGGTGCGCTTGCGGCGAGTAACGGACGGTTGGTAAGTACGTTTCATGTCGATCTCACTTGAGAATGGACCGCGCGCGCATCGGCACTAGAGAACACTAGCTAGACAACGGCCGGGGTCGAAAAAAAGGGCGTCCGCTTTCGCGGGAACCCGCTATTTAAACCGCTTTTGTCTTGGCCGTCAATACTTTAGCCGCGCGCCAGCGGCTTACGGGCGCCGCGCGAGACCGAATTCCTCTGCGCACCGCATGCACGATGCGGCCCTGTGGATAACTCACTTGCCCTTCAAGTTTGGCGGTAGAATCTCGCCTTACCTCAAGAAACCAGCACGCCGCTCCGTACCAGCCGGCCCGCCGCAAGCCTTTGCGGCGACGGGCTGCGGGGCTCGCTCGCTTTGCCGGACCGGGTCCTTCGTCGCGCGACGCGTGGGGAAGGGCGGCCGCGAGTCGTCGTGCTTTAAAAGATATCGCCTTGATGAACGAATTCTGGCAACACTGTTCCGCACTGCTGGAGCGCGAGTTGACGCCCCAGCAGTACGTGACGTGGATTAAACCGTTGGCTCCCGTCGCCTTCGACGCCAGCGCGAACACGCTGTCCATCGCCGCGCCGAACCGCTTCAAGCTCGATTGGGTCAAGAGCCAGTTTTCGGGCCGCATCGCCGATCTCGCCCGCGATTTTTGGCAGGCTCCCGTCGATGTGCAATTCGTCCTCGATCCGAAGGCGGGCATGCGCGGGCCGCTCGGGCCGTCCTCGGTTCAGTTGCCTCGGGTACCCGCGTCGGCTGCGGCCGCAATGAGCGCCGCCGGTATGCCGCTCGAAGGGGGCGCCCCCGCTGCCGCGGCGGGCAATGGTACGGTCGCGCCGATACCGAAAACCCCCGGCGCAGCGGCAGGGCCGGGCATGAACGGCCCGAACGGCCCGAACGGCGCGCACGATGACGCCGCCGATCCCGACCTGCCGAGCGTCGATGCGCACGAGGCCGCAGCGGCGCGCCGCACCTGGCGTCCCGGCTCGGGCGCCACGTTGGGCAGGGCGGAACCCGAATCGATGTACGAGCGCTCGAAGCTGAACCCGGTGCTGACGTTCGAGAATTTCGTCACCGGCAAGGCGAACCAACTCGCGCGCGCGGCGGCAATCCAAGTGGCCGACAATCCGGGCATCTCGTACAACCCACTGTTCCTCTACGGCGGCGTGGGCCTTGGCAAGACGCACTTGATTCACGCGATCGGCAATCAGCTTTTGTTGGACAAAGCCGGCGCGCGGATCCGCTACATCCACGCCGAGCAATACGTATCCGACGTCGTGAAGGCGTACCAGCGTAAGGCGTTCGACGACTTCAAGCGCTACTACCACTCACTCGATCTGCTGCTCATCGACGATATCCAGTTCTTCTCGGGCAAATCGCGGACGCAGGAAGAGTTCTTCTATGCGTTCGAGGCGCTCGTTGCGAACAAGGCGCAGGTCATCATCACGAGCGATACCTACCCGAAGGAAATTTCGGGCATCGATGACCGGCTGATCTCGCGCTTCGATTCGGGCCTCACGGTGGCGATCGAGCCGCCCGAGCTCGAAATGCGCGTCGCGATCCTGATGCGCAAGGCGCAATCGGAAGGGGTGAACTTGTCGGAGGACGTCGCATTCTTCGTCGCCAAGCATTTGCGTTCGAACGTGCGCGAGCTCGAAGGTGCGCTGCGTAAGATTCTCGCGTACTCGAAGTTCCATGGGCGCGAGATCACGATCGAACTGACGAAGGAAGCGCTCAAAGACTTGCTGACGGTACAAAACCGTCAAATCTCCGTCGAGAACATTCAGAAAACGGTCGCCGATTTTTACAACATCAAAGTCGCCGATATGTATTCGAAGAAGCGTCCGGCGAACATCGCGCGGCCGCGCCAGATTGCGATGTATCTCGCGAAGGAACTCACGCAAAAGAGTTTGCCCGAGATCGGCGAATTGTTCGGCGGCCGCGATCATACGACCGTGCTGCACGCGGTGCGCAAGATCGCCGACGAGCGCAGCAAGGACCCACAGTTGAACCATGAACTGCACGTGCTGGAGCAAACGCTGAAGGGTTGAGCGCTTGCGGGCCGCGGGTAGGACGGGTGCCGGCATTGACGGGTTCGATTCAGTCGCGTCGCCTTTCCCTCGTTCGTTTCAGCCGTTTCGATCCCCCTCGTTTGAATTTCTCAGCATGTTCCGCCGCGCTGATCGCGGCACGGATCATGTGCGCGCAGGGAGCGACCCAACGCAGAACATGCGGCGCTGCCGCGTGCTTCGAACCTTGCTATTGCCGAGACCGCAGTCGTTGATGAACGTCTCGAAAGCCCTTGTTTACGCGTTGTTTAGCCTCATATTCGTATTTTGGTGGCGTCTCGCGCGCGGCGACGTCGTTAAGCACCTCGGTCGTGCTCGTGGGCCCGACGCGCCGAGCGTCTCCGATTTGGCGGGAGCGGGGTATTTTTCAGGCACAATATAGGTTTAGCCCCTCGTGCCCGGGTACCCGGCGAAAGCAGGGCGAAGGCGGGGGAAGCAAGCGCGGGACAAGAGCGCGGGCAGAGCGACAAAGTGCGCAAGGAAATACGGGGTAGTGGCGCTTTTGTCGAAGCAACTGCCGGGTGTGAAGCAGTTTGCCGTCATATCAACGAAGGAACCCTATGCAACTGGTCAAGACCGAACGAGATAACCTCTTAAGGCCGCTGCAAACCGTGAGCGGCATCGTCGAACGTCGCCACACGTTGCCGATCCTCGCAAACTTGCTGATCACCAAGAACGGCCCCGATGTGTCGTTCCTGTCGACTGACTTGGAATTGCAGATTACGACGCGCGCCGATTTCGGCGTCGGCGGCGAGTCGGTCGCGACCACCGTGGCGGCGCGCAAGCTGCTCGACATCTTGCGCGCGATGCCGGACGGCCAGGTGAGCCTGTCGCTCGCGGATAAGCGTTTGACCGTGCAATCGGGCAAGAGCCGCTTCGCTTTGCAGACGCTGGCCGCGGACGAATTTCCCACCGTTGCGCAAGCGAAGGATTACGGCGCGAGCTTAGCTGTGCCGCAAAAGACGTTTCGCCAGTTGCTGGGCATGGTGTATTTCGCCATGGCGCAACAAGACATTCGTTATTACTTGAACGGGATGCTGCTCGTCGTCGACGGCGGCCAGTTGATGGCCGTGGCCACCGATGGCCATCGCTTGGCGTTTTCTTCGATGAAGATCGACGGCGATTTCCCGCGACAGGAAGTGATTATTCCGCGCAAGACGATTCTCGAACTGCAGCGCTTGCTCGAAGACATCGACGATACGCTGACGATCGATATCGCTTCCACGCAAGTGAAGTTCACGTTTGGGCAGGTCGAGCTGGTTTCGAAGCTCGTCGAAGGCAAGTTCCCCGATTTCCAGCGCGTGATTCCTAAAGCGCACAAGAACACGTTCGCGATCGGCCGCGACGAATTGCAGCGCTCCCTGCAGCGAGCGGCCATTCTGACGTCGGACAAGTTCAAGGGCGTGCGCTGCGTGATCGAGCCGGGCCAGCTCAAGATCATGTCGACGAACGCCGATCAGGAAGAGGCGCAGGAAGAACTCGAGATCGCTTATCAGGGCGACGTGATCGACATGGGCTTTAACGTCACGTATCTGCTCGACGTGCTCGCGAATGTGAAAGTGGACATGCTGCAGGTGAGCGTCGGCGATGCAAGCTCGAGCGCGCTGATCACGATTCCCGAGAACGAGGAGTTCAAGTACGTCGTCATGCCGATGCGTATCTGAGTTGGAACCCATCCCGAGATCAAACCAAGGGGCGCAGTGCCCCTTTGGCGTTTCTTGAAGGGCGCGCGAAACCCGCCGCCTGCCGCCGGTCCCGCTTGCGGGGCGTAAAAACCGGAGCCGCTGCCTGGTTTTTTGGGGGGCTTTTGAAGTGTCGCGCGGCACAACCGCAGTGAATGCAGAACCGGAAGATATCCATGAGTGAACAGCATAATACGCAACCCGACAACAGCTATGGCGCCTCGTCGATTCAGATCCTCGAGGGTCTGGAGGCGGTGCGCAAGCGCCCCGGGATGTACATCGGCGACACGTCGGACGGCACCGGTTTGCATCACCTCGTTTTCGAGGTCCTCGACAATTCGATCGACGAAGCCCTCGCGGGCTATTGCAACGACATCCACGTGATCATTCACGCGGACAACTCTGTTTCCGTCACCGACAACGGCCGCGGCATTCCGACCGGCATCAAGCGCGACGACAAGCACGATCCGAAACGCAGCGCCGGCGAGATCGTGATGACGGAGTTGCACGCCGGCGGCAAGTTCGACCAGAACAGCTACAAGGTCTCGGGCGGCTTGCACGGTGTGGGCGTCTCGTGCGTGAACGCGCTGTCGAGCTGGCTGCGCCTGACGGTGCGTCGCGACGGCAAGAAGCACTTCATGGAGTTTCACGGCGGCGTGCTGCAAAACCGTGTGATCGAGGAAGTGGACGGCGAACGCGTGTCGCCCATGCAGTACCTGGGCGAGACCGAGAACCGTGGTACCGAAGTGCACTTCATGGCCGACGTATCGATCTTCGGCTCCATTGAGTATCACTACGACATTTTGGCCAAGCGGATGCGCGAGCTTTCGTTCCTCAACAACGGTGTGCGCATTCGGTTGACGGATCAGCGCACGGGTAAAGAGGACGATTTCGCGTTTGCCGGCGGCGTGAAGGGTTTCGTCGAGTACATCAACAAGAACAAGCAAGTGCTGCATCCGACGATTTTCTACGTGTCCGGCGAGAAGGACAGCGTGGGAGTGGAAGTCGCGATGCAGTGGAACGACAGCTACAACGAGAACGTCTTGTGCTTCACGAACAACATTCCGCAGCGCGATGGCGGTACGCACATGACGGGTTTGCGCGCGGCGATGACGCGCGTCATCAACAAGTACATCGTCGATCAAGAGATCGCGAAGAAGGCGAAGGTTGAAACGTCGGGTGACGACATGCGCGAAGGGTTGTCGTGCGTGCTGTCGGTGAAGGTACCGGAACCGAAGTTCAGCTCGCAGACGAAGGATAAGCTCGTATCGTCGGAAGTGCGTGCGCCGGTGGAAGACGTCGTGGCGAAGGCGCTCGAATCGTTTCTACTGGAGACGCCGATCGACGCAAAGATCATCTGCGGCAAGATCGTCGATGCGGCGCGCGCGCGCGATGCGGCGCGCAAGGCGCGCGAGATGACGCGGCGCAAGGGCGTGCTCGACGGCGTGGGCTTGCCGGGCAAGTTGGCCGATTGCCAGGAGAAGGATCCGGCGAAGTCGGAGATTTACATCGTCGAGGGCGACTCGGCGGGCGGCTCGGCGAAGCAAGGGCGTGACCGCAAGTTCCAGGCGATTTTGCCGCTGCGCGGCAAGGTGCTCAACGTAGAGAAGGCGCGCTATGACAAGCTGCTCTCGTCCGAGCAGATCGTGACGCTGATCACGGCGCTGGGGTGCGGGATCGGCAAGGAAGATTACAACCTCGACAAGCTGCGCTATCACCGGATCATCATCATGACGGACGCGGACGTCGATGGTGCCCACATTCGGACGCTGTTGTTGACGTTCTTCTATCGGCAGATGCCGGAGATGATCGAGCGCGGGTACATCTATATCGCTCAGCCGCCGCTTTACAAGGTGAAGGCGGGCAAGGACGAGCGGTATTTGAAGGATGGCGCGGAACTGAACGCGCATATGCTGCGGCTTGCGTTGCAGGGTTCGGAGCTCGTGCCGGCGGAAGGCGCGCAGCCGATTGCCGGGGACGCGCTGGGCGAGCTTGCTCGGTCGTACTTATTGGCGCAGGGGGTTGTCGATCGATTGAGCCGGCGGCTTTTCGACGCGGCGGCGCTCGAGGCGATCATGGACGGCATTGCGATCGATCTGACGAGCGAGGCGGCGACCGAGGCTTCGGCGAAGACGCTTCAGGCGGCGCTGCGCAGCGATCCGCTCAAGCCCGAGGTAAGCGTGTATGCGGCGTATGACGGTTTGCGTGAGATGCATTCGCTGCGGGTGGAGCGGCGCCATCATGGGAATGTGAAGGTGTCCGTGATCGATGCGGATTTTCTGTTGACGGCCGATTACCAGCAGCTTTTGAATACGGCGAATACGTTCAAGGGGTTGATCGGTCCGGGCGCGTTGATTAAGCGCGGCGAGCGGAGCATGGCGGTGTCGGACTTCAAGAGCGCTATGCGGTGGCTGATTGCGGATGCCGAGCGCAATGTTTCGAAGCAGCGGTACAAAGGGTTGGGAGAGATGAACCCCGGGCAACTGTGGGAGACGACGATGGATCCGAACGTGCGTCGATTGCTGCGCGTGCAGATCGAGGATGCGATTGCGGCCGATGGGATCTTTACGACACTCATGGGCGACGAGGTCGAGCCGCGGCGGGCGTTTATCGAGAGTAATGCGCTGCGGGCGGGGAATATTGATGTGTAGTCG
>Ga0157370_10004629_pt1 | contig 15729 bp, 16 predicted proteins | sample C35metaG_FD_113463 | JGI IMG/M metagenome (GOLD analysis project Ga0157370, IMG submission 113463) | Corn rhizosphere microbial communities from Kellogg Biological Station, Michigan, USA - C3-5 metaG | ecosystem: Host-associated > Plants > Roots > Rhizosphere > Soil | place: USA: Michigan...
CTTCGTCTGTATTCTCGTCCATAAATGCTTTCCTGTTCAAAACTACACTATCACCGATCTTTATTTCGGTCAGCCGACTTTTTTTGACCTTTAATCTGTTCCAGTAGATTTTCTCGGTCAGCTTGTAGCTTACCGTATTTCAAACCTTGAATATATTCGCTTTCGCTGCCCAAAGACTTTTCTAGGACCTTGAATAATTCGGGGTCATGCTTTGCGATCAAGTAACCGGCATTGAAGCCCTTTAGCTCTTTTGGCGTTAGTTCTTCTTTCATGGTTAAAATGTTTCTTTAGCATTTTTTTCCAAATACTCGTTGATTGAATCTGCATCGTAAACGATGATCTTCTTTTCCGGCTGGCTGAAACGGATACGTCCCTCGTCGCGGAATTTCTGCAAGGTGGTATGGCTTGTGATATTGAGGCGTTTCATGGCTTCCTCTTTAGAAATCCACTTATCGCCTTTCGTATTGTATTTCTCTTTTATGCGTTCGACGACCCTTTCGACCAGGGCAAAAAAGGCGTCATCTTCGAGACAAATAACCTCCATCGGATAGGTTTTAGCTTCCGAATATAAGAACAATTGCTAACACGCCCAACCATAGAGAGACGGTTTTCCATGGAGAAACCGGTATCGGAAATGTTGTAGTATTGTTGTAGTGAGGTTTGAATGTTGTAGGACTTTCGATCAATTTTCACTGACCCTTAGAATGAGAAAACCCGCGACTAGCGCGGGTTTCATCTTTGGTGCCCAGAACAGGAATCGAACCTGCACATTGTTGCCAATACCAGATTTTGAGTCTGACGCGTCTACCAGTTCCGCCATCTGGGCCTGCATTTTCAGGGGTGCAAACATAAGCATTTACACCCTCTCGTCCAAAAACCATTCAAAAAATCTATCTTTGTCGCCTCCCGGAAGGGAACCAAAGGTTCCGACCGAGAAGGAGCTTTCGAAGTACCCGAGGAACGAAGGGTACGAACGAGGAAGGGCGTGTCGAAGCAGCCCTTACGAAGGTCTCCGACGAAGGTCTCCCCCCGGCCATAAAACAAATAGTGAATGATCAGGATCGGCTTATTACGCGAAGGAAAAATACCCGCCGACAACAGGGTTGCCCTGACACCGGCACAATGCAAATGGATACAGAAGAACGCCCCGGATGTAAGAGTGATCGCCCAGACCTCACCGGATCGCTGCTATTCGGACAAAGAATATCTTTCCGCCGGCGTAGAGGTCAAACAGGACCTTTCCGAATGTGACATCCTTTTTGGAATAAAAGAAGTGCCGGAAAAAGACCTGCTGGAAGGGAAGACCTATCTCTTCTTTTCCCATACCAAAAAACAGCAATCCTATAACCAGCGCATGTTCCGGACCATCCTGGAAAAAAAGATCACCCTCGTCGATTATGAATGCCTGGAGCACGACGATGGGCAGCGTATCCTTGGCTTTGGCTTCTTCGCAGGCGTAGTAGGGGCTCACAACGGAATGATGGCCTACGGTCAGCGCACCGGCCAGTACAGCCTGGGAAGGGTTCACAAACAGCAGAGCTTCCGCGAATTGATACATACATATTTCGGGCTGAAGCTCCCCCGTATAAAGATCGTCATCACCGGCTCGGGACGTGTAGCTCATGGCGTATTGGAAGTGATGAACCTTATGGGCATCATCGAAGTGGAGCCCGACGAATTCCTGGAAAGAAAATTCTCCTACCCCGTGTTCACCCAGCTGAAAGGCCCGGATCTTTATGAACACAAGGAAAAAGGCGCCTACAACAGGGAGGACTTCCATGAACATCCCGACCGGTATAAATGCAAATTCCTTCCCTTTACAAAGGCCGGCGACATATTGATGAACGGCATTTATTGGGATAAAGGCATGCCCCGTCTGTTTGAATGGGAGGACCTGGCCGGAAAAGATTTTGTCCTATCAACCATTGCCGATATTACGGACGATAAGGGCGGCTCCGTTCCCTGCAATCTTGGTGACAGTTCCATACAGGATCCCATATACGGAGTGGACAGGCAAAGCAGACAAAAGACGGCGCCATACCTGCCTGGCTCCATTGATATTATGGCAGTCGGCAACCTCCCCAATGAGCTCCCCAGGGACGCGTCCCGCTATTTTGGCGAACAGCTGATCAAATATGTGCTGGAGGATCTGGTGAAAGGCGGATCGCCGGTGATAGAGCGCGCCACGATGGTCAGCAAGGGACAGCTTACTGAACCTTACCGTTACCTGGAGAGCTATGCTGCGGGTCAAAGTTTCAAATAATAATCCCGCATAAGCTCCACAAACTCATCCGTATACTGCCCTCGCTCATCCTGGATGCTCAGCTCCGTCTCGGGAATAAAATTCTCTTTATTACGAGAGAAATGAAGCACAGCTCTGAAAAGATCATGACGGGGTGTCTGCCGTACTAACAGCCGCTCACGCAAATGAAAATGCCGGGATGCTGCCAGGCCCTCGAAATAATTCACCCGGTGATAGGGTAGGAGAATCCCAAAGGACCCTTCTGCTGAAAGATTCTCATCGATGGCCGCCAGCAGCTCGGCAAGCGTCAGCTCTTTACTATGCCGGGCCAGGTTCCTGGCATGTGAATCCGTCTCCAGGTCCCGCTCATAAAAAGGTGGGTTCGTAATGATGAAATCGAACTTATGCGGAAAATTGAACTGACGTACATCCCCCGGAAATACCTTCAGCTCACCTCTCCATCTGCTCTGCCCGATGTTATCCTTTAATTGTTTGAAAGCAGAAAGGTCCAGCTCGATGCCTTGTATCTCACCCTTATGCTTCTGCGCCAGCATCAGCATGAGAAGCCCCGTACCGCTGCCGATGTCCAATACGGACGAATAGGCTGGTGTCTTCTCGGAGAACCATGCTCCAAGTATACAGGCATCCGTACATACTTTCATCGCACACTGATCCTGGAAGATGGTGAACTGCTTGAATTGAAAATAAGGATTCGGCATCTGTCATTGTTTTTTACCATTCCGCCCGTGCGCTGGCGCTGACGGACAGGGGCGTCTCTTCTCCTGCCAGGTACTTGTAATAGGCGGTGATGGCGATCATGCCCGCATTGTCCGTACAATATTCGAAAGGAGGTATAAAAGTATTCCATCCCTGCTGCTTTCCCAGTTCCGAAAATGCTGCCCGCAGGCCGCTGTTGGCTGATACGCCGCCAGCAATGCAAAGGTCACGTACCCCCGCCTCCCTGGCAGCCTTTTTCAGCTTGTTCAACAAGATGGAAATGATCCTTCCCTGTATCGAAGCGCAGATGTCCGAAAGATTTTTTTGGACAAAATCCGGATCCTGTGCCGTCCGCTCCTGCAGGAAATAAAGAATGGCGGTCTTTAGTCCGCTGAAGCTGAAATTCAGCCCAGGTATCTGTGGCTCAGGGAAGCTGTATCGGGAAGCATCCCCTTCCCGTGCATATTTATCGATGAGCGGACCGCCGGGGTAGGGAAGGCCCAGCAGCTTGGCCGACTTGTCAAAAGCTTCGCCCGCTGCGTCATCCAGGGTTTCACCGATGACCTTCATCTGGAGAGGGGATATACACAGGACTATCTGCGTATGCCCTCCGCTGACAGTAAGGCAAAGGAAAGGGAAGGAGGGCCTGGCCGTAGGAATAAGATTCGCCAGTACATGCGCCTGCATATGATGGACGGCTAACAAAGGAATATCCAGGGACAACGCCAGCGATTTTGCAAACTGGGAACCTACCAGCAAAGACCCGATCAGCCCTGGAGCCTGTGTAAAAGCCGTCGCCGTCAGAGATGAAAGCTCGCATCCAGCCTTTTTCAGGGCTGCGTCTACTACCGGTACAATATTCTGTATATGTGCCCTGCTGGCCAGCTCCGGCACCACTCCGCCATATAGTTCGTGTACTTTTTGACCTGCAATGACATTGGAAAGTATTTCTCCGTCCCGGCAGATAGCGCAGCTCGTCTCATCACAAGAGGACTCGATCGCCAGGATGGTGATGGGCCCTTTTGCCCCCTTCGGTTTGTTCATGCTGTAAAATTAATGGAAATTGCTTATTTCGATCGGATGGCTACCACAGGATCCATCCTGGCCGCGATGAAGGCGGGAATGATCCCTGCCATTATGCCCGTAAACAGGCAGATGCCGACGGCCAGCAGGATAATATTCAGCGGTATAAAAACCTTGAAGGCCAGCATGGAGGAGAATACCAGGGTGAGAACGAATACGGCCAGCAGACCGATCAATCCGCCGATGATACAAAGAAAGGCGGATTCAAGCAGGAACTCCATCATGATGACATTTCGCTTGGCCCCGATGGCTTTTTTCAGCCCTATCTGGCTTGTCCGCTCCCGCACCGTTACAAACATGATATTGGCTACGCCAAACATCCCCACGACCAGCGACAGGGCGGCTATAGCCCATCCGCCGATATTCATTCCCGAAAAGATGGGCTCCAGCATCCTGCTGAAGCTGTCGATGTCGTTCAAGGCGAAGTTATCTTCTTGGGTGGGACTCAGCTTGCGTATGGACCGCATGGCCCCTTTCAGCTCGTCCTTCAACGCCTCCATGGATATCTTATCACCTGCCTGTACCAGGATCTTCGGCTGGGCATACTCTTCCCGGACCATCTGGCGGAGAAAGTTATAGGTCAGCAGGAGACAGTTGTCATAATCCCATCCGCCGATGAGGCTTTGTCCCTGTTTCTGTATGAGCCCGATGACAGTAGCCTGGCGGCTATCCTTTAATTTGACCGTCTTACCCACGGCTCTTTGGGGGTTGCCAAATAATTTCTCGGCGATGCTATAACCCATTACCACCAATGGAGTCCCCCGGTCGAAATCCGATTGCTGGAAGTAGCGCCCGTTGTCGATGCTTATCCGCTGTATCTTGTCGAAATCCTCCGTATTGCCATAAAAATTGACACCTGAAAGCGAATTGTCCTCAAAATCCACGGTGGATTGCATCTCTATCTCAAAATCCATGTGGGCGGCATCGGGTACTTTTAACCGTAGCAGCTTCATCTCCTCGAATTTGGGTACGGGCCGCTTGACATACTTCCACCAGGGGAAGTCCGGCCCCCCTTCATATTGCCATTTATCTATATAAATGGTCTTGTTCCCCAGGGATTTAATGTCGTTATTTACAGCCATCTGCATGCTGCTGATGGTGGATAGCACGCTGATTATGCAAAAAATACCGAAAGTTATACCCAATAAGGACAGAAAGGTGCGAAGTTTGTTGGAACGAAACTCCTGCAGGGCCATTTTAAAGCTGGTCCATGCAATTTCCCGATGCCGGGATAAAAACCGGAATATGTTCAAAAACATAATTCGAATATACATATAAGGAGATACCTGCCAATGACAAAAACCGTTAAGTTTGCATCTTTAAATACCGATTAGCCATTACATCTTAAAAAGACCCTTCATGCCCAATATTGAGAATCAAAATCTGAAAGTAACCATCAACACCAAGGGAGCCGAACTGCAGAGCATTTATCACAAGGGCCATCAACTCGAGTACCTCTGGGGAGGCGACCCCAATGTCTGGGGTAAACAATCCCCGCTGCTATTTCCCATCGTAGGCACCCTGCGCCAGAACACCTGGAATTACAAGGGGAAGGCCTATACGCTGCCCCGTCACGGATTTGCCCGTGAAATGGAATTTGAAGTGGAACAGCAGGCCAAGGATTCCCTTACCTTACTCCTGAAAAGCAATGACGCCACCCGTGCCAAATTCCCTTTTGATTTCGAGCTGCGCGTGACCTACCTGCTGGCCCCCAATGGCCTGGCTACCACCTACAGCGTAAAGAATAATTCCAGCGAGAAAATGTTCTTTTCCATCGGAGGTCATCCCGCCTTCCGCGTGCCGTTGGCCGAAAGAACCTCCTATACAGATTATTACCTGGAATTCGAACAGAAAGAGACGGCCTCCCGCTGGCCCATCTCCAAGGACGGCCTGCTCGAAACGACGCCCCAGCCCCTGCTGGACAATACGAATATCCTGCCCCTGACCAGGGACCTGTTCACCAGCGATGCCCTGGTATTCAAGAACCTGTCTTCCACCTCCATTTCCCTTAAGTCCCGCCGGACCCGTCATGGCCTGGACTTTGATTTTACGGATTTCCCTTACCTGGGCATCTGGGCGGCAAAGAACGACAAAGCGGATTTTGTGTGCATAGAGCCATGGTGCGGTGTTGCCGACAGTGTCGACTCCGACCAGCAAATGACGGATAAGGAAGGTATCGAGCAATTAGCTCCGGGGGAAACATTTGAAAGGATCTGGGCGGTGACGCTGCACTAGAATTCAAAGGCCTGTACCCGTTGGTCCCGTAATATCTCGTGAATGCAATGGCGATGGTCCTGCTCGGTGCCCTGGACGACCCATTCGCCTGTGATGACATTGGCGCTGGACTTGGATTGTCTGCTGCGCCTGAATTTCAGGTGGTGGTTCTTGAACAGCTCTTCAAACCGGTGGAGCGTCTCATTCTCGAATACACAAACGATCTTATAATTACGGATCTGATTCATCCGGTCGATCCATCCCTCCAGCAGGCTGAATACGATGATGACAACCAGCACAAGCAGACAGGCTACACAGGAGATCAGCTTGTACCCGGCCCCGATACCCATTCCCAGCGCTGCCGTCACCCAGATCATGGCTGCCGTGGTAATGCCATTGATCTTACTGTGAGAGGTATCCCCCCTGAAGATAACGCCTGCTCCTACAAAGCCGATACCCACCACCACATTGGAGGCAATCCTTTCCGGAGCATGTTCGGCGCCAATCAGCTGCGAAAGTACAGTGAAGAGGGATGCACCCAGACAGATGAGCGACAGGGTCCGGAAACCTGCTGACTTGCTTCTGTACTCCCTTTCCGCTCCGATCAATCCCCCTATGATCACGGCCAGGGCCAGTCTCCATAAGATCTCTCCTGTCTGTAACATGGTCTTACATTTAATTTCTGGTAAAATACCCGTCCTTATAAGCGATAAAGTATTCCTTATAGTCTTTTTTCACCTGCTCCGCATAGCCGGCGGCATAATCCGATACTCCTTTCTGCCAGTGGCGGTCGCTTCCAAAGTCGATCAGCTCATCCGGAACAGCCGCTCCCTGTCGTCCCGCGCTGCGTAGTTGAGCAGAGGCTGTCAGCAATGCCATATCTTCCACTACACATTCGATGTCCTTATATCTGTCCCGCATCAGCATAAAATCTATCTTATCCGCCGTAGGCTGCATCTCTTTTACTACATAGTCGTCCCCTTTGAAGTGCGTGGTGCCCAGCAACGCGGGACATATATTTTGCATCCGGCGCTGGATGGCGACGACCCGCGCTGCCTCGGATGCCCAGTCGGGCTGAGTAATATCCACGCGGCTGCGGATACAGGAAGCAAGCGCCTGCTTCGTATCAACCAGAAGATATTTAGATGGGTTTTTGATCTGTCTGGCGAGAAATACGTAGCGTTTAACACCAAGACTACCGGTACCAGCCACCCGAAATGCACAGTCTGCCACTTCATAGCGCCTGCGCAGCAAGGGGTCCGTCTGTATCCATTCCTGCATATGGGCCATCAGTTCCTTTCTCAGGGCCTTGTCCAACGGGAAGAACCGGATGCGGTCGATGCGCAACGCCACTCTACCTCCCTTATCCTCCGTCCGCTGCCGGATCAGGTCCTTTTGCCGACGTTCGCAAACCTTGTCCAGAAAGGTCTGCACGATGCCATTGGCCGTCCTTGGCTCTATATAGCGGGATTTACCCAACACCAGCGTGTCGGCATAAAGGCTCAGGAACATCGCCGCCACCCTGACAGCTTCTTTTCTCTTGATACCCAGGGAATCCAGTCCTGTGTAGATGCTGGTCACCATCCGGGATATTTCCCACATGGCGGGTGCCAGTATGCCTTCATCGAAATCATTCACATCGAAGTATACCAGGCGGTTGTCCCCCTTATAAGTCCCGAAATTCTCCAGGTGCAGGTCCCCGCAGATCCAGGCCAGGGGATATTGCGGCACAGCATCTCTTCCCTGAAGGTCCTCATAGAACAAATGACAGGTACCCCTGAGGAAGCGAAAGGCATTTTCAGCCATCATCCGGTATTTGATGGCAACATAATCCGGCAGTCTGTCGCTGTTGAAATCCTTGATCCTTTGGGGAATGTTGGCCACAATGGTTTCTTTTCAGAAAGATAGGTATTATCCAGGAATTCAAAAATGCCACGTATCTTACATGGGTATGCAAAAGAAAGTACCCGGCCTTCTCATGGCCTTACTCTCCTGTTGGGTCATCACCGGCTGCCACCAGCCACAGGCGCCGGAATATTATGGATTTCAGGACCTTCGCATCGGGCAGCCCAACGGAGGGCAGGCCACTCTGGGGACCACCCTGAAGTTTTACAATCCCAACCCTTTCAGCCTGACACTAAAAGGCGCAGAAATGGACGTATGGCTGAATGGCAGACCCGCCGGACATTCCGTGCTGGACTCCACCGTCCTGATACCCCAAAAAGATACATTCTATGTGCCCGTGACGATGCAGCTCAACCTCCAGGGCCTCCTTGGCAATGCCCTCCAGATCCTGATGGAAAAACAGGTGACCGTGACCCTGGATGGAAAAGTGCATCTGAGGAGAGGCGCTATCCCTTTCAATCGTCCTTTTCATTACGAGGGGAAGGAAGATATCAATGCGCTTCTGCAGGGGGAGTATTGAGGACCACCCACCTGTTCACCGTATTATATGCGCCTTCCAGCACGATCTTATAGAAGGAAGAAGGGTAGGAGCTTATCCCAAAGACAGCTGATTGCTGACCCGCGGGTACTTCTGCCAGCAGCTTGTATTCGTCCTTGCCGCCTGTCTTGAAATTATTAGTGGTGGTCAGCCATATCTTCACAGTTCCATCCTTATCGAAAGACTTCCAGCGGATGTCCAGCTTGTTATTCTCCACCCTGACCACAGGATTTGCTACGGACAGCTTCCCTATCAGGGGTACGCCGTCTATTTCCAGCTGATAATCCCGGGGGATCTTTATGTCCAGGTATCTGGCGATAGTAGGCATGATATCCACGATTGCCGGCGTATAATCACGCCAATAGTGATTCAGGTCTTTGGCATTGGTAACGATCCAGGTCGTACGCTCCCGCTCAGACTGCCCTCCATGACCCTTGCCATTGATGGAATCGCGGCCATGGTCCGTGGTGATGATGATGAGCCAGTCCTCTTTGAACTGTTGCTGCCGGTATTGCAGGGCGCTCCATATCCTGCCCACCTGCTTATCCGCGTATTTTACGGCCTCTTTTTGCTCGGGACTGTCTCCAAACCGGTGGCCCATATCGTCCGTGTATTCCAGGTACAGCCAGGTGAGATCCGGCCCCTGCTCGCGAATGCATTTTTCCGCCTGATCCGTCACTTTTTCATCGATGTTGTGGATATACAGACTTGCGTTGTCATGGGGATAGTTCACCGTATCCAGCTCGAGACCGTCGGCATGATAATCCACTTTTATATTACCCGTCTGGGGCAGCGACTCGCCGACCAGCTTGGTACGGTTGTCCTGCCAGGTGGAGAAGACGGCAATTTTTTTCGTGCTGTCCGCCTTTTTCAGCAGCCGGAAAATAGTGGGGTAATGGTAATTAGGATCTTTTATATCATTGTCCCAAACATTGTGCTTGTTCACCCATGTACCTGTCAGCAGACTGTTATAACCAACTGCAGAGATAGTGGGGGTCTGGGAATATCCCCCCTGTTCGCCTCCGACATACGCATGTTTATACCCCTCTTCCCTGCCTATCTGCCTGGGGAAAGAGACCTTTGCTTTTTCCAGCACGTCGGCAGGTATTCCATCGGCAATGATAAAGACCACTTTTTTCTTCTTCGGTTGCGCAGCTGCGTTCAGCACCAGCAATACCATTGTAATAAACGTGACGATATTTTTCATACCAGCCGGAGTTGATGAATTTCCTTCAAAAATACGGACTCCGGCATTATCCGGTCATTAATTTATATTTCCCTTGTATCAATGTCTTTTTAATTGCGAAGGGGAACCTAGCAGACAATAGTTCATTATTCTGCATGATAGTTGGCCTGTCATCCGTTCTTTGTGGATTTGGCATATTAATGTAGGTTTGCAGGATGAGCACCATCAGGCGGCAAAGCATCATTTCCTCCGGTATTGTTTATTTCGGCTTTGCGCTGGGCGCCCTGAATACACTGCTATTCACCAGGCATTTTTCAGCGGCTCAATACGGGTTGACCACTATCTTCATGTCCCTTGCCAATATTATGTTCCCGCTGGCCAGCCTGGGCATGCAATCCTATATTTTCAAGTTCTATCCTTATTACCATGATAATCTACCGCCGAAGGAGAATGACATGATGACCTGGGCCTTCCTGACAAGCCTTATAGGTTTCATCCTGGTTATTGCAGGCGGAGCGGCCTTTAAAGAATTTGTCGTGAAAAATTTCAGCGACAGTTCTCCCGAGCTGGTTGCCTACTATTATTGGATATTTCCCTTTGGGGCGGGGCTCACATTTTATTCACTTTTAGAAGCATTTGCCTGGCAATTGAAAAAGTCGGTGCTTACCAGCTATTTCAAGGAATTGCAGTTCCGCCTTTTCACTTTTGTGCTGATCCTGCTGTCGATGGCCGGCATCCTGAAAGATTTTGATGCTTTTATAAAGGTCTATGCCTGCACCTATCTGCTGCTGGCGTTGTGTCTGCTGCTATACATGGTCATAACCCGTCAGTTGTATTTTTCCTTCCGCACCAGCAGAGTATCCAAAAAATTTTTTAAGAAGATCGTAGCGTTGGCCAGCTTTGTCTGGAGTGGCCAGGTGCTGTTCAATGTCTCCACCTATTTTGCCCAGATCATTATTGCTGCTGTAGTTACCGACGGTATGCGTTTCGTAGGCATCTATTCGCTGGCTTTGTACGTGGGCAGCCTGTTGCAGGCCATTCAACGTAGCGTTATAGCCGCCAGTATTGGCCCCCTGTCCCGTGCCTGGAAGGATAAGGATTATGGCAGGATCAACCGTATCTATCAGCGTTCGTCCATCAACCAGCTGATCTTCTCGGCCGGCATGTTCGTTCTGATATGGATCAATTTTAAGGATGGGGTGCTTACTTTTAATATGAAAAGGGATTTTCTGCTGGCCCAGCCCGTCTTTTTCTATATTGGATTTACGCGGATTGTGGATATGGGTACGGGCGTGAATACACAGATCATCGGTACTTCCACTTTCTGGCGTTTTGATTTTTTCACGGGGATAGTGCTTATTCTCTTTACCCTCCCCGCAAATTATATCCTGGCAAAAAAAGTTGGTTACATTGGTCCGGCTATTGCCGATCTTGCCACCTTTACCCTGTACAATGCCATCCGTTGTTTCTTTCTTTACCGCAGGTTCGGGATGCAGCCGTTTAATCTAAAGTCGTTGTATGCGTTGTTACTGGCCGGGCTGGGATACTTCGTCTGTCACTTTCTTTTCGATGCTTACCATGGCTTTCTCTGGCTGGTGGTGCGGAGTATCGTATTCATCGGCATTTTTGGCTCAGGTGTGCTGCTGCTGCGCCTTTCAGACGACATCCTTCCCGTGTGGCAGACGATCAAAAAAAGGCTCGGGCTGGCCAAAATTTCGTAATTTTGCGGCCCAATGAGCCGATATACCAGCGAAATCAACAAACGCAAGACATTTGCCATTATTTCCCACCCCGATGCCGGTAAGACGACCCTGACGGAGAAATTTCTTCTGTTCGGCGGCGCCATCCAGACCGCAGGGGCCGTAAAAAGCAACAAGATCAAGAAGCATGCAACCAGTGACTTTATGGAGATAGAAAGACAGCGTGGTATCTCTGTCGCCACGTCCGTCATGAGCTTCGAATACAAGGGTATGCTGGTCAATCTCCTGGATACTCCGGGTCACAAGGACTTTGCCGAAGACACCTATCGCACCCTCACGGCCGTGGACAGCGTTATCCTTGTCGTGGACAGCGTCAACGGGGTGGAGGCACAGACACGCCGCCTGATGGAGGTATGCCGTATGCGGTACACACCTGTCATCGTTTTCATCAATAAAATGGACCGGGATGGCAAGAACAGGTTCGACCTGCTGGAGGAGATCGAGAAAGAGCTTGGCATCCAGCTGCATCCTATGACTTGGCCCATCAACAGCGGCAAGGATTTCAAAGGGGTCTATAACCTGTACGATAAGAACCTTGTCCTCTTTACGGCCAATACCAAGGCCACGGATGAAGATACAGTCCGTATCGATGACCTGGGAAGCTCCCTGCTGGAAGAGAGGCTGGGAGAGAAGGATGCCGCCATCTTACGGGAGGATGTCGAGCTGGTGGACGGGGTCCATGGCGAACTGAATGTGGATGATTACCTGGCCGGAAAGGTCGCTCCCGTCTTTTTTGGCAGCGCCATCAATAACTTCGGTGTGAGGGAAATGCTGGACACCTTCATCCGCATTGCACCCGGCCCCCGCGACCGTGAGACGTCCACCCGTCACTTGCAGGTGGATGAGGACAAGTTCAGCGGCTTCGTCTTTAAGATCCATGCCAACCTGGACCCCAAGCACAGGGACAGGATCGCTTTTCTACGGGTATGCAGCGGAAAGTTCGAAAGGAATAAATATTTCCATCATGTCCGGCTGGACAAGGATGTACGGTTCAGTAACCCCTATACTTTCCTGGCGCGAGATAAGGATGTTATCGAGAGCGCTTATCCCGGTGATGTGGTGGGGCTCTTCGATACCGGCAATTTTAAAATAGGAGACACGCTTACGGAAGGGGAAGACTTTTATTTTACAGGTATACCTTCTTTCTCACCGGAAATTTTTAAAGAGGTGGTGAATAGAGACCCTATGAAAACCAAGCAATTGGAAAAGGGGTTGCTGCAATTGACGGATGAAGGGGTAGCCCAATTGTTCACCCAGTATGGCGGTAACAAAAAGATCATCGGCTGTGTCGGAGAGCTGCAGTTCGAAGTGATCCAATACCGGCTGCTGCATGAATATGGGGCATCCGTTCAATTCAATGCGCTGCCTTTTTATAAGGCCTGCTGGATCACCAGCGCCGATCCTAAAAAGCTGGAAGAATTCACCCGCTTCAAACACGCCAATATCGCCGAGGACAAGGATGGACATCTCGTCTATCTGGCCCAGAGCGAATGGTTCCTGAATACGGAGCGGACCAACAACCCTGCCATCGAGTTCCATTTTACTTCGGAGATCCACAAATAATATCCGGCAGCAGGTCATCTTCATCCGTTAAAGGGTATCGACATGCCTGTGTAATTGTGCGGGGTAATCTTTTTAAGCTCTTTTTTCAGCGCCGCAGATATCTTGAGCCTATCGACAAAATTGTGAATGGCTTCCTTATCGATGCCTCCCTTACCTCTTGTCAATTCCTTTAATGCCTCGTAGGGTTGCGGATAATTTTCACGACGCAGGATGGTTTGTATAGCTTCTGCGACCACAGCCCAGTTGGTTTCCAGGTCTCTTTCCAGCTTTGCCTTGTTCAGCACCAGCTTATCCAATCCTTTTTCGATGCTTCGAAGGGCCAGGATAGTGTGGGCAAACGGTACGCCGATGTTACGCAGTACCGTGGAGTCCGTAAGATCCCTTTGCAAACGGGAGATAGGCAGTTTGCCCGCAAAATGATCAAAAAGAGCATTGGCCACACCCAGGTTGCCTTCTGCATTTTCAAAGTCGATGGGATTGACCTTATGCGGCATAGCCGATGATCCTATCTCTCCTTTTTTTGTCTTTTGGGAGAAATAGTCCATAGAGACATAGGTCCAGATGTCCCGGCAGAAGTCGATAAGGATGGTATTGATCCGTTGCATGGCATGGAAATGTGCGGCGAGATTATCATAATGCTCGATCTGGGTAGTATACTGCTGCCGCTGGAGTCCCAGGGTGCCTTCCACGAATTCATTGGCCAGCCGGGCCCAATCTTTTTTGGGAAAGGCGACATAATGGGCGTTAAAATTGCCTGTAGCGCCACCGAACTTCGCCGAAAAAGGCACCTGGATAAACAGCTCCACCTGGTTTTCAAGACGCTCGACAAACACCATCAGCTCCTTGCCCAGACGGGTAGGGCTGGCCGCCTGTCCATGCGTCCTCGCCAGCATGGGTACATCCTGCCATTGCCGCGCCAGCATTTCCAGCTGCCTTTTCAGGTTCAGCAGCCCGGGCAGGTATTCGAATTCCACGGCATGCTTCCACAATAAAGGGATGGCTGTATTGTTGATATCCTGGGAGGTAAGGCCAAAATGGATCCACTCCTGTATGCTTTTTGTGTCTGCAGAAATTTCTTCCAGCCTGGCCTTGAGGAAGTATTCCACAGCTTTGACATCGTGATTGGTGACTTTTTCCGTCTTTTTGATCCATGCTGCATCCTCTTGTTTAAAGTCCTCCAGCATTTTTTGCAGCTGCCCGCGGACGGTATCCGGCATCTTGAAGATCCGATGTCTGGAAAGAAATTGAAAATACTCCACTTCCACCAGTACCCGATAACGGATGAGGGCATACTCGGAGAAATAATCAGACAGATGTTGCACCTGCCCTCGATAGCGACCGTCGATAGGGGAGATGGCAGTCAATGAATTCAATTCCATGCCGTAAAATTAGCATAAAGCAGCGGGACAGAAAATTTTTGCGCTATTTATAGCCGGCGTACTTTTGTAGCCAAATTTAAGATAAGAATTGGAAAGAAAAATACGAATTGGCGCTGTTAGTTACTTAAATACCAAACCGTTGCTCTATGGCATCCAGCGTAGTCCCCTTATGAAGGACATCGAGATGGTCATCGACTACCCGGCCAGCATAGCGTCTATGCTATTGAAAGATGAGATAGACATGGGATTGGTGCCGGTAGCTATTATTCCTGCCATGAAGAAATATTATATCAATGGCAGCTATTGTATTGGCAGCAATGGGCCGGTAGCTTCCGTATGCTTGTTCAGCGAGACGCCTATTGAAAAAGTGGAAAAGGTACTGCTGGACTATCAGAGCCGCACTTCTGTTCAGCTTGCACGCATCCTGTTGAGAGAATTCTGGAAGGTCACTCCGGAACTGATAGGCGCAGGTCCTGATCTCCGGGATCATATAAAAGGTACTACGGCTGGCGTTGTTATTGGAGATCGTGCGTTGGAGCAGCGAATGGTATCCCCTTATATATATGACCTTGGAGAAGCCTGGAAGGAGATGACCGGCCTGCCCTTTGTCTTTGCCGCATGGATCAGCAATAAGCCTCTCGATAAACAGTTCATCGCTGACTTTGACGAGGCCAACTGGCGGGGTATCAGGCAAATAGATGCAGTGGTGGCAGAGAATCCCTATACCACCTTCAATCTCCGCGACTATTTCACAAAATACCTCGATTACAGGCTGGATGATGCCAAAAAGTACGGACTTGAAAAGTTCCTCAGCTATCTCAGGCTGCCTGCTTCCGCCTTTTAACGGGCAGTATCATTCCTTGCATACGGAGCTTGTAGATTCAAATTCGTTTATTTGGGAGGAACGATTAAATTTGCGCCATTCCCGAATAAAAAAAAGTAATGAAAGTTGTCATTTTTGCAGGTGGATTAGGAACCAGGATCGCTGAAGAGACGGAAATCAGACCAAAACCTATGGTTGAGATCGGCGGTAAGCCTATATTATGGCATATCATGAAGGGGTATAGCCAGTTTGGATTCAATGATTTTATAATTTGTCTGGGGTACAAGGGTTATCTGATCAAGGAGTATTTTATGCATTA
>Ga0157370_10004630_pt1 | contig 15729 bp, 16 predicted proteins | sample C35metaG_FD_113463 | JGI IMG/M metagenome (GOLD analysis project Ga0157370, IMG submission 113463) | Corn rhizosphere microbial communities from Kellogg Biological Station, Michigan, USA - C3-5 metaG | ecosystem: Host-associated > Plants > Roots > Rhizosphere > Soil | place: USA: Michigan...
AAAAAATTTGTACAGTAATTACTGGAATGATCTTGTTTCATAAAGCAGAAACATGTTACTTATTCATTTACTATCCGGGTTATTTTCCTCCCTTTCATAATAATCGATTGTATCACTTAAATACCTTTCCTGCTTTATCAAAAAAAAGTTTTTCATTTCCGGCGCTGTAATTCCATTTTCAATGATCATCTTTTGATTAGAAACTATTCTTGCTTCATCCCACAGACCAGCCCCAATAAAAGATTGGAGCGTTTTACTTCCGCCTTCTACTAAAACACTCTGGGTATAATTTTCATAAAGAGAACTTAGCATTTCTTTAAAAAAATTTTGATTGTCAAGTTTGATATACCGAAGATTTTTTTTTGAAGAGTCTTTTAAACAATTATAAATAACCGTTGATGCTTCATCGCTAAATATTTTTAAAGACGAAGGCAATTTTAATTCTTTATCAATCACAATTCTTACGGGATTACTTCCTTTCCATAATCTTGTTGTCAGTGATGGATCATCTTTTAAAGCCGTGTGAGTGCCTACTAAAATGGCAGCTTCTTCACTTCGCCATTTATGTACAATGCGGTTGGTGTAATCGTTGCTGATAAAAATTCTTTCTTCTTCCGAACCAATTTTTCCATTCACACTTTGTGCCCATTTCAAAATAATATACGGCCGTTTCATTTGGTGAAAAGTAAAAAATCGTTTATTCAAATCACGGCATTCTTTTTCCAAAACTTCTGTAACTACTTCTACACCTGCGTTTCGTAGTTTTTCAATCCCTTTGCCTGCAACTTCTTTATAAATATCCTGGCAACCGATTACCGCTTTTTTGATTTTTTTTTCAATGATGAGATCAGAACATGGCGGTGTTTTTCCATGATGAGCGCAGGGTTCAAGAGAAACATAAATTGTACTTTTTTCAATCAGCAATTTATTTTTTTCATTGACACTGTTAATGCAATTTACTTCCGCGTGTGCTTCACCAAATTTTTTGTGATATCCCTCTCCGATAATTTTATTTTCATAAACCAACACAGCCCCCACCATTGGATTTGGTGCAACATTTCCTGCACCCAATTTTGCCAATTGAATGCACCGGCGCATGTATTGTTCTTCATAAAACATGAAAAATCGTTTATTCGTTAATTGGTTTATTCGTTCACAAAATAATTAAGTTTGTGATAATGACAATTGCACAAGCATATTTTGATTTTACTGAAAAATTAAAAACTATCTATGAAAACCGGGAATCAGAAAATATTTCTGATTGGGTTTTTGAAAATGTGACTGGTTTAAAAAAATGGGAAAGAAGAGAAAATAAAAATCAGCAATTGAAAAGATCAGATGTACAAAAAGTAGAAAAATATTTGAAAGAACTTCTTCAACACACACCTGTTCAATATGTTCTGAGTGAAGCGTGGTTTTATAAAATAAAGCTTTTTGTTGATAATAATGTTTTAATTCCAAGACCCGAAACAGAAGAATTAATTGAATGGATTATAAGTGATTTTAAAAAAGAAAAAGACAGTAAACCAACAAATATCATTGATATTGGAACCGGCAGCGGATGCATTCCTATTGTGTTAAAAAAAGAATTACCGAATTCAGATATTACTGCAATTGATGTAAGTGAAAAAGCTTTATCAGTCGCAAAAAAAAATGCGAAACTTTTATATGTACAAATTGATTTTTTGCAAATTGATTTTTTAAATGAAACCACCTGGAAACCATTGCAGTCTTATCATACAATTGTTAGTAACCCTCCTTACATTCCAATAAAAGAAAAAGAAATCCTATCAAAAAATGTTACAGAATTTGAACCTGGAATTGCCTTATTTGTAGACAATAACGATCCTTATATCTTTTATAAAAAGATTGCACAATTTGCAAAATCACATTTAAAAGAAAATGGAAAAATTTATCTGGAAGTGCATGAAGAATATGCAAAGGATGTAAAAAGAATTTTTGAAAATGCAGGTTATGCTGCAGTAATAAAAAAAGATATTTATGGCAAAGAAAGAATGGTTAAAGCAGAAAAAATTTAGAAAATCAACTAATCTTTTACTGAAGCAGAAGTTGTAGCTCCCAATTTTTTTGCAACCTGCATGATCTTTACAATATCTCCCCAGCTTACCAAAGAATCAGCATTGATTACGACTGCAGGTTTTGTAAGACTATCAGCAATAGGCAATCTTGATCTCAAAACCGGCTCAAGAGAGTCAAATTGAATTTTCTCCTGCCCGATGTAGAGATCTTTATTTTTATCAATGCTCACAATCACGCTCTGTTTGGCTTTCGCTTCGCTGGTAGCACGCGGATTATTCATTTTAATCACGTTGGGATTCGCCATCGTGGAAATGATCAAAAAGAAAAACATAAGAATAAAAAGAATATCATTCAAAGGACCGGTATCCAATTCAGTGTCATCGCTTTTAAATCTTTTCCTGATGCTCATTTATTAGTTTTTAGTTCGTAGTTAATGAGTAGGTTCCTGTAAAATATCTACAAATTCAGCGCTTGCAATTTCCATCTTATTTTCGATCCTGTTTATTTGTGCGGCAAGATAACTATGTCCGATATATGCGAGGATACCAATGATCAAACCCGTGGCAGAAGTAATCATTTTTATATAAATACCATCAGCAATTGTGTTGGGAGTATATTCTGTACTTGCAGCGATCCCTTTGAATAATGCGAGCATTCCAATGATCGTTCCAAGGAAGCCAAACAAAGGCGCAATGCGGGCTACAATAGAAATTATGGAAAGATTCTTTTCCATTTTATACAATTCCAAAGCACCGACATTATCCATACTTTTTTCAATGGCATCAATAGGTTTTCCGATTCTTTGAATTCCTTTATCAATAATTCTTGCAATTGGATTATCATTGTTTTTTGAAAAACTTCTTGCCGCCGTTACATTACCGCTGACAATATGATCCCGGATAATGCGCATAAAATTATCATCAATTTTGGATGCCTTTTTGATTGCAATCAATCTTTCAAAAAAGAAATAAAGCGCAAGTACAAAAAGGATTCCTAAAGGAATCATGATGACACCGCCACTTACAAGAGTATCCCATAAACTTTGGGTTTTAGGAGCAGTGTGGGTGATCGCGCTGGAGTCAATCTGCAGAAAAAATAAATCCATTTAAATTGGTTTAGTAACAAATGTAAAAAGTAATTTCAAAATATGAAGATGAATAAAAATCAAAAAAAAACTTTAACGTAAATGTTAACGGGTGGTCATTCAGATTTCAGAAAAGATAAAAGTATTTAATAAATATAGAAGCCAGCAAGTCAACTTTTCTCTTCCCAGATTACACACAAATGCACAATTGTCTCTGCTGCTTTTGCCATATCATTCACTCCTATCCATTCCAGCTTTGAATGAATTCCCTGCATACCTGTAAATAAATTCGGGCAGGGCAAACCCATGTAACTCAACCTGCTTCCATCCGTTCCACCCCGAATGCTCTCTGTCTTAACATCAAGACCGGTGCGCTTTATAGCTTCGGCTGCAAACTCGACCACCTGGGGATACTCATCAAGAACTTTCTTCATGTTTCTATATTGTTCATGAATCGCAAATTCTATTGATGCTCCTTTATAATGATTGACAACTTCTTCGGCAATTTGTTTCAATTTGAATCCATATTCTTTCAATTTTTTATCATCAAAATCTCTTAAAATAAATTCTAAAATCGCTTTTTCTGCAATTCCTTCAAAACGAACCGGATGAACGAAGCCTTCTTTTTTTTCTGTTGTTTCCGGGGACCATTCCGTTGTTGGAAGTGCATGCAAAATTTCTGCACCTACTTTCAAAGCATTCACGAGTTTATTTTTTGCATATCCCGGATGAGAAATGACTCCATTGATAATGATTGTTGCTGCATCAGCGCTAAAAGTTTCATCTTCCAGGCTTCCCGCTTCCCCACCATCCAAAGTATAGCCAAAATCCGCATTTAATTTTTTTATATCAAGGTTGGAAGCACCTTCTCCTATTTCTTCATCCGGTGTAAAGAGAATTCTAATTTTTCCATGTTTGACAGAAGCATTTTTCATCAGAAAATTTGCCGCCTGCATAATGGCCGCCACACCACTTTTATCATCGGCCCCTAAAAGTGTATTACCACTTGCTGTGATAATATCTCCGCCAATCTGTGTATTCAAATACGGAAAAATAACAGGTGATAAAACCTGTGAAGGATCATCAGGCAAAACAATATCCTGGCCCTGGTAATTTTTATGAAGAATCGGTTTTACGTTGGTGCCACTACAATCGGGCGCTGTATCAACATGACTACAAAAACAAATAACCGGAACATTTTTTTTTGTATTAGAAGCAATCGTTGCATAAACATATCCATATTCATCCATTTCTGCGTCAGCAATTCCGATTTCTTTTAATTCTTCAACAAGAATTTTACTTAGATTTTTTTGTTTTTTTGTGGAAGGGTGAGTACCACTTTTTGGATCACTTTGTGTGTCTATCATCACATAACGCATAAAGCGATTTGCAATGTCTTCTTTATTGACTGAGATCATGAAGAAATTATTTTTTCTGTGAATTTTTCACAAAGTAAGAAAGAATGTTAGAAGTTTTTCTGACCCTAAGAATTAAACACCTGCAGTTGAAAGTTTTTCCAATACAAAATAAACTGCCGGACAAAAAGTAGAATTTTTCAAAGTAATGGGAGCACGTTTAAAAATCACATCTTCATTTGTGTAAGGAAAACGATGACAATCTGAAGGACGATTTTCATAGATGCCGCAAAAATTATCTTCTCCCAAAAATGGACACGGAGAAGTCCTGGTAACATAATCTCCATCTTCATCAACGCGCAAATATGTTTCAATAAAAGCACCTTCTTTCATTTTTAAATGCCTTGCAATCCTTTTAATATCCGGTGTTTTAAACCGTGGTGAATAATTACGGCAGCAATTGGCACACTGAAGACAATCGATTTTTTCAAACGCTTCTTCATGCAGATGCGGCAACTGTTTCAATACTTTATTTTTATCAGCACGCTTTAAAAAACTCTTATATTTTTTCTGATTTTCTGCAGATTTCTTTTCCCAGTTTTTCAGAATGTCTTCATTCATATTGTAAAGATAAATCAGGATTTTACTGCAGTGGGAGGATTTACAGAATTTTGTGAAAAAAAATACCTTTATACTAAACTTAACCCAATCCCACTTCCGCGTGCCTTGCCGGAATTTCAACATCTGAAAACCCTTTGCTGAGAAGGCGGTTTTTAAAATCCAGTTGCACATCATAATCGCCATGAACCAAAAATAATTTTTTTACCTGTTTGGGGTCCTGGCTGGCAAGCCATTGAGAAAGATCATCATAATCGCCATGAGCACTCATACTTTTTATTTCTCCAATTTCCGCATGAACCTCATGGACCTGTCCAAAAATTCCCACTTCTTTTGGATGTAATTTCAACCTTCCACCTAATGAATTTGGTTCGCAATATCCGGTCATTAAAATTGAGTTACGGCTGTTTTCAATATTATTACTGATGTGATGTTTTACCCTTCCGGCTTCAGCCATTCCACTTGCAGAAATAATCACCATCGGGTCGTTTCGATAGTTCAATGACTTACTTTCTTCTACAGATTTTACAAATTTTAATCCTCTAAATTGAAATGGATCATGGTCTGTTTTCAATAATTTCTGAACACGGCTGTTAAAATCTTCGGGAAATCTTTCAACAACTTCGGTAGCTTCGAGGCTTAGCGGGCTGTCAACATAATAAGGAAGATCAGGCAAACGATTTTCATTTTCTAATTGATTTAAAAAATAAAGTAACTCTTGAGTGCGGCCAACGCTGAAAGCCGGAATGATCAGTTTTCCTTTTTTCTGTAAACAAGTTCTGGTGATCCATTCAAGAAGTTTATCCGGGGTTCCTGTAATTTCTTCGTGCAATTTATTTCCATAAGTTGATTCCATAATGATATAATCAGCCTGAGGAAATTCCTGTGGAGATTTTAAAATAATATCCCGGTATCTTCCCAGGTCTCCGGAAAAAGTAAGATGTGTTTCCTTTCCATTTTCTGTGATCTTTAAATGGACAGTTGCGCTGCCAATAATGTGCCCGGCATCAAGATACATGAACTGAACATTTTCATCTATTATGAACCATTGACCATAATCAACCGTTACAAAATGGTCAACGGCGCGTAATGCGTCCTCCATCACATACAAAGGAGAAATATAAGATTTTCCTTGCGCTGCGCGGGTTTTGTTTACATATTTTAAATCACTTTCCTGTATGGAAGCGCTGTCGGCCATAAGAATTGTTGCGAGATCTTTCGTTGCTGGTGTTGCATAAACTTTTCCCTGGTATCCATCTTTAATTAATTTTGGAATGAGCCCGCAATGATCAATGTGTGCGTGAGAAAGAATCATGTGATCCACTTCTGCAGGATTAAAACCAAACTCCCGATTTAATTCATCAGTTTCCTTTCCCATCCCCTGGTACAACCCGCAGTCCAATAAATATTTTTTCCCGTTACTAAGCGTTAAAAGATGTTTGGAACCAGTAACGGTACGGGCTGCCCCATGAAAAGCCATTTTCATAAATAGAATTTAAAAAATGAATAATAAAATTAAAGGTAAGAACAAATTGAAAGGGACAATAACTGTTATATTTTTATTTTTCAATATAACTGTCATGCCTACACGAAACTATTTGTAAAGATGATAAGCCGGTTTTTCTAAAAAAATAAAATAAGAATTGATCGTATTTCTTTAGTTAACCGCAAAAAAGAAAAAGTATTTAAGAAAGAAACTATGCGGCTTCAATTCCTAATTGCTCATTTATTTTCTTCATCAAATTTGTTACATCAAAAGGCTTTGCGATAAAATCATCCGCACCATAATCAGCAATGGCAGCGGCGGCACCAGGATGGGCAGAAAACATGATTACAGGAATGTGGCTTGTAGCCGGATTTGCTTTTAATTGTTTGCAAATAGCTCTTCCATCATGTCCCGAAATCAGCACATCTAGTAAAATAAGGTCAGGCTTAAAAGATTCAATTTTAGGAAAGGTATTTTCACCTTTGGATGTAACCTCTACATCAAAGCCTTTCATAGATAATAAAATCTCCATTACGGACAAAATATCTATATCATCGTCAACAACTAGAATTTTGGACATTATTAATGTTTAATACGGTATTCAGCCGGAAATTGAACAGTAAATTTTGTTTCTTTATATCGGTGGCTTCCCATCTTCTTCCTGTTTAAGTCATTTAAGTCATCATAAGTTCATCACTTAACTTTTATCGCCTTTTTAAAAGGTTTTTAATTTTTTGGTGGATAAACTTTTTACAAGTTTTAGATAAAGACATTCATTAGAGTCCAAAACTTAATGTAAAAAATATTACTTTTCAAATTGCTCAATTTACCTCATTGAAAAAAGCGAAATGGCTTTATTAATACAAGCATAAACCTCCCCCCACAGAAGCTGTTCGCTGCAATTTCGTTGTTCCTGCACCTCAAACTTTGTTCCGAATTTTAAAAATAAAATAGGAAAGCTGAAATTATTGATTAATTTCTTCCAATTTTTTCTGAAGATTGCCATTAATCGCCTCCAAAAACTCTTCAGTATATAAATAGTCCTTTCCGTAGGAAACCTTATTGCCACTGATACACACGGCAAGATCTTTTGTCATTTTCCCACTTTCTACCGTCTCGATACAGACTTGTTCAAGCGCATCTGTAAAGTGAATCAATTGTTGATTATTATCGAGTTTTCCTCTGAAAGACAATCCTCTTGTCCATGCAAAAATGGAGGCAATGGGGTTTGTTGAGGTAGGATTTCCCTTCTCATGTTCCCGAAAATGCCTTGTTACGGTTCCATGAGCCGCTTCTGCCTCCAAAGTCTTGCCATCCGGAGTGATCAGAACTGAGGTCATCAAACCGAGCGAACCAAAGCCCTGGGCAAGGGTATCACTTTGTACATCACCGTCATAATTTTTACAAGCCCAGATAAAATTGCCATGCCATTTTAAAGCGCTTGCAACCATATCATCTATCAGGCGATGTTCGTAAGTAATTTTCGCTTCTTCAAACTGGGTCTTAAATTCATTTTCATAAATAGTTTGAAAAATATCTTTAAAGCGTCCATCATATTTTTTAAGAATAGTATTTTTTGTAGAAAGATATAACGGCCATTTTTTGTTCAAAGCCATATTGAAACAACTTCTGGCAAATCCTTCAATACTTTCATCAACATTGTACATGCAAAGTGCGACGCCATCTCCTTTAAAATCATATACATCAAAAATTACTTCTTCTCCATCTTCAGGCGTGAAGGTCATAGTTAATTTTCCTTTCCCTTTAATAACAGTATCAGTTGCGCGGTATTGATCGCCAAATGCATGACGGCCAATAATAATTGGTGCTGTCCAGTTTGGAACCAATCTGGGGACATTTTGCAACACAATTGGTTCCCGGAAAACGGTTCCATCCAAAATATTCCTGATCGTTCCGTTTGGGCTTTTCCACATATGTTTTAAACCAAATTCTTTTACCCTTGCTTCGTCAGGTGTGATAGTAGCACATTTAATTCCTACTCCATATTTCTTAATTGCATTGGCAGCTTCTACAGTTACTTTATCGTCTGTTGCATCCCGGTTTTGAATACCTAAATCAAAATATTTTAGGTCAACATCCACATAAGGAAGAATGAGCTGGTCTTTAATAACTTTCCAGATTACACGGGTCATTTCGTCCCCGTCAATTTCTACTACCGGGTTTTCAACTTTAATTTTTTTCATTGTTCGGTTTATAAATTTTTAGTGTGCTATATTTTGCAATATTATCAAAATCTTTGTCATTATCAACCTGGAAGCTCCAATCAAAAAACTTTACTGAAAATATTAATCCTACAAATTCTTAATAATCTCCTCACCAAATTCACTTGTTTTCAACAGGCTTCCTCCTTTCATCAGATTGTAAAAATCTATGGTAACGGTTTTATTCCTGATCGTTTTTCCAACTGCATTGGTGATCATTTCTGCTGCATCGCGCCAGCCCATATATTCCAGCATCATTACCCCGCTAAGAATCAAAGAAGAAGGATTCATGCTATTCGAGTTGGCAAATCTTGGAGCCGTTCCATGCGTTGCTTCAAACACCGCATTCCCTGTTATATAATTAATATTTGCACCCGGTGCAATGCCAATTCCGCCAACTTGTGCAGCTAATGCATCACTGATATAATCTCCATTCAGATTCAATGTGGCAATGATCGAATAATCCTGTGGCGCCAGCAATGCCTGCTGTAAAAAATTGTCAGCGATCGCATCTTTTATAATCACTTTCCCACCAATTGCCGCTATTCGCATGTCTTCATTGGCAACCGCCTCGCCCCGTTCTTTTTTTGTTTGTTCCCATTGAATCCAGGTATAAACATTATTGGGAAATTCACGTTTTGCCAGTTCATAACCCCAGCTTTTAAATGCCCCCTCCGTAAACTTCATAATGTTTCCTTTATGAACTAAAGTAACTGACGGGCATTTGTTGGCAATCGCATATTCAATAGCAGCGCGGATCAATCTTTCAGAACCTTCTTTGCTAACCACTTTTATTCCAAAAGAAGTGGTTTCAGGAAAACGGATCTTTTTTACCTGTAATTCATTTTGCAGAAAATCAAGCATTTTTTTCGCTTCCGGCGTTCCTTCCATGTATTCAATTCCCGCATAAATATCTTCAGTATTTTCCCTGAAAATAACCATATTCACTTTTTCAGGTTGCCACATTGGTGAGGGAACTCCTTCGAAATATCTTATCGGCCTGAGACAAACATACAGATCCAAATCCTGGCGAAGCATGACATTGAGACTCCGGATTCCACCACCAACCGGAGTTGTAAGCGGGCCTTTGATAGCGACTAAATATTTTCTGAATGCATCCATTGTTGATTGTGGCATCCACTCCCCCGTTTTTTTAAAAGCTTCTTCACCGGCCAACACTTTCAACCAATTAATTTTCTTTTTTCCATAGTATGCTTTTTCAACTGCGGCATCAAATACACGGACACTTGCGCGCCAAATATCCGGACCAATTCCATCGCCTTCTATAAATGGAATTGTCGGTTGATCCGGAACATTCAGCTTGCCGCTTTTCCCCATTGAAATTTTATCTTCCATAACTTTTTATTTTTTTCCCATGATGACACTGATTTCCAGAGAATTTAATTCAGTGTTGATCGTAAAATCTGTGGCTATAAATATAAACTGCAATTCACCCATTCATTATCGAAATTCACGCCTTCATATTTTCTGTAAAAATTAATGGCCGGTTCATTCCATTCCAAAACCTGCCAAACCATTCCGGATAAATTGTTTTCTTTCGTTTCTTTAATCAATTCATCAAATAATAATTTGCCAATTCCTTTTCCCCGCCAAGGTTCATTTACCAAAATATCTTCGAGATACAATCGTTGCCCCTTCCAGGTAGAATAACGGATATAATATAATGCAAAGCCAACCACCTTTCCTTCAACTTCGGCTACAAATGCCCACCACACCGGATTTTCTCCAAAACCACTATCTACAAAATGATCAAAATCAACTGTAACTTCTTCCGGAGCTTTTTCATATTCAGCAAGTTCATGAATCAGTTGCATCATTGATCTGCAATCTTCTTTTTTTGCTTTTCGGATAATAATTTCAGACAATTGTAAATTATTTAATGATTGAATTATTGTTGGATGCTGAATTGTTATACTTCCCTATTAATTTTTAATTCTCAATTCACTTCGATGCTTGTTCCAGATCATTCAGAATATCTTCTACATCTTCAATCCCAACACTCATTCTGATCAGTCCATCGGTAATTCCATATTTTTCGCGATCGGCTTTTGGAACCCCATAGTGGGTCATGGAAGCCGGATGAGAAAGAAGCGTGTCGCAGGTTCCAAGAGAAACCGCGCGAACACACATTTGTAATTTATCAATAAACTTTTTCCCAGCTTCCAATCCGCCTTTCATTTCAAAACTCAACATTGGACCCGGATGACGCATTTGTTTCTTCCCCGTCTCATAGTCAGGATGAGAAGGCAATCCCAAATAATTCACTTTACTGATAGCAGAATTTTTTTCCAGAAACTGTGCCACTTTCATTGCGTTGGAACAATGTTTTTCCATTCTTATTTCCAATGTTTTCATTCCCTGTGTCAGTAAAAACGCATCAAAGGAATTGCTGTTGCCCCCTAATAAACGATGCACTTTTTCCATTCGCGTGTTCATTTCCTGAATATCTTTTCCAACCAAAACTCCCCCGATGGCAGTTCCATGACCGTTTAAAAACTTCGTGGTAGAATGAACAACATAGTCCACTCCATATTTAAAAGGTTGTTGCAAATAAGGAGTGGCGAAAGTATTATCAACAGCCACAAGCAGATGCTTTTGTTTTGCCAATTTAGTCAGCGCGTCAATATCCACGCATTGAATTGTAGGATTGGCAGGAGTTTCCAGATAGAGCATTTTTATTTTGGAATCGCTTTTTAAAACTTCTTCCGCTTTATTCAAATCTCTGAGGTCAACGATGATTGCTTCAATTCCCAATTCAGGAAGGATGCGGTTCATCAATTCCTGCGTGCCGCCATATAATGAATAATGAGATAAAATTTTATCGCCGCTCTTTAAATTTCCAAGCATTAACGTACTGATTGCTGCCATTCCGCTGGCGTGTAAACGTGCTTTTAATTGCACTTGTTTTCCGTTACCGGTTAAACCAAAACTTTCCAAAGCAGCAATTTTATCTTCAGGTTCCTTCATACTCGGGTTTCCCCAACGGCTGTAAATGAAGCCATTTTCATCACCCCTAAAACGGCGCATACCCTGTTCAGCAGTATCAAAAACGTAAGTGCTGCTGGCGTAAATAGGCGTAAGATGAGAATAATTGCCCTCTGTTTGGTGACCTGCATGAATAGCTGTTGAGCCAAAACCTTTCAATTGTTTTTTTTCTGATGACATATTTTAATTTATGAAGCAGCAAAAGTAATCAAAAAGAGAAAGGGCGGTTTTGTGAAAAAAGAAATAGGTAAGCAGACTTGGAAGGAATTAGAAAAAGTAATTATTTCTTCGTCTGCTGCAGAAATTTTCTATCGTTCTATAAAGATTTCACTAAATCTTTCTTTCAATACGGGAAGGTCATGGTTTGCGTTATCCCAAACAAGATGCAGATTTACACCAGAATATTCGTGAACAATTTCGAAATCCGTTTATTTGAGTCCACTTTATTTGCGGATGTTTTTGCTTTGATCCAGTTGATAGCATATCACACGCTTCACCTCGATCTCAATTTGGTTAATAAATGCAAAACGTTTTTCCGAATTTCGTGAGGAAGTCATTTCTCGCATCAGAACCAAATAGATACCCTTTCTTAACAGGTTTACCGGAAAAAAAATGATGCAACTTATTTTATATTGTCGTGATAAATGCATATTCCGGAGATAAAGTTTTATTCTTCTGATCTAACTGAGACAGAATAAAGCAATGTCCTTTATTTGAAAAGCCACATTTAAAATATCCGAACCGATATCCCATCACTTTCCATTTATTAATCTCATTCTGTAAGCATTCATCGCGGTTATTCCCAGTTTTTTTACCAATCGATAATTTACAACAAAACCAATAGGAGCACCAATCACAGGAATGAGCTGTGCCATTTTTGCAATGTCTAAATAATCGCGGTATTCCTGTTGAAAATTCCTCCAGTCAAATTGATTTATATCATCCGGTAAATTCGAGCTTTTATTTCCCCAATCAATCATTTCCAAATAAACATCACGACGGTGAGAATCACTTGAGAAAGCAAGTTCAAAAATGTGCAACAGGTAAACTCTTTCTTTATAATCATTGATGTCAAAACCATAGAGCACCGCAATATCAAACAGCAATTTTATTTTGATGCCAATCAGAACCGGGAAATCAACGAAGCCAAGCAAAATCCCTCCTGCGCCTGTAACACCTCCTTCAACAGCGGCGGTAGTCTTATAATTTTCAATTTTCTTTCTAACCATATTTTCACGAACCAGCAAACTCATATTCAGCAATGGTTTCGCCGTTGTATATTTCGCGCCAAACAAAACACCCCGGATCATCTGCTTTATTGTAACAGTAATCGCTTTATGAACTTTTTCAGGAATCCATGAATTGATCCTTGTTTGAATTTTTTTTGAAAACATACTGAACAAAGATGGACTGCGCAACATTTTTCTTTGCCAGGCTTTTAATTCTGAACCGGCAATTTCTTCATAAGAATAAACCATAAAATTCTATTTTCTTATAGAAAGTTACGCTTTTAATTTTCGTTTAATTTATTTTCCAAGTCAATAAAAGAGAAGATTTATTTTTGCAGAATGCTGTTGAATAAACATTTACATTAAACAAACAATTACAACAAATTTTAAATTATATTGGAAAACGAAATTTTTGACATCGCGATTATTGGTGGCGGAATTGTAGGGGCAGCTACATTTTATCAATTACAAAAACATCATCCTTCTTTAAAAATTATTTTGATTGAAAAAGAGTCGCACCTGGCGGCACATCAGACAGGAAATAATTCAGGTGTGATGCATTCAGGACTTTACTATAAACCGGGTTCCCTGAAAGCAAAAAATTGCGTGGAGGGCAGAAAAGCGCTGGTAAAATTTGCGGAAGAAAATAATATTCCTCATGATGTTTGCGGCAAAATTGTGGCTGCTGCTGATGAATCGGAACTTCCTTATCTAGATAAAATTTTTGCTACAGGGCTGCAAAATGGGATTGAAGGGATTGAAAAAATAAATGCAGACCAAATCAAAGAGCATGAACCGTTTTGTGCAGGAATAGCAGGTATCTGGGTTCCGTGCACCGGCATAATTGATTATGTACAGGCAACGGAGAAAATGGTCGAAATTGCTATGAGCATCAATCCAAAAAGTGAATTGGTTTTAAACACGCAGGCAGCTTCTTTTGAAAAAGAAAATGACATCAATATTATTTTTACCAACAAAAAAACATACCGTAGCAATTACACCATCTTCTGTGGCGGATTGCAGGCAGACCGGTTAGCGCATAAAGATCATGTGCATGTGAAAGAAAAGGTGGTGGGTTTTCGCGGCGATTATTATGAACTGACGGAAGAAGCCAAACACAAAATAAAAAATCTCATCTACCCCGTTCCGAACCCCGATTTTCCGTTCCTGGGTGTGCATTTCACGAGAATGACCAACGGCGAAATTGAATGTGGCCCAAATGCTGTTTTTACTTTCAAAAGGGAAGGTTATGGGAAAACAGACTTTGACTGGAAAGACACTATTGACGCATTGACGTACCGAGGAACATGGAAATTATTTTTTCAGAATATGCGATTCGGTATTAATGAATACCGCCGCGCTTTTTCAAAAAAATTATTTTTAAAAACGTTGCAAAGACTGGTTCCTTCTTTAACGATGGATGATATTAAGCCAGGCCGGTCAGGCGTTAGAGCGATGTTGCTGAGCGAGGATGGCGACACACGCGACGATTTTAGAATTGAATATCGTGATACAAGTATTCATGTGTTGAACGCGCCATCCCCCGCTGCCACTGCATCTTTAGCTATTGGCGATAATATAAGAGAGATGGCAGAAAAGCATTTTGATTTGAAAAGCAACAGAGAATTGAGTGGAATAAAAATCAATTAACGGGTCGTTGAAAATGCGCAGACGCTTATAAAATTCGTAAAATGGCTGATCAGAATAAATTCACGATTCATACTAATTCCGGTCTTTATACAGACATGTATGAACTGGCAATGGCAGAAGCGTATTTTAAAGAAACCATGCAGGATGTTCCAACATCATTTGATTATTTTTTTCGCAAATTACCTTTTGGGGGCGGCTATATTATTTTTTGCGGTCTTGGAGAATTGTTGCCTGTTATTGAAACGCTTCATTTTAATTCAAATGAAATTGATTGGCTTTACAAACAAGGTTTTGATAAAGAATTTTTAGGCTGGCTGGAATCATTTCGTTTCAAAGGAACGATCCGTTCGATGCAGGAAGGGGAGGTTGCCTTTGCGCTGGAACCCATGCTCACAGTACATGGGAGACTGGCAGAAGTACAATTAATAGAAACTCTTTTATTAAATTACCTCAACTTTCAATCACTTATTGCTACAAAAGCTGCACGAATTCGTTATGCTGCAGGCAATCGATATTTAAGTGAATTTGGATTGAGAAGAGCGCAGTCATTAGGGGGAATTTCTGCAAGCCGTGCAGCAATTGCGGGAGGATTTGACAGCACCTCCAATATGTTTGCTGCAAAAAAATATGATATAAAAGCCGTGGGCACAATGGCTCATTCATTTATCCAAAGCCAGGAAAATGAATTGACTGCTTTTAGAAAATTTGCCGAAGCAAAACCGGATAATTGTACGCTGCTTGTTGACACTTACAACACATTAAAAAGCGGAATTCCAAATGCAATTATTGTTGCAAAAGAAATGCAGCAAAAAGGAAGACAATTAAAAGCGATCAGGCTTGATAGCGGCGACCTTGCGTATCTTTCTAAGAGGGCCCGCAAAATGCTGGATGAAGCAGGCTTTCAAAATGTTCAAATTTCAGTTTCAAATCAACTGGATGAATATTTAATAAAAAGTTTGCTGGAACAAAAAGCACCAATTGATTCTTTTGGTGTTGGCACAAGTTTGGCAACAGGACAACCGGAGGCAGCGCTTGATGG
>Ga0157370_10004632_pt1 | contig 15728 bp, 13 predicted proteins | sample C35metaG_FD_113463 | JGI IMG/M metagenome (GOLD analysis project Ga0157370, IMG submission 113463) | Corn rhizosphere microbial communities from Kellogg Biological Station, Michigan, USA - C3-5 metaG | ecosystem: Host-associated > Plants > Roots > Rhizosphere > Soil | place: USA: Michigan...
CGAGGGGCAACGCCTGTTGGACAACGTGGCCCCGCATCTGGAGGCGATCGAGGATGCATTGAAGCCGTTGTGTGCGCGTTGCGACAACGCGCTGTCGCTGTCGGCGATGCCGTCGATGACATCGAGTTGGTTGTTGCCGCGCCTCCCGCGTTTCGTGTCGCGGCATCCGGAAGTCGAACTGAACCTCGACTCGTCGATCGAATTGGTGGACTTCGCGGACGGCCGCCACGACGCCGCCCTGCGTTATGGCGTGGGCGATTGGCCCGGACTCGTCGTCGAGTCGCTGCTGGAGGAATGGTTGACGCCGGTGGCCAGCCCATCGCTGCTGGCCGGACGCAAGCGACCGCGGCTGGAGGATCTCGGCGACCTGCCGTTGTTGTGCCCGGAAGACCCGTGGCCCGAGTGGTTCGCGCTGCACGGCGGCAAGCCGCCGCGGCGGTACGCCGCTTCCTTCAGCGACTCCGAATCGCGCCAGCGCGCGGCGGTGGAAGGAATCGGCGTGGCGCTCGGACGCACGACCATGGTGCGTCCGCTGATCGAAACGGGACAACTGGTCGTGCTGTTCCCCGAGCTGATGAAGGCTCGGCGATGGCACTACCTCGTGTATCCGGAACGTTCGCGCAAGCATGCGGGTTTCATGGTATTCCGCGAGTGGCTGCTGGACGAGGCCGCGCGCTTCCGCGCGGCGCCGCCGACCGGCCTGGCCGCGGCGCGGCGGTCATCCGCCGTGCGCGCGCCGCGTCGGCGCAAGCGCGCTTGACGAGACGCGGCATTCATCCCATGTCGCAGGGATCGCGCCCCATCAGGTGATCGTAGGTGGACACGCTGGCGTCGCGCAGGTGTCCGTCACGGCCCGTCGCAGCGGCGGAATGGATGCGCCGGCACGCTTCCGCGCGCGGAATCTTGACGCCATGCACGCGCACGCGGCTCCACGCGTTGTGGCGGCGGCCGGTATTTTCGTGTGACGTTTTTTCCGCGTATGCGCTTCGCACGACTCCATCTCCGGGGATCGATGACGGACAGCGCGTGTGGCGATAGAACACCTCGCCATCAGCGGCGCGGCATTCCCAGGACATTGCTGGTTTTGCGCGCGAGGCATGTGAGGAATGTTTGCGCGGGCGTGCTGGCGAGCGCCGGAGCGTCGTCCGTGCCATGCGCGCTGTCCTTTCGCCGGGTGCGCCGATCAGCGGCTGAGGCTCCAGGTCGATCTTGCGTTGTTGCGCATGCACAGCGCACGGCGTGTCCTGAAAAGCGAGATGATCGTGCGCATCCACGCAGCGGTAGACCGATGCCGCGTGCGCGCCGCTGGCGATCAGCCATAGCAGCCCGGCACGAGTCACCCATGCGATCCATGCGTGGCGCCATGGATTCGGAAGAGCAATGTCGTGCGGATTGGCGTGTAAGGACATGGCAGGTTCCAGTGCTTGACGCCAGCCATGGTCGGACATGCGTGGATGCCTCGCCAGCGGGCATCATCGCCGGAACGTGTAGGAAAATGCTGATGGCCTTTTTTATGGCGATACAACTGTTCTTTGGTCAGTGCTGTGGTCGATGACTGCTGCGGTTATTGAGGGTCGCAGCCGTACGATCGACGGTTGAGAACAGGCGCTCCATTCGTTTGACAGACCAGCATCGTCGGCGTATAGAGCCTACGAAGAGAGTCGTGGATGAGAGGCGTGGTCATGGTGAGCACGACCAGATCCAAGGCTGGCGCCGCGGCAGCAAGTGATTGATGGTTGGGACGGAGCCCGACAGCCCAGAGCAGCCGGCGCTCCCCAGCACGGACGGCTCGGAGGTATTCAAAAACGTTGGCAACAGGCGGTTGGATTGCCTATCGGTAATTCCACGAAAACGACAATCCGTCTATCCGGCATTCATCAGGAGTGGAACCCGTACCGTGGTGGTCGCCGCTGCAGCAGATCAAGCCCGGCAGCGTTGCGTTGCTTTCGAAGAACGACGGTTTCGCACTGGCATCGTCATAGTCGGCCAGCTCGGACAAACCTTTGCCGAGCCTCTGATTGATTCCCACAAATCCGGGAGGTCAAAGATGAAAACACCACGTACATTGCTCATTTCGGCACTGGTGGGCGCGGTTGGATTGGCGGCGGCATTGCCCGCGTCGGCGCAGAACTATGGAACGGGCACTGCTGCCGGTCCCGCGGAAGGATCCCTGTTTAACAGCCATCCCAATACACCGGAATCGGACGGCAGGCCCGGCGAGTATTACTTCGGGCTCGGCGTGCAGGCGATCAGGGACGGCGATTACCGGCATGCGCTCGACATGTACAAGGTCGCGGCATCATGGGCGTACAAGCCTGCCGAATACAACTTGGGCCTGATGTACTTCAAGGGCCAGGGCGTACCTGCCGATCGCGCGCGTGGCGCGGCGTGGATGATTCTGGCGGCCGAACGCGGCAATCTGCTTTATGTGAAGGCACGTGACCTGATGGTCACCGCGTTGACCAAGCCCGAATTCCAGCAGACGGACGAGATCTGGAATCAGTTGAAGCCGACGTACAGCGATGCGGTGGCGCTGCGACGTGCCAAAGCACGATGGGCACAGGTCAAGGCAGCCACGACCGGCTCCCGGGTGGGTGATGCTGCATCGGAGTATTTGATGGTCGGTGGCCCTCCCGAAGGGCCGGGTTTCCAGGCAGGTAATTCGATTGGCAAGATCGGGGTGCCACCACCCGTCACCGGCTGGGGCGTCTTCAAAGACGCTTTGATTACTGATGGCTCGGTGGCTTACCGGCAATTCCAGCAAAGCAGCAATCCCTATGATCCTGTGTTCCAGCAGCATCACTCCGGCAATGTGATGGTCGAACCGTTGCAGCAAATCAAGTCCGGCAGCGACAAGCATCCGCCTTTGCAGAAAGACGGGTCTGCATCGCCATCAACGCCGCCGATCCATAACGCCTGATTCGGAATGCGAAGAAAAGCCGGCGCGATTTCCCGCGCCGGCTTCCATGTTTCATCACGATGACGAATCACGAAGCCGGTATACCGTTGCCGGCTCTTGCTCAATCCTGTTTTACCGCCACGACGCTTCCGTCATCGGGATCGACCAGCAGGTCCACCTTCTTGCCTTCGGGATTTTTCGCATCGGCGCTCCACAGGCCGTCATCGAAATCCACGTCGTCGACGTCCTGGTAGCCCTGCGCGGTCAGCTTGGCCTTGATCTCGTTCTTGTTGAGCCTTGAAGGCGCGTCGGCCTCGAACACCTTGCCGGTAGTGGGCCCGATCTTGATGTGTACCCATTTGTCGTTGCCGCCACGCGCTTTGGCCTGCCACACGCCATCCTTGAATTTCAGGCCTTTCACTTCCTGGTAGCCGGCATTGCCGATGTCGGCCTTGATGGCCGGTTCGCTCAGCGCGCCGGTGGGTGAGCTGACGCGCGTGGTCGTCGTGGTCGTGGTGGTTTGCATGGGCGCGTCCTGCGCAAGCGCGACGCCACCGCCGAGCAACAAGGTTGCGGAAAGTGCCGCAGCGAGCATGTGCTTTTGCATGATGGGTACCTCCTTTGAACATCCGCAGACAGCTTGGGCACCCATCGATCAACGATGCGTGAATCCGCACCATGCGGCTCAGGAGGCATTCATCTGCATCGCGCCTGCTATCTTTGGCGTCCGTTCATTTTTTTCTGCCCCGTGCGCATCGCGTTTCATCACCCCGTGGCGTTCTGGTTCGGTTGCCTGACCGTGGCGGCGGGCGTGTGCCTGCATCTGCCGATGTACGTGATGGCCGCGCCCATGCATTTCCATCTAGCCGGCATGGCGATGGACCCGGAAATGTTGCTCGGGATGATGCTGATTCCGGGCGGGGTGCTGCTGGCGGCTTACGGCTTGATGCCGCGTGTCGCCCAGGTGCGCCTGACCACGCGCGGCGGCGATCGCCTGCACTGGCACGTTGCCGATGGCGTGCCGTTGAACATCCAACACTGGAAGCTGGTCGTGGTGCTGGCGATCGCTTTGACCATCGACGTGATGAAGCCCGCGTCGATCGCGTTCGTGATGCCGGGGATGGCGCACGAATACGGTATCGGGATGTCCAAGGCGGGCTATCTCGCGCTGTCCGCATTGGTCGGCACCGCGGTGGGTTCGGTGGTATGGGGGAGGCTCTCCGACATGTTCGGGCGTCGCGCAGCGATCCTGTTGTCGGCCCTGTTGTTCATGGGTACCGCGATCTGCGGCACGATGCCGTCGTTCGCCTGGAACCTGGTGATGTGCTTCATGATGGGCGCGGCGGCGGGCGGGATGCTGCCGATCGCGTTCACCCTGATGGCGGAAACCGTGCCCGCGCGCCACCGCGGCTGGTTGCTCGTGGCGCTGGGCGGCGTCGGAACCTCGGCGGGTTATCTCGCCGCGTCGGGCGCCGCGGCCTTGCTGGAGCCAAGCTTCAGTTGGCGCGCATTGTGGCTGTTGAACCTGCCGACCGGCGCGTTGATCGTGGTGCTCAACCGCTTCATTCCCGAATCGCCGCGCTTCCTCGCCAATGCAGGTCTCGACGATCAGGCGCACGCGGTGCTGGCGCGCTTCGCGGGCTCGTCGAATGCACTGGTGAAGGATGCCGGGGCCGCCGACGCGCCCATCATGGAAATCCACCACCCGCGCGCCGGCTTGCGCGAAATGCTGCACGGGCGCCACGCGCGCATCACCCTGGCGCTGATGATGTGCGGGCTGGCATGGGGACTGGTGAATTTCGGGTTCGTGTTGTGGCTGCCCGCAAACCTGCACAAGCTCGGACTGGACGCGCGCGCGGCCGGCGCGCTGATGGCGCAGTCGGCGCTGCTGGCGATCCCCGGTACCGCGGTGGTGGTATGGCTGTACCAGCGCTGGAGCAGTTTCAAGTCGCTGGTGTTGTTCGTCGCGCTGACGGTGCTGGCGTTGCTGTCGTTCGCGGCCATCGAGCTCGGTGGATTGCGTGCGGAATCATTCACGGTCGCCGCGACGGTATTGTTGCTGATCGCGATCAGTGGCGTGATCGCGACCATGATTCCGTACGCCGCGGAAATCTATCCGGTACACCTGCGCGGCACGGGTTCCGGTTTGATCGCCGCCGGTTCCAAGGCCGGCGGCATCCTCGGCGCGCTGCTGGGCGTCGCGGGCCTGTTCGACAGCTTCGTGATATCCGCGCTGGTGATCGCGGTGCCGATGACCGCCGCCGGCGTGATGCTGTGGCGTGGCGGCGTGGAGACGCGCGGGCAGGAGCTGGAGTCCATCCAGAAGGCGTTTGAATGCGATCATCCCTGATCGCTGCCTCGCTGAATGCTTCTGGTCGGCGGAACCGCTCCAGCACGATGAGACCAGGACGGCCCTCCCTGGCCCGACTTTTCACAACAGCTGCTCCAAGCAGATTGTCCCGCGCGCTCAATGCACGCTGGCGGTGGGCGCGGGTGCGCCGTTGCGCCGCGTCAGCGCAAGGCCTTTCAGCACGTGCAACGCCTCGGACAATGCGTAGTCCTTGATTGCAAGTTCGCCGGTATCGGGCGCCGCGGCGGCGGCCTTGCTGCCGGGCAGGTGATTGGGCAGGTCGCCTTCGTGTTCGTCATCATCGAGCGACGGGTTGCGATCGGCCTGCACCGTGACGTTGCCCAGCGCGATGTCCGGGGTGATGCCGGCTACCTGGATCGACGTGCCGTCGGGGGTGTAGTAGCGCGCGGTGGTGAGTTTCACGGCGTCGCCATCGCCGACCGGCAGGATGGTCTGCACCGAACCCTTGCCGAAGGTGCGCCGGCCCACGATCAGCGCGCGATGGTGGTCCTTCAGCGCGCCGGTTACGATTTCCGCCGCCGAAGCGGTGCCATTGTCCACCAGCACGACCATCGGCGCGCCGTCCAGCAGGTCGCCCGGCGTCGCGCTGAACTTGAGATCGGATTGCGACAATCGTCCACGCGTGCTGACGATCAATCCCGAGTCCAGGAAATCATCGGCGACGCCGACCGCACTGGTCACCAGTCCGCCGGGGTTGGAACGCAAGTCCAGCACCGCGCCGCGCAGCGGGCCGTCCTTCTTCTGCAACTTGTCAATCGCGTCGGTCAACTCGTTGGCGGTGTCTTCCTGGAACTCGCTGATGCGGATGTATGCGTAGCCGGGTTCCAGCAGGCGCGTGGTGACACTGGCGACGTGGATGCGCTGGCGCACCAGCGGAATGGTCACCGGCTTGTCGGCATCGGGGTGCAGGATGGTCAGGCTGATCCTGGAACCGATCGGTCCGCGCAATCGCTTCATCGCCGCATCGATCGCATCGGGCTGCACCGCGACGCCGTCGATCGCTTCGATCACGTCGCCCGGAAGTACGCCCGCGCGTTTGGCGGGGCCGCCGTCCAGCGGCGCAACGATCACCAGTTGATGGTTCACCTCGGCCACTTCGATGCCGAGCCCGGAATAGGCGCCCGAGGTGTCTTCGTTCAAATTCCTGAGTTCGAGCTTGTCCATGAATTCACTGTGGGGGTCCAGACCCGAAAGCATGCCGCGGATCGCCGACTGCATCAGTTGCGTGTCGCTGACGGGATCGACGTAGGCCTGCTTGATCATCTCGAACGCGCGGGTGAACGTCTGGATTTGCTCGAGGCTCGGCACATCGCTGGCCGCGTTCGCAATCGAGGCCGCCTTGGCCGGCGTGGCCACGCTGCTCGCGGGTGCCGGCGCTGGCTGCGGCGTTTGGGGCGGCGGAGCGGCGAATGCCACGCCTGTGGAAAGGGCCAACAGGCAACCCAGCCAGGTTTGCGATTTTCGAATCATTGCGACACCGTACAATCCGACAGAATGATGACCACGCGGGGGCATGGTGGTTCATTGTAGGCGTTCCGCCTTGCTTCAACGTTTCGCCGCAAACCAGCCTTGGGGATCGACGGGTTTGCCATCGCGGCGCAGCCCGAACCACGCCCCGCCTTGTTCCGGATCGTGCCCGACCGTCGCGACGGGCTGGCCGGGTTTCACCCAGTCACCGGCTTCGACCAGCGCGGCTTCGTTGCCGCCATACAAGCTCATCCAGCCATCACCGTGGTCGATGATCACCAGCATGCCGTAGCCGCGCATGAAGTTCGCCCACGCCACGCGCCCGTAAGCGACGGCGTGCACCTCGGCGCCGGGTTTCGCAGCGATCACGACGCCCTGCGCCAGCGTGCCCGTGCCGGCGTGCGATTTGCCGACGACGGGCCATGCAAGCTTGCCGCGAAGTTGCACGAACGGTGTGTTCCTGCCGAGTTGCGCGGGAATGTCGGCGAACACGTTCTGCAACTGTTTCAGCAACTGGTTCAGCGTGTCGGCGTCGTGCTGCAACGCCGCGATCTTGCCCTTCTGTTGCGCGAGTTGCGCGTCGGCGTCAGTCAGCAGTTTCTGCTGCGACGCGCGCGCCTGTTGAAGTTCCGCGGCTTGCGCCGAACGTTGCTCGCGTTGTTGCTTCAGGGCCTCGGTTTGGGTTTCGATCGACGCCTCGAGATCGTCAAGCTGCGCGACTTCGCCCAGCAGCGCGCGGATTCGCGCGACGCGGTCGTGCTGGAAATAGCGCGAATACGCAAGTGCGCGATCGATTTTCGCGATGTCATCGTCGCCCAGCAGCAACGACAGATCGCTGCCGCGGTCCAGGGTGTAGGTCGCGCGCAGCAGGTCTGCCAACGCGGCGCGCTGGCCGGAAAGTTTCTGCTCGAGTTGCACGTGTTGCCGATCGAGATCGGCCAGCGACGCGGATCTGGCGGCGATCGCGGCATCGGTGTCGCGCACCGCATTGGCGATCTGGTTGAGTTGCGCGGCCTGGTCGGCCAGCTTCGCATCGATGGCATCGCGCTTCGCGGCGGTTGTGCGCTGCGCCTTGGCAATTTTCGCGATTTCCGCGCGCACCTCGGCGAGTCTGGCCTTGGTCGCGGCTTCGCGTTCGGTGTGCGCGCCCTTGGCGGATGAGGCGGGTGGTTCGTTGGCATGGACGGATCCGGCAAGCGACATCAACGCGCACAGCGCCGTGGCCGGCAGGTGGTGTCGCCATCTTGAAATCGGAAGATGCATGCGCGGCGATTATCGCCGCATTTCCCCGAATCTTGCTCACTGCACGCCCAGTTCCGGAGCGGCTGTCGTGAAAAGTCAGGCCATGGAACCGATTCCGGGCTGCGCCCCCGCTACGCGTGAGCGGCCCCGGAATGACAACGGATTGGGTCGTCATTCCGGACGCGCGCAGCGCGATCCGGAATCGGTTTCGCATGTAGTGACGTACCATCAGACCGGTTAACGGGAATTGGCGAACGACCGGCGACACAGCAATCACGGATGATCACAAAAATTCATCTTTCCACCCACAACGCCAGCACATCGATCGCCTTGTCCAGCATGCGCGACGTGTTTTCGAAGGCATTCGCGTCGTTCGCGCGGCCCGCCGCTTCGGCCCCGGCAGCCGCGCGCTGCACGTCGCGCGCGCCGACCAATGCGGCGGCGCCCTTGATGCGATGGGCCTGGCGGGTTGCCTCGGGCATGTCGCCGGCTGCGTGCGCGGCGCGCAGGCCCGTCAGGTCCTTGCGGATCGCGGCGAGGAAATCGTTCAACAGATTGCGCGCGAGGGTCCTGTCGTGGCCCGCGATTTCACCCAGCACCGCGCGGTCCACCGGTGCCGCCGGCGCAGACAGGACGTCAGCTTCGGCAACCGCGTTGGCTTCCGTGGACGCTTCGTTTGCCGACGCGTCCACGCCAGGAGCAAATGCCACCTGCGGCAGCCATCGCCGAAGCTGCGCGGACAGTTGCGCGATCCGCAGCGGCTTGCCGAGGAATGCATCCATGCCCATCGCGATGCAATGCTCGGCCTCGCCTTTGCTCACGTTGGCGGTGACCGCGATGATGGGCGTGTGGTCGCGGTGTTCCTGGCGCTCGGTCTTGCGGATCGCGACAGTCAACTGATAGCCGTCCATCCTGGGCATGTGGATGTCGGTGAGAATGAGCGCATATTCGCCGGTCCGCCAGCGGCGCAGGCCTTCCTCGCCATCCGCCGCGGTTTCGCAGGCAAACCCCGCGCGCGCGAGTTGGCGTGTCAGCACCTCGCGATTGGTGGCGTGATCGTCCACCACCAACACCAGGCTGTGCTCGCGCCGGGCGGCTTCCACGCTGGGCAGCGGTCGCGTCGGAAAATCCTCTTCCGGCGCGCTGCGGCGTTCGGGTTCCAGGCTGACGGGATCGCCCTTCGCGAGCGGCAGGATCAGGCTGAAGGTGCTGCCGACGCCCGGTTTGCTCGCGAGCTCGATCACGCCGCCCATCAGTTCGGCCAGTTGCCTGCAAATCGCAAGCCCCAGGCCGGTGCCGCCGAAGGTACGCGCGGTGCCGCTTTCGGCCTGCGAGAAGGGCTGAAACAAAAGCTCGCGTTGTTTGTCGCTGATGCCTATTCCCGAGTCGCGCACGCGCAGCGCGATGCTTTCGCGGCCGTCCTCGAGCGTGGCGAGGCGTTCGGCACGGACGGTGACGCCGCCGGTGCGGGTGAATTTCAGCGCATTGGAAAGGAAGTTGGAAAGAATCTGCCGCAGCCGCAGCGGATCGGCGACGTAGGCGGGCGCGAGGTCGTCGTCGATCGCGAGCTCCAGCGTCAGGCCCTTGCTGGACGCGATGCCAAGGTAATTGCCGATCGCATTTTCAACCAGCCGGCGCAGGTCGATGTCGTGCGGCGCGAGTTCCATCCGGCCAGCTTCGATCTTCGAGAAATCGAGGATGTCGCCGATGATCTGCAGCAGGCTTTGCGCCGAGCTTTGCACGATCGCGACGCTGCGCCGCTGCTCGGCGTCCAGTCGGGTGTGCTCCAGCAACTCCAGCATGCCGGTGATGCCGATCATCGGCGTGCGGATTTCGTGGCTCATCGCCGCGAGGAACGCGCTTTTGGCGCGGCTGGCCTCTTGCGCGCGTGCCTCGCTCATCCGCAATGCCGCGTCCTTCTGCTTCACCTCTTCGCGCATTTCTATGAAGCCGTCGACGACCTGGCGCGTTTCACCGCGCACCGGCAGGCCGGTGGGCACGTCGTAGTCGCCTTCGCGCATGCCGCGCGTCATGCGCACCAGTTGTTCGATGCCACCGTACACGTTGCGCAGCACCGCGCGACCGGCCACCAGCACGATCACCAGCGCGGCCAGCGACAGCCCGATACGCCAGGCGTTCAGCCGCAGCGCGTGCACGTGATCATCGTGCAGTTGCGCCTGCGCATCGAGGATCTTCAAGTCGGCCATCAGGCCGAGGTCGCTCAACAACGGATCCAGCGCGGGAAACAGGCGCGTATCGGCAAAGCGGCCGAGACCATCGACGCTGTGCGCAGCCAGTTGCTCGCGCAGCGCCTCGACCGACTTGTCGGCGGGTTCGCGCTCGCGCTGGATCGCGACCAGCAATTCGCGTTGCCGCGGCGGCATGCTTTCGGATTCGAGCGCCGCGAACGCCTGATCGATCCGTTTTTGCGCGCCCTCGACCGTTGCGAGACCCTGGTCGAAGGTCATCAATCCGTTGCGTACCTTGAAGGTGACGCCGATGATGTCGATGCCGTAGGCATCATTCAGCGCCTTCACCTGCGACTGGCCGCCCAGCGCATTGTCGTACAGGCGATTCAAGGTGGTCTCGTGGTTGCGCTGGTAGATCGCGTCAAGCGCCAGCACGCAGCCGGCCGCGACCAGCATCACGCCGAACAACAGCAGGAGTTGACGACGGACGGTCCAGAACTTGGCCTTCCAGAACCGGCGCCTCATGGCTGGCGACGTCGCCACTTCTCGATCGCGGCCGCGAGCTGGTCGCCCGGCACCGCCATGCCGATCAGTTCGCCCTGCGCGCGGCTGCAGCCCAGCTCGGCCAGCATCTGCCATTCGTCGACGCTGCGCACGCCCTCGGCCACCGTCGTCAGTTTCAGCTTGCGGCCGAGTTCGATGCTGGCCTCGACCACCGCGCGGTTGCGGGTGTCGGTCGCGGCCCCGTTGATGAATCCCTGGTCGATCTTGAGTTCCGTCACCGGCAATTGCGCCAGTTGCGACAGCGACGACCAGCCGGTGCCGAAATCGTCCACCGACAGGCCGAAACCCTTCAGGCGCAGACGCGCCAGCACGTTCAGCACCTGCGCGGCTTCATGCATCATCGCCGATTCGGTGATTTCCAGCGTCACCTCGCGCGGGTCCACCCCGGCGGCCTGCACGATCGCCTGATAGCGGTCGGCGGCGGCGGTGTCGTCGAGGTTGTGCATCGACACGTTCACCGAAACGCTGAGCTGCATGCCGGCCTCGCGCCAGCGTTGCCGCCAGCGGCAGGTTTGCGCAAGGATGCGTTCGGTGAGCGCGTCGATCAGGCCCGAGCGCTCCAGTTCCGGAATGAAACGCGCGGGCGACACCGCGTGTCCGTTCAACGACCAGCGCGCCAACGCTTCCACGCCGGTGACGAAGCCGCTGCCGATCGCGACCTGCGGCATGAACCACGCCTCGAACGCATCGTTGGCCAGCGCTTCCGCCAGCAAGCCTTCGTTTATGTCCGGGAGCGGATCTTCGTCGGCCAGCAGGTCCGCGGTGAAATAAAGATCGACCACTTCCGCGAGTTTGGTCTGGGTCAGCGGTTTCTCGACCGTGCCCAGCACGCGCATGCCCGACGCGCGCGCCATGATGCGCACGGTGTTGAGCAGGGCGGGATCGAGTGCAGTCAGCACCACCGCCGCGTTGGCCAGGCGCTCGCGCGCGACGTGGCCGATGAACTCGATGCCGTCCATATGCGGCAGGTCCAGATCCACCAGCACCACGTCCACCGGATGTTCCTGGCGGCCGAGCATGGCCAGGGCGCTGCGGCCGTCGGCGGCATCCAGCACGGTGCCGACGCCCATCTGTTGCAACAGGCGTATCGCCACCTGGCGCTGGAAGTCGTGATCCTCGACCACCAGCACCGAAACTTGTGCAAGCTTCGTCCTCATGCCGCCCCGGTTCCCTACACGGCAGTGCTTGGCCGAAGTCTAACATCCATATCGAGACGCGCTGACGTGCGCCGGGTCACGATTGCGAGCGTGGTTGCGCTAGGCTTGTAACAATGTGTGTCCTGGCCTTTGCGTGGAACAAGCACCCGCGCTGGCGATTGCTGCTGATCGGCAACCGCGACGAAGCCCATGCGCGACCATCCGCACCGCTCGCGCGCTGGGCCGATGCGCCGGGCATCCTCGCCGGCCGCGATCTGGAAGCGGGCGGCACCTGGATGGGCGTGCACGGTTCCGGACGCGCGGCGGTGGTGACCAACGTGCGCGATCCGCGCGCCGCCCACGATCGCGCATCGCGCGGGCTGCTGGTATCCGATTTCCTGCGCGACACCGATCAGGCAGCGCAGCACGCTGAAGCGCTGGTACTCGAAGCTGCGCGCTATCGTCCGTTCAACCTGCTGCTGTTCGATCGCGAAGCCGCGCGGTTCGTATCCAATCATCCGAACATACGTGCGCGCGGAATTTCCGCTGGCGTGCACGGGTTGTCGAACGGCGACCTGGATGCACCGTGGCCGAAGGTACGATGCGCGACGGCGGCCTTGCGCGGTTGGCTCGGGTCGCGCGATGAGGATTTCGCGCCGCTGTTCGATGCGTTGGTCGATGAAACGAGTGCGCCGGATACCGAATTGCCGGATACCGGCATCGGCATTGAACGCGAACGGCAACTGTCGCCGATGTTCGTGCGCGGCGCGCTCTACGGCACGCGCGCGACCACGCTGATTGCGCTGGATCGCGACGGCGGCGGCTGCATCATCGAGCGCCGCTTCGGGCCGGAAGGCGCGCCGCAAGGACAGATCGAGTTGCGGTTCGGTGCCGCGGAAGCTTGATGCGCGGCGATCAGGGCGAGGAAGTTGCCGACGCCGCCGAAGCGGACGCTGCCGGTTGCGCCGATGCCGCGGCGTGGAACTGCGGCGCCTTGCCCAGCAGCAGCGCGCGGATGCTGCGCAATTTCGTTTTCAGCGTGCGCTCGTTTTCGGGGCCGAGGCGGATCATCAGCTTCTGGCCGACCGACAGCGATTCCCAGGTGGGGTCGGCGAACGCGTAATGCCCGTCCGGCTTCGCGACCAGCGCCACCGGCGCGCGCGCGTTGGGCGCGGCCAGCATGTCGTTGATCGCCTGGATCAGACGATCATTGAAGTAACCCTGCGGATAGCCGAGCTGGCGATACGCTTCCTGGAACAGTGGATACCAGTGCACGTACCACGTCACCAGCGTGCGCGGGTCCACGGCTTCGACGATCTTCATGTACGGCGCATAGCGCGCGTAATCCTTTGCCTCCAGCACCGGCTGGCCGCCAGACGTGCCCACCGTGAACACGCCTTTGGGCGTCCGCACCGGCAGGATGCTGGCGCCGATGCTGCGGCGGGGCAAGGCATCGACGGTGGCGACGATGTGCGGAACCAGTCCGCGCGCAAGCAGCAGTTCGGACAACCCTTCGGCGCCGGGGATGGCCGCCAAGGCCTTGGCCACGGCATCGTCGCTGCTATCCAGCGGTGGCAGCGGTGCGCTGGCGGCCGATGCGGGGCTGGTTTGCGCCCGCTCGATCGGGTGCTCGATCGGGGGTGGCGCGGTGCTGGCCTTGGCCGGCGCGGACGGTTCGGGGCCGTGGCGCGAAAAATCCACGCCCGGCATGCGCGTGAAATACCACCACGCCGCCACCGCGACGATGACGATTACCACGATCGCCCCCGCGATCTTGCCGGTTGCCGAATTGTGCCGGGTCACATCGCCCCCGAAGCCTGGAACTGTGTGGATTGGATACTCGTAGAGCCAAATGGTTCCATCAGACCAGTGGTTTCACCCCGATCAGCAGTCCGTGCAGCCAGAACGCGAACAGCGTCCACACGATCGCGCCGATCACCACCGCGCCGATGTCGCCCTTGGCCGTGCCTGCAGCGTATTGCGTGTTTTGCGCCCGGTCACGTCGGCGACCGGCGATGAAATCGGCGATCGCCCAGAGCAGGAACGCGCCGAACAACAGCACGTCGTGAACGAAACCGGTCGCCATCAAGTGCCCCGCCGCCCACACCGCGACGCCCGCCGCCATCGGATGATGCAGCGATGCGCGGAAATGATTGGGCGGCGCGTGCGCGGCAAAGAACAGCACCAGCGCAACCAGCGTGAACAGCGCGTTTAGGTGCTTCAGCGCGAGCGGCGGCACGTACATCAGCGTGGGCGCGTGGCGGCCAGTCCGAAGCCGTACACCAGCAGTGCGAAACCGATCAGCGAAACCAATGCGTACACTGCCTTCCAGGTCTTCAGGCCAACGCGCGCGATCATCCGCGTGCGCCAGCCGTCGGCGAAAATCCGCACCGAGTGCGCACCGAGAAAAATCACGAGGCCGAGAATCAGGATGGGCATGGCCGGCCAGTGGGAGCGGTCCGGCGGTCATGGTAACCAAATCGTCGTGCTGGCGCGTAGGGCGGGAGCAGCCGCGCAGCGGCGCATCCCGCCGCCCGGCGGATCATGATCGGCGGGATTCCCCCGGATCAAATCCGGGGTTCTCCCGCCCCACGCGTTCCCGCGAATCGAACATGTCGATTTCCGACGCTTTCGCCCGTCGCATGCAAGAGTACGACAGCGCAACGCGTAAACTTCGGTTGCCCGCCCCGTCCGACAGAGGATCGAGACATGTCCAACGCCAACGCATCAAGGAAAATCGCCGCTTGCCTGTGGTTCGACGGCCAGGCCGAGGAAGCTGCCAATTTCTACGCCCGCACTTTCCCCGATTCGCACGTCGACGCGGTGCATCGCGCGCCAGGCGATTACCCGGCCGGCGAGGAAGGCAACGTGCTGATGGTGGAATTTACGGTGCTCGGCATGCCGTTCCTAGGCTTGAACGGCGGCCCCGAGTTCAAGTTCGATGAGGCGGTTTCCTTCCAGGTCTACACGCGCGACCAGGCCGAAACCGATCGCTTGTGGAACGCGATCGTCGGCAACGGCGGCGCGGAAAGCGAGTGCGGCTGGTGCAAGGACAAATACGGCCTCTCGTGGCAGATCACGCCACGCGCGTTGATGGAAGCGGTCACCGATCCAGCCCCCGCCGCCGCCAAACGCGCCTTCAAAGCGATGATGACGATGCGCAAGATCGACATCGCCGCTATCGAAGCCGCGCGCAGCAACAAGTAGGTCGGGAGAAGTCGCTCAGTGGCGAATCCCGCCGTCGGAACCGTGCGTAACAAGCAGGTTGGAGTGGGTTGCGCGAGTGTGCTCGCCGCATCACCAGCAGGTGCAAGCCCTGAGTGTCCACAAAAAAGCCCCGCTTTCGCAAGCGGGGCGTCTGGCTCATCTTGAGACAATCTCGGGGAGGATCTTTCGCAAAGGAGCGACCCGTTTGCCTCTTCGTGACCTCGCCTTGTTCAAGCTGACTTGAATGAGCGGAGATCTTGTTCAAGAAATGCTGCCTCGCCTTGAACAAGACGAGGATCGGCCTCACCGATCGCCGAGGAAATCCTTCTTGCCGATCTGGGTGCCGGCCACGCGCAGGATGTCGTAGGCGGTGGCGCAGTGGAAGAACAGGTTGGGCAGCGAGTATTCCGTCAGGTAGGCGAGGCCGGTGTACTCCACCTCGGCATGACGCGTCTTCATCACCACCTTGCGGTCTTCGCTGCCGTCGATCTGGTCGGGCTTGAAGGATTTCGCATAGGCGATCGCGGCGTCGATGCGCTTGTAGGCTTCGGCCAGCGTCTTTTCGTTGTCCTCGAACGGCTTGGGCTCCACGCCCGCCAGTCGCGCAGCGCCGCGCGCGACGGTGTCGCAGGCAATCTGGATCTGCTTGATCA
>Ga0157370_10004634_pt1 | contig 15719 bp, 12 predicted proteins | sample C35metaG_FD_113463 | JGI IMG/M metagenome (GOLD analysis project Ga0157370, IMG submission 113463) | Corn rhizosphere microbial communities from Kellogg Biological Station, Michigan, USA - C3-5 metaG | ecosystem: Host-associated > Plants > Roots > Rhizosphere > Soil | place: USA: Michigan...
ACCGGCTTCCTGCGCGAAGGCGAGCGGGTGACCGGGGCCTGGATCACCGACCTGGAGTCGGGCGAGCAGTTCCCGGTACGGGCCAAGCAGGCCATCAACGCGACCGGCGTGTGGACCGATGAGACCCAGGCGCTGGCCGACAGCCGCGGCCAGTGCCACGTCCGGGACTCCAAGGGGGTGCACCTGGTGGTGCCGCGGGACCGGCTGCAGTCCAGCACCGGGATCATCCTGCGCACCGAGACCAGCGTGCTGTTCGTCATCCCGTGGGGCCGGCACTGGATCATCGGCACCACCGACACCGACTGGAACCTGGACCGGGCGCACCCGGCGGCCAGCGCCAAGGACATCGACTACCTGCTGGGCCAGGTCAACACGGTGCTCGCCTCGCCACTGTCCCGGGCCGATGTCGAAGGGGTGTACGCCGGGCTGCGGCCGCTGCTGTCCGGTGAGTCGGAGCTGACCTCCAAGCTGTCCCGCGAGCACGTGGTGGGACATCCGGTGCCGGGACTGGTGGTGGTGGCCGGTGGCAAGTACACCACCTACCGGGTAATGGCCCGCGACGCGGTGGACGAGGCGGTGCGCGGCATGGATGGGACCGTGCCGGCCTCGGTCACCGAGCAGATTCCGCTGCTCGGCGCCGAAGGTTGGCAGGGCGTGCGCAACCAGCGGTTGCAGTTGGCCGCGCAGTCCGGGCTGCACGTCGCCCGGATCGACCACCTGCTGGGCCGGTACGGCAGCCTGATTGGCGAGGTGTTGCAGCTGATCGCGGACGACCCCGGGCTGGCCTCGCCGCTGCCCGGGGTGGACGACTACCTGCTGGCGGAGGTGGTCTACGCGGTCAGCCACGAGGGTGCGCGGCACCTGGACGACGTGCTGGCCCGGCGTACCCGGGCCTCCATCGAGGGCTGGGACCGCGGCGTCTCGGCCGCGCCGGTGGTGGCCGCCCTGATGGCTGCCGAGCTCGACTGGGACGCCGAGCACACCGCGACCGAGGTCGAGCACTACCTGGCCCGGGTGGCTGCCGAGCGGGAATCCCAGCAGCAGCCGGACGATGCCACCGCCGACGCCGCCCGGCTGGGGGCCGCCGACATCGTCCCGCTCCGCTGACCCGGGTGTCATGCCCTGCCGTCGTCCCGACAGCGCGAGGGCAAGACACCGATAGTTCCACAGGGCAATCTCGCCATCCACAGATTCGCCGACGGCCGGTAAGCCGCGAACCGGGACGGCACTCTGGGTGGATGGAGGACCGTTCCCGCCAGGTCGCGTCCCGCGCCTCCCTGTACGCCACCGGCTGGACCGAGGCGCAGGTTCGGGCACAGCTGGCCGCTCGTCGCTGGCAGTTGTGCGGCAACGCCGTGGTGCTGCATAACGGCCCGCTATCACGCCGCCAGCGATGGGATGCAGCCCTTATCAACACCGGGCCCCGTGCGATACTGACCGGCTTCACGGCTGCCGAATACCTCGGCCTGACCGGCTGGCAGCGCGACTGGATCGACGTCCTCGCGCCCGCCGGGGCATCACCGCCCGTCGCCGCCGCTCTGTTACGGATACGCCTGCACCGCAGCCGCCGCCATCGAGCGACACCGGCATCCGGGGCGTTTCGCTGCCAGGCCCTGCCAGGCGCCCTGGTGGTAGCGGCTCGGAGCTTTCGTTCGTCCCGGCCGGCCTGTGGCCTGTTCTCGGCCGCCGTGCAGCAACGTCTGGCCACCCCCGACAGCTTGCTTGCCGTGGTCAACACCGCCCGGTGCACCCGTCATCAGCGCGCCTTGCGAGCCGCTCTGCACGACATCGCAGGCGGCTCGCAGGCACTGAGCGAGATCGACTTCGCCAGGCTCTGCCATCGGTACCGGCTGCCGACGCCGATCCGGCAGGCGATCAGGACCGACGCCGACGGCAGGCGTCGTTTCCTCGATGCGAGCTGGCGCCGGGCCGACGGGCGGCTGGTGGTGGTGGAGGTGGACGGCGCGTTGCACATGACCGTGTCGAACTGGTGGGCGGATCAGGAACGGCAGAACTGGCTGACGCTCGGCGACGCGTTGATCCTGCGCTTTCCGAGCTGGGCGATCCGCCATGACGAGCAGACCGTCGTTCGGCAGTTGCGAGCGGCGCTATGGCTATAGCGGCATGTGTCATGTCGGTGCGTTGCCAGAACGACGGCAGAGCATGACACGCGCACGGGCCAAGAGACCCAGTGGGGGTGCTCGCCCTTTCGGGCGAGCACCCCCACTGGGTGAGTCCGGAACTACCAGGCTGCTGGAACTACGGGGCGCTGATCGCCGCGAAGAAGCTGGCGCCGTTCGGCGTGCCAACCCCGGTCGCGGTGTCATAGCCACGCGTGCTGTGCAGCGTCTGGTTGGGCTCTTCCTGCGTGCGCAGGCTGTAGCTCAGGCCGTCGGCCGCGTTCTCGCTGTTGACGAAGTTGACCCGCACCATCGACGGCAGGGCTGAGTTCACCGTGCTGCCGAAGTTGTCCGCCTGATCGACGTCGTAGAACGCCGAACCCCCGGCGGAGTACGCCTGGTAGATCCGCGGGTTCAGGAAGCCGAGCGGACTGCCCGCGACCTGGTTGGCCACTGCGGCCATGCCGGCGGTCAGCGGAGCGGCGACCGAGGTGCCACCGATGCGGTACTCGTCGTAGTAGGTGCCGTCGCTGAACGACTGGGTCTGGCCCACCAGGAAGCCGGTCGATGGGTCGGCCAACGCGCTGATGTCTGGAAGCGCCCGGCCGGAGTACGACCCGATCGCGTTCTGCTGGTAGCTCGGCTCGGCGAACACCTGGCTGACGCCACCGCCGCCACCGCCGCCGAACGAGCCGGGCAGGGGAGCGCCGAAGGTGCCGTCCAACTCGTACGGAGCGCCGGACATGTGGTCCGTCGCGGTCGCACTGATCGGGTCGAGCCCGGTCTGCCAGCCGACCTCGAAGCTGCGCTGCCAGCCTGGCTGGTTCACCGCGGACGCCGGGTCATCAGCCGCGCCGTAGCCGAGGCCGGCCGGGCCGGTGCCGGACGGAACCACCGAGGCGGACGTGCCGCCGACCGCGGTGACGAACGGGCTGTCGGCGTAGAAGTCAACCTGCGGGCTGCCGAACGCGGTGGTCTCGTCGCCGTTGTCACCGGTGGAGACGTAGACGCCGATGCCGGTGGCGACGGCCTGGATGAACGTGTCGTTCAGGCTGTTGATGAAGCCCGGCGGCACGCCCTCACCCGAGAAGCCGTAGCTGATCGAGATGATGTCGGCCAGGTGCCGGTCAACGATGTGGTTGATCGAGGCGTCGAAGTCCTGGTAGGCGTTGGAGGAGGCCACGTAGATCAACTTCGCGCCCGGCGCGGTGGTGTGGATGGCCTCGGCGTCCAGGGTCTCCTCGCCGTAGAAGTCGCCGGGGCTCTGCTGCGGCGTGTCCGGGTGCTGGTAGACGCCCGGTGCCACCACCTCGGTGATCGAGGGGGCCGCCAGGTTGTGCAGTGCGCTGTACTGGCTGACGTCCTGCACCAGGGTCGGGCTGGCCGTCGCGCCGACGAAGGCAACGGTCTGACCGCTGCCGTCGGCCGCCACCTTGTCCAGGCCGTAGAGGCCGCGCACCTGGGCCGGCGTGTAACCGCACGGGGCGATCGGCTTGCTGCTGGTGCCGTAGGCCGGCGCGTTGGGGGTCGCAACGGTCTTCTCGCCGTACCACATCGAGCACGGCTGGCCGGCCCGGAAGCCGACGCTGGGAGCGCCGTGGTCCTGCTTGGCGGGGCTGTCCTTGGTGTTGTCGCCGCCGAACAGCCGCGAGCTCTGGTCCAGGCCGGTGACACTCTGCACGATGCCGGCCAGCGAGGACGGAACGGAGACCGCGGACTCGGGCGCCCGCAAGGTCATGCCGTAGGCGGAGTACTCCCCGAGTTGGACGCCGAAGGCCGTCTCGGCCTGCGCGACGGTGCCCTCGGCGGACACGAAGTGGTTGTTGGACGGCGTGTCCACGATCGAGAAGCCCGCGTTGTGCAGGAACTGCTGGACGGCGGTCACGTCGGACTGGCTGGGTGCGAACTGCTGCCGGAACTGGGCCGGGGTGAGGAACTGGTGGTAGCTGGCCGAGCCCGGCGTGGAGACGGCCAGGGCCGTCTGCTGGGCCGCGGCCTCGTTACGCCAACCGAGGTTGACCCGGATGTTGACGTAGTCGGTTGCGGGAGCGGCTGACTTCAGTGCCTTGGCGTTGGCCCAGGCTGGCTGGCTGCCAGCCAGCGTGCTGCGGCCGGACGCCGCGGCGCCGGCGGGCATCGCCATCAGCCCGGCCGCTAGCACAGCGGCGCCGGAAACTGCGGTGGCCGCAGTGAGGAAGCGTGCGGATTTGCGCACGTATGCCACCTTTCAACAGATTGATCGGACAATGGCGCTCGGAAGGGCACCGGGGGCGATACAACCACGTCAGTACGACAGAATCGAGACCTAGAAAAGATATTGCCGAAACTGGCCACTAGCCCCGAACGGGGTAAGGCACGCGATGCCGACTACCTTCCGGTGTCAGGGGAAACGCCTCGGGCTCGCCAGCGGTGCCGGCTCGCCAGCGGTGCCGGCTCGCCAGCCACGCCGGCTGTGCCGGCTCGCCGGCTGTGTGCCGGTTGGTCCGGCTCGTCACACTCGCCGGTACAGCAGTGCCTGCTTGACCTCGGAGATGGCCTTGGTGACCTCGATGCCGCGCGGGCAGGCATCGGTGCAGTTGAAGGTGGTGCGGCAGCGCCACACGCCTTCCCGGTCGTTGAGGATCTCCAGCCGTTCCTCGGCCGCGGTGTCCCGGGAGTCGAAGATGAACCGGTGCGCGTTGACGATCGCGGCCGGACCGAAATAGGAGCCATCGGTCCAGAACACCGGGCAGGACGTGGTGCACGCCGCGCACAGGATGCACTTGGTGGTGTCGTCGAACCGGTCGCGATCCTCCTGTGATTGCAACCATTCCCTGCTCGGAGCGTTCCCCCGGGTGATCAGGAACGGCTTGACCGCACGGTAGGCCTCGAAGAACGGCTCCATGTCCACCACCAGGTCCTTCTCGACCGGCAGGCCCTTGATCGGCTCGATGGTGAGCTTGGCCGGCAGGTCCTTCATCAGCACCTTGCAGGCCAGCCGGTTCACGCCGTTGATCCGCATCGCGTCCGAGCCGCAGACGCCGTGCGCGCAGGAGCGGCGGAAGGTCAGCGTGCCGTCCTGCTCGTCCTTGATCCGCATCAGCAGGTTGAGCACCCGGTCGGTCGGGTAGGCGGTCACGGTGTAGCTGACCCAGGTGGCCTCGTCGGAGATCTCCGGGTTGTACCGGCGGATCTTCACCGAGACCTGCCGGGGCTGCGGGCCGGCCGGCCGGCCGGCTAGGGGGCGATCGGAGACAGCGGTCATGAGGCGAGGACGCTCCTAGTACTTGCGGGCCATCGGCTGATAGCGGGTGACCACCACCGGCTTCCAGTCCAGCCGGATCGCTGCGTCCGGCTGCCGGTAGGCCATCGTGTGCTTCATGTAGTTCTCGTCGTCGCGCTGCTGGTAGTCCTCCCGGGCATGCCCGCCGCGCGACTCCTTGCGGTTGCGCGCGCTGACCACCAGCACCTCGGCCAGGTCGAGCAGGAAGCCGAGCTCGACCGCCTCCAGCAGTTCGGAGTTGTACCGCTTTCCCTTGTCGGCAATGGCAACCTGCTGATAGCGCTTCTTCAGCGAGGCGATGTCGGCCTGCGCCTGGGCCAGCGAGTCCTCGGTGCGAAACACCTGTGCGTTGCGGTCCATGGTGTTCTGCAGCTCGGTCCGGATCGCGGCAACCCGCTCGGCCCCGGTCGAGTTCAGCAGCGCCGAGACCAGGCCGGTCACGAACGACTCCGGCGCCGGCGGCAGTTCCGGCAGTTCCACCCGCAGCGCGTGCTCGGCGGCGGCGATGCCGGCCCGCCGGCCGAAGACGTTGATGTCCAACAACGAGTTGGTGCCCAGCCGGTTCGATCCGTGCACCGAGACGCAGGCGACCTCGCCGGCCGCGTACAGGCCCGGCACCACCTCGGTGTTGTCGCGCAGCACCTCGGCATCGACATTGGTCGGCACCCCGCCCATCGCGTAGTGCGCGGTGGGATACACCGGCACCGGCTCGGTGTAGGGCTCAACCCCCAGGTAGGTACGGGCGAACTCGGTGATGTCCGGCAGCTTGGCATCGATCTGCTCGCGCGGCAGGTGGGTGAGGTCGAGCAGCACGTAGTCGCCGTTCGGTCCGGCGCCTCGCCCCTCGCGCACCTCGTTGGCCATCGACCGGGCCACGATGTCGCGCGGCGCCAAATCCTTGATGGTCGGGGCGTAGCGCTCCATGAACCGCTCGCCGTCGGAGTTGCGCAGGATCGCGCCCTCGCCGCGAGCGGCCTCGGACAGCAGGATGCCCAACCCGGCCAGCCCGGTCGGGTGGAACTGGAAGAACTCCATGTCCTCCAACGGCAAACCCTTTCGCCACACCGCACCCATCCCGTCCCCGGTCAGGGTGTGCGCGTTCGAGGTTGTCTTGAAGACCTTGCCGAAACCGCCGGTGGCCAGCACCACGGCCTTGGCGTTGAACACGTGGATCTCGCCGGTGGCCAGTTGGTAGGCGACCACGCCCGAGGCCACCTCGGTGCCGTCCGGCCGGGGCGTGAGCAGCAGGTCCAGCACGTAGTACTCGTTGTAGAACTCGACACCCTGCTTGACGCAGTTCTGGTACAGCGTCTGCAGGATCATGTGCCCGGTGCGGTCGGCTGCGTAGCAGGAACGACGCACCGGCGCCTCACCGTGGTTGCGCGTGTGCCCGCCGAACCGGCGCTGGTCGATCCGGCCGGCCGGCGTCCGGTTGAACGGCAGGCCCATCCGCTCAAGGTCCAGCACCGCGTCGATGGCCTCCCGGCACATCACCTCGGCGGCGTCCTGGTCGACCAGGTAGTCACCGCCCTTGACGGTGTCGAAAGTGTGCCACTCCCAGTTGTCGTCCTCGACGTTGGCCAGCGCGGCGCACATGCCGCCCTGGGCCGCGCCGGTGTGCGAGCGGGTCGGGTAGAGCTTGGTGAGCACCGCGGTGCGCACCCGTGCCGAGGACTCCAGCGCTGCCCGCATGCCGGCACCGCCGGCGCCGACGATCACCACGTCGTAGGAGTGCGTTTGCAATGAGGAGCCTCGATTCCAGCGAGGAAAGCTGAGCTAGGAGATGTTGGGGTCGAAGGTGAAGATCACCAGGGTGCCCAGCGCGATCACCAGCGCCGAGGCGGTGTAGAGCGCCATCTTCAGCCACAGCCGGGTGGCATCGGAGCGGGTGTAGTCGTTGATGATCGTGCGCAGCCCGTTCGTGCCGTGCAGCTGGGCCAGCCACAGCATCAGCAGATCCCACACCTGCCAGAACGGAGAGGCCCACCGGCCGGCCACGAAGCCGAAGTTGATCCGCTGCACCCCGCCGTCCAGGATGTTCATGATGAACAGGTGCCCGACCACCAGCACGACCAGCAGCACGCCGGAGACCCGCATGAACAGCCATGCGTAGAGCTCGGTGTTGGTTCGCCCGCGGATCCGGCGCGGCGAGCGGGGGGATTGGATCGCGGTCATCTGCCGATCAGCTCCCGAAGACCTGCTCGGCGGTGTGCTTGAGCATGAAGAAGCCGCCCGGCACCATCACCGCCACCCAGGCCAGCACGATCAGCCACAGCAGCTGCCGCTGCAGCCGCGGTCCCCGGCTCCAGAAGTCCACCGCCATGATCCGCAGCCCGTTCAGGGCGTGGAAGAGCACCGCGCCGACCAGGCCCAGCTCCAGCAGGTTGACCAGGGGGTTCTTGTAGGTCGCGATCACGGAGTCATAGGACTGCGGCGAGACCCGTACCAGCGCGGTGTCCAGCACGTGCGCGAACAGGAAGAAGAACGTCAGCACGCCGGTGATCCGGTGCATCACCCAGGACCACATGCCTTCCCGGCCCCGATACAGGGTGCCGGCCAACCGGCCGCCCCTGGTCCCGGCAGTGGTCGACACCGGCGGCTCCTCGACGCGTAGCAGCAGAACAGGATTTCGATTGCGCTGCCGGACCGCAGCGACGTGACACCCGTGCTCTCGAGGTTAGTCCGGGCCGGCCTGGCCACCGACCCGGCGCAAGTCGATGTGACGCGCCGGACAGCAGGCCGCGGGACGACGAGCCGTCCGCCCGCTGGTGACGTCCCGGATTGAGCGATATGGTGCGATCCCATTCCTGAGCAGAGAGGAGTTTGCCGTGAAGCGCATCCGTACCTGGGGTCTGGTCGCCGTTGCCGCGTGCGCCCCGATGGTGGCTCCAGCCGTCACCAGCTCGGCCGCCGCTGCCGTCAACTGCACGGTGTCGGTGTCGACCGACCATCACACCGCCAAGGCCACCTGCACCGGCACGCTGGCCGGCTACAGCCAGTTCCGCATCCGGGCCAATTTCTGCAACACCGCAAACTGCGCTTACGCCTACGGCGCCTGGGTGAACTTCGGTGCCGGCACCAGCAAGGTCACCAGCGGCGGGTACACCACGCTGGCCGACACCGCCGTGCAGTACCGCTGATCCGTCACCGGCTGAACCTGACGGAGGGGACGGTTCGCATGGGCGAGCCGTCCCGCCGGCCGGCGGTTCGCACGCCCGCGCTGGCAACAATGTGGTGACGGAAGGGGTGGCGGATTTTTCCGAGCCACCGTGGCGGGCTACCGTACCGGCGACCGGGGGTTTGTTCACCCGCGACCAGGACATGAAGAGGAGAGGAACTTGCGTCAGTTTCTGACCACCCATCGGAGCGTGGCGGTGCTGGCCACCGCCACCGCGGCGGCGCTGTTGCTGGCCGGATGCGGTTCGAAGAAGAACACTGGCACGCCTGCTGCCGGCGGTTCCGGTTCGAGCAGCTCGAGTGCCACCGCGTCCACCTACAAGGCATGCATGGTCACCGACACCGGTGGCATCGACGACAAGTCCTTCAACGCCGCCGCCTGGCAGGGGATGCAGAAGGCGCAGTCGGACGGCAAGGCCCAGGTCTCCTACGTGCAGTCCAAGCAGGAGACCGACTACGCCCCCAACATCTCCTCGCTGCTCGGCCAGAACTGCAAGCTCATCGTCACGGTGGGTGGCCTGATGGCCGACGCGACCACCGCGGCGGCCAAGGCCAACACCAGCCAGCACTTCGTCGAGGTGGACGCCGCCGGCAACGGCAGCAACCTGCAGGGCCTGCAGTTCAACACCGCCCAGGCCGGTTTCCTGGCCGGCTACCTCGCCGCCGGCTACTCCAAGACCGGCAAGGTGGCCACCTACGGCGGCCTCAAGATCCCGCCGGTGACCGTCTACATGGACGGCTTCCAGGAGGGCGTGAACTACTACAACCAGCAGAAGGGCAAGAGCGTCCAGGTCATCGGCTGGGACGAGAAGAAGCAGAACGGCAGCTTCGCGGCATCCTTCACCGACCAGAACAAGGGCCAGCAGTTGGCGACCAACTTCGTCAACCAGGGCGCGGACGTCATCTTCCCGGTCGCCGGCGGCACCGGCCTGGGCAGCGCGGCGTACGCCAAGTCCTCCGGCAAGGCGGTCGTGATCTGGGTTGACACCGACGGCTTCGTCTCCGCGCCGCAGTACGCCTCGGTGTTCCTGTCCACCGCCGAGAAGAACATGGCCGACGCGGTGACCAAGGCGGTCGAGGATGCCTCGGCCGGCAACTACGCCACCAGCGACTTCATCGGCACGCTGTCCAACAACGGGGTGGGCCTGGCGCCGTTCCACGACCTCGACAGCAAGGTGGACTCCTCGCTGAAGACCGAGCTGGACCAGGTCAAGGCGGACATCATCAGCGGCAAGATCACCATCACCTCGCCGTCGCAGCCGAAGTAACGCCGCACTGTCGATCTGACGCCTCAGATCTTTGAAGAACGACGCTGCGCTGGTTTGATGACCAGCGCAGCGTCGTTCGGCGTTCGGCCGCTACCCGGCCGGGCGGAAAGCGGTCCGGCAGCCTAGACAGGGAGTGCGCGTGCGTCTGGAACTGCAGCAGATCACCAAGCGGTTCGGCTCGTTGGTCGCCAACGACGCGATCGACCTGGTGGTCGAAAGCGGGGAGATCCACGCGCTGCTCGGGGAGAACGGCGCCGGCAAGTCGACCCTGATGAACGTGCTGTACGGGCTCTACCAGCCCGACGACGGCCGGATCCTGCTGGACGACGCGCCGCGGCGGTTCTCCGGCCCGGGCGACGCGCTGGCCGCCGGCATCGGCATGGTGCACCAGCACTTCATGCTCGTTCCGGTGTTCACGGTGGCCGAGAACGTGATGCTCGGGCACGAGTGGACCGCCGGCCCGTTCGGCCGGCTGGACCGGCGCACCGCCCGCGCCCGAGTGCGCGAGCTGTCCGAGCGGTACGGCCTGGACGTCGATCCGGATGCCCTGGTGGCCGACCTGCCGGTCGGCGTGCAGCAGCGGGTGGAGATTCTCAAGGCGCTGCTCGGCGAGGCCAAGGTGCTCATCCTGGACGAGCCGACCGCAGTGCTCACCCCGCAGGAGATCGACGACCTGATCCGGGTGATGAACGAGCTGCGCGACGCCGGCACCTCGATCGTGTTCATCACGCACAAGTTGCGCGAGGTGCGCGCCATCGCCGACCGGATCACCGTCATCCGGCGGGGCAAGGTGGTCGGCTCGGCTGAGCCGACCGCGTCGGAGTCCGAACTCGCGGCGATGATGGTCGGTCGCGACGTCAGCCTCACCGTCGCGAAGTCAGCGGCCGAGCCGGGCCCGGTCGGGCTGGAGGTTCGCGGCCTGACCGTCGCCGACGACCGCGGCCAGACGACGGTCTCGGACGTGAGCTTCTCGGTCGCCCGCGGCGAGATCGTGGCGCTGGCCGGCGTGCAGGGCAACGGCCAGGAGGAGCTGGTCGAGTCGTTGCTGGGCCTGCGAATCCCGACCGCGGGGTCGATCCTGATCGACGACAGCGACATCGCCGGCGGCTCCATCAGCGAGACGTTGGCCCGCGGAGTCGGCTTCGTGCCGGAGGACCGGCAGCACGACGGCATCGTCGGCGGCTTCACGGTGGCCGAGAACCTGGTGCTGGACCTCTACGACCGCCCGGAGTTCTCCCGCGGCCTGTCGCTGCGGCTGGACCGGATAGCCGACAACGCCCGGACCAGGGTGGCCGAATTCGACATCCGCACCCCGTCGCCCGAGCTGCCGGCCGCCACGCTGTCCGGCGGCAACCAGCAGAAGCTAGTGATCGCCCGCGAGATGTCCAGGCCACTGCGGGTGTTCATCGCCTCCCAACCCACCCGCGGGGTGGACGTCGGCGCGCAGGAGTTCATCCACCGGCGGATCGTCGCCGAGCGGGACAACGGCACCGCGGTGGTGATCGTGTCCACCGAGCTGGACGAGGTGCTGGGGCTCGCCGACCGGATCCTGGTGATGTACCGGGGCAAGATCATCGGCGAACTGCCGGCCGGCGCCTCGCGGGACGAGGTCGGCCTGATGATGGCCGGCGTGCCGGCCGAGCAGGCGGTGGCCGAGGCGGCCGAGCACCGCAGCGTGCTAGCCGAGCAGGACTTGTTCGAAGGCGACAGCGAGCGAGCATCGCAGGAGCGTCAGCGACGAGGAGCGCAGGGAGCGCGGAGCCGAGCAGAAGACGCCGAAGGCGACAGCGAGCGAGCATCGCAGGAGCGTCAGCGACGAGGAGCGCAGGGAGCGCGGAGCCGAGCAGAAGACGCCGCGGCAGATCGTCCTGGACCGGCCGGGTCCGAGCCGGAGCTGCCCGGTCCGACCGCACCCGACAGCCGAGGGGAAGAGCAGCGATGACCACCGAGCTGTCCGTCGCACCGACCGCGGCCGGCCTGCCGGCCGAGCCACGGCCCGCCGGCCGGCGCAACCGCTCCTGGATCGTCACGGTGCTGGCGATCGTGCTGGCACTGGTCATCGGCAACCTGATGGTGGTCTTCTCCGACCAGCAGGTGCGCACCGACCTCGGCTACTTCTTCAACTCCCCGGCCGACTTCTTCAGTGACGGCTGGTACACCTTCCGTGACGCGTTCATCGCGCTGTTCGAGGGCGCGATCTTCGATCCGACGCACGCCAGCACCGCGACCGAGATCTTCGGCCCGATCACCAGCTCCATCTACACCGCCACGCCGCTGATCGCAGCCGGCCTGTCGGTCGCGTTGGCGTTCCGGGCTGGCCTGTTCAACATCGGGGGCAACGGCCAGGTCATCGCCGGCGCGTTCGGCTCCGGCTATGTCGGCCTGATCGTCCAGCTGCCGCCGGTGATCCACCTGGTGGTGGCGATCCTGGCCGGCATCGCGGCCGGAGCGTTCTGGGGCTTCATCGCCGGCTTCCTGAAGGCCCGCGCCGGGGCCCACGAAGTGATCACCACCATCATGCTCAACTACGTGGCGGCCTTCGGCCTGCTGTACCTGCTGGCCCGCAAGTCGATCGTGGCGCCGGCGAATCCGCAGGCCAGCAAGCCCATCCACGGCACCGCCCGGCTGCCGCACCTGTTCGGCTCGGGCGAGCGGATCGACCTCGGCATCCTGCTCGCGCTGGCCGCCGCCGCGTTCGTCTGGTGGCTGCTGGGCAAGAGCACGGTCGGCTTCCGGTTGCGTGCCGTCGGGGTGAACCCGGCGGCCGCTCGAACGGCCGGCATGAGCGTCGGCGCGGTCACCATGCTGGCCATGTCGCTGGCCGGTGGGCTGGCCGGGCTGGGCGGCACCACGCTCGCCCTCGGCGGCGGCACCTCCTACGTGGTGACGCCGAACATCGCCTCCAACGTCGGCTTCGACGCGATCACCGTCGCCCTGCTGGGCCGCAGCCGGCCGTGGGGAGTGGTGGCGGCCGGGCTGCTGTTCGGCGCCCTGCGGACCGGCGGCGCCCGGATGCAGGCCGAGGCGAGCGTGCAGGCACCGGTGGACATCATCACCGTGGTGCAGGCGCTGATCGTGATCTTCATCGCCGCCCCGAAGCTGATCGAAGGGCTGTTCCGGTTGCGCCGGCTCGGCATCCCGCCGGTCGCCACCGCAACCACCAACCTAGCCATGGCCATCGGCGACATCCGGGTGGCCCGGGTGCCCCGGCACATCGCGGCCGGCGCCGTGATGATCGGAATCGGCCTGCTCGCCGGCTGGAAGTTCGGCCTGGACCCCCGAGCCGCCCAGCACTCCCTGTTCCAGTTCTCACTCGGCGGGGAGAAGTGGCACCTCGGTCAGCTGAGCGTGCCGGCCCGTCCGGTGATCCTGGTGATGTGCGCGCTGATGCTGCTGGCCGGCTTGGCCCGGCTCAGCCGGCGGGTGGCAGCCCGCTGGTGCTCGGCCGTCGTGGTGGTCGCGCTGCTGATCGCCTTCATGTGCTGGGGGGTGGCCGGCAACATCAACGGCCTGAACGTGGTGTCGCTGCTGCAGGGCGCGCTGTACCCGGCGGCCATTCCGCTGATCCTGGGCGCCCTGGCCGGCGTGATCGGTGAGCGTTCCGGCGTGGTCAACGTGGCGATCGAAGGCCAGTTGCTGCTCGGCGCCTTCGTCACCGCGGTGGTTGCCACCGTCACCGGCAGCATCTGGTTCGGCGCGCTCGGCGGCATGATCGCCGGCCTGCTGATCGCTGCCGCGCTCGCCGCGCTGGCCATTCGGTACCTGGTGGACCAGGTGATCATCGGCGTGGTGCTGAACGTGTTCGCGCTGGGCATCACGAGCTTCCTGTTCAACAAGCTGCTCTCGCCGCAGGCCGCCCAGTACAACGAGCCCGGCTACTTCCGGGCGATCAAGATCCCGGTGCTGGGCGACATCCCGATCATCGGCCCGGTGTTCTTCGACGGCACGATCTTCCTCTACGTCACCTACCTGCTGGTGGCCGTGGTGCACTTCGCGCTGTTCCACACCCGCTGGGGACTGCGCGTCCGTTCGGTGGGCGAGCATCCACGCGCTGCCGACACGGTGGGCGTCAACGTGAACCGGACCCGGATGCGGGCGGTGCTGATCGCCGGCCTGATCGCCGGCCTGGGCGGGGCGTTCCTGGTCATCGGCGCCGGCTCGGCGGGCAGCTTCCAGCTCAACATGTCCAGTGGCAAGGGCTTCATCGCGCTCGCCGCGGTGATCTTCGGCCGCTGGCGGCCGCTGGGCGCGGTGCTCGCCGCGTTACTGTTCGGCTTCGCCGACCAGTTGCAGTCGCTGCTGTCACTGGCCGGTGCCCCGGTGGACTCCAACCTGCTGCTGATGCTGCCCTACATCGTCACCCTGCTCGCGGTGGCCGGCTTCATCGGCCGGGTGCAGCCGCCGGCCGCGGACGGCCAGCCCTACGCCGCAGGCGGCTGACCGGTTTTTGCGCGGGCCGGTCGCCGAACGAGGCCAGGACCTGTCGCTGAGTGAGGCGCTGAGTAAGCCCAGGAAGGGAGCCGATGGCTGACATCGACTGGAACGTGCTGCGGGCCGCCGCCAGGCAGGCCATGCGGTATGCCTATGTGCCGTACTCGCAGTTCCCGGTGGGCGCCGCGGCGTTGACCGAGGACGGCCGGGTCGTCTCCGGCTGCAATGTCGAGAACGCCTCCTACGGGCTCAGCCTGTGTGCCGAGTGCGGCCTGGTGTCCAGCCTGCATGCCAGCGGCGGCGGCCGGCTGGTGGCCTTCGCGTGCGTGGACGGCCACGGGGCGGTGCTGATGCCGTGCGGCCGGTGCCGCCAGCTGCTGTGGGAGCACGCCGCCGACGGCATGCTGGTCGACACCGCCGACGGGCCGGTGGCGATGAGCGAACTGTTGCCTCGCGCGTTCGGCCGCGCCGACCTGAGGAAATAAATACCCGTTGCGGGACGTCTCCTTCGGCTCCGGCGGCATGACCGCCGAGTTCGAGCACGCCCGTGGGGATCAGCTCCGAGGAGATCTATCCGATGCCCACGATCCGGACTCCGGAAGACGCATGATCGCGGTAGACACCAACGTGCTGGTGTACGCACATCGGCTCGACTCACCGTTCCACGAGGTGGCCAATCGGGTGGTCCGCGAGTTGGCCGAGGGGTTGACCAGCTGGGCGCTGCCGTGGCCGTGCCTGCATGATTCTTCTCCGTTGTCACCAACCGACGGTTGTACCGGGTGCCCACCCGGTCGATCTGGCATTGACTCAGCTGGACAGCTGGCTGGAGTCCCCGGCCGCGCGGCTACCGAGCGAATCGCCTGGTCACTTCGCCGTGCTGACGCGGCTGGTTCGGTCGGCGAACGCTGTCGGGTCGCAGATCCACGACGCCAGGATCGCCGCGATCTGCCTGAGCCACGGCGTTCGGGAGCTGCTGAGGTTGGACCGCGACTTCAGCCGGTACCCGGCACTGAGGACCCGCAGCCTGATCGCGTGAGAGGCTCTCGGAATGGCTAGCGAACCGTTCGACGCCGTCGGGGTGATCCGAACCAAGCGGGACCGGGGCCGGATTCCGGACGCCGAGATCGACTGGGTCATCGACGCCTACACCCGCGGCGTGGTGGCCGAGGAGCAGATGGCCGCACTGGCGATGGCCATCCTGCTCAACGGCATGCAGCCGGACGAGCTGTCGCGGTGGACCGACGCGATGATCGCCTCCGGCAGCCGGCTGGACCTGTCCGCGGTCGGCCGGCCAACCACCGACAAGCACTCCACCGGCGGGGTGGGTGACAAGATCACCCTGCCGCTGGCGCCGCTGGTGGCAGCGCTCGGCGCCGCGGTGCCGCAGCTGTCCGGCCGCGGGCTCGGGCACACCGGTGGCACCCTGGACAAGCTGGAGTCCATCCCCGGCTGGCGGGCCGG
>Ga0157370_10004635_pt1 | contig 15717 bp, 17 predicted proteins | sample C35metaG_FD_113463 | JGI IMG/M metagenome (GOLD analysis project Ga0157370, IMG submission 113463) | Corn rhizosphere microbial communities from Kellogg Biological Station, Michigan, USA - C3-5 metaG | ecosystem: Host-associated > Plants > Roots > Rhizosphere > Soil | place: USA: Michigan...
AATTTACTAACTTTGCAATCCGTTTAACGGAGCAAAATACAAACCCCATAAATTACTTGTTTTAATGGAACAAACCGTAGAACAAAAGCTAAAAGCTTTATACGAATTACAAAATATCCACACCAAAATTGATAAAATCCGTCAGGTACGTGGCGAATTACCAATGGAAGTTGCCGACTTAGAAGATGATGTTTTAGGATTAGAAACCAGAATTTCAAAAATTAAAGCCGAGCTTGATGACCTGGAGGATTCAATCGTAACACGTAAAAATACAATCAAGGACGCTCAGTCTTCTATAAAAAAATACGATACTCAATTAAAAGAAGTTAAAAACAACCGTGAATACGATGCTTTAACCAAAGAAATTGAGATTCAGGGCTTAGATATTCAGGTTTCTGAGAAAAAAATTAAAGAACATGGTTTCGAAATCACTTCTAAAACTGAAATCTATGAAGCAGCAAAAGCTGAATTAGATGGCAGAAAGAAAGATTTAGAAATTAAAAAAGGTGAGCTTGATGTAATTACTGCAGAAACTGAAAAAGAAGAGCAGGATTTACAAAAGAAAGCGGATAAATCAGAACCTCAAATTGAAGAACGTTTATTGGTTGCCTATAAACGTTTACGCAAGAATGCGGTTAATGGTTTAGCGGTTGTAACGATCGATCGTGATTCATGTTCAGGTTGTTTCAATCAAATTCCACCTCAACGTCAGTTAGACATTCGTCAACGTAAAAAAATTATCGTTTGCGAGCATTGTGGCCGTATCCTTGTTGATGAGGCTTTAACGCATGAAGTAGCTGAAGGTTAATCTTAATCTTTATCACATAATTGAAAACGTCTCGACTATAATCGGGACGTTTTTTGCTTATACACAAAACAAGAATAATATTTTAACGTTAAGCATATTGAGCAGTTTTTTGATTGCTCCAATCAAATGAACACCTTCAAAAATGATTAAAAATTACCGTTTTATTGTTCTTTTTGCGCTATTCATATTTCCACCTACGGCGCTTTTTGCAAACTTCGATTTTAATGCCAATTGTCTTAAGGCCTATAAAAGCATTTTTGAATTAAAGCTTGGCAACGCCAGGGCGTATATATCTACCGAGAAGAAGCAGCATCCTAAGAATGCCATTATCCCGCTATTGGAGAATTATTTAGACTATTTTACAATCGTTACTTCAGAAAGCAAAGCCGATTTTGACCGGCTGAAGGGAAACAAATCAATACGGTTAGATCAGATTAGTGACGATGATAAAAAGTCTCCTTATTATCTTTACGCCCAAGCTGAAATTAACTTGCAGTGGGCATTAATCCGTGGCCGTTTCGGAGAGTTTTTCAATGCGGCTATGGAAGTTAAAAAGGCAAATAACCTTCTTCAGGAAAACGTAAAGAAGTTTCCTGATTTTCAGTTAAATTTCAAAGGCCTTGGTTTAATTAATGCTGTTCTGGGTAATTTACCGGATGGAACACTCAAAACTGCACTTTCCACATTTGGCATTAAAGGCAATCTTCAAACTGGACTCCAGATGTTCGAGAAGCTTACCGATTATCTTCCCAAATCTTCTTACGAGCCATTTTATGATGAAGTGGTATTTTATTACGCTTACGTATTGAGCGATGTGGCGCACAGTTCATCGGCCTATGCCAAAACGATGAAGTATACGGAGCGGATTGCCGATACAAGTCTTTTGAAAAGTTATTTACAAAGCTATGTTTGTCTAAAAAATGCGCATAATGATGAAGCGATTCAAATTTTATCTAAAAGGCCGGAAAGCGGAGTTTATCAGCCATTTCCATACCTCGATTATCTGGAAGGTGTGGCGCGCCTAAATAAATTAGACTTTAATGCAGGCGTTTATTTTAATCGCTTTTTGCAATCGAATAAGGGCGTAAATTATGTTAAAGACGCTAACCTTCATCTTGCCTGGATTGCGCTCTTAAAAGGTGATAAAAGCGGTTATAATACATTTGCAGCTAAGGCTATAAATAATGGATATCTCTATACAGAAAAAGATAAGCAGGCTAAGAATGAAGCAACTGCTTCCTTGCCACCTGTTGATCTTTTAAAAACCAGGTTGTTATTTGACGGGGGGTACTTAATTAAGGCCTCGCAGGTGCTGGCAGAGAGGCAAACCTCCGATTATAACAGCGACAAAGACAAGGCAGAATTTAATTATCGGTTAGGCAGGGTTTATGATGGCTTAAATAAGGATGACCAGGCATTGGCTGCTTACCAGGCAGCGATTAGCCAGGGTAAAAGCCTGAAGTATTATTTTGCTGCAAATGCTGCGGTGCAAATGGGTAAAATCTATGAGAAAAAGAAGAATGCTGTAAAAGCAAAAGAAGCTTTCAATACTGCCATTGCCATGAAAAATCATGAATATGAGAACAGCATTGAAAGCCAGGCGAAAGCGGGTTTAAAAAGACTCGCTAACTAAAATCGATACACAAATGCATTAATGTGCATTCCAGCACCAACTGAAGCAAAAACGGCAACGTCTCCTGCTTTAACTTGGTATCCTTTAACTTCTTCTTTCAGAACTAAATCCAGTAGCGTAGGAACAGTTGCAACCGAGCTATTTCCTAACCACGAAATCGTCATCGGCACCAGATTTTCCGGAACAGTGTCTTTCCCGTATAGTTTAAAAAGACGCTTCATAATAGCTGTATCCATTTTTCCATTGGCCTGATGAACAAACACAATGTTTACATCATCTACGCTCAATCCGGCTTTATCAATCGCTTTTTTAATTACCTGAGGAACCTGCACTACTGCAAACTCATAAAGCTTACGGCCATTCATTTTAAGATAAAAGTTACCGCTGGTTTCTTCAGGATGATATCCTTTTCCCATGGTAAGTAAATTTCCGTAATTTACCGCGTGGGTTTCGGTTTTATGCGCTAAAATTCCGGTTTTTTGGTCTTGTTCTTCCCGGCCTTCGAAAATTACTGCACCTGCACCATCAGAAAAAATCATACTGTCACGGTCGTGTGGATCAATGATTCTGCTCAACGTTTCTGCACCGATCACCATTACGCGCTTGGCATCACCGCTTTTAATAAAATAATCTGCCTGTATAGATCCCTGAACCCAGCCAGGGCAGCCAAAAATAATATCATAAGCCACACAGTCAGGGTTTAATATCCCTAATTGTTGTTTCACTTTTGCAGCCAGCGATGGAAGAATATCCACTCTGTTACTGCCCAATGGAATGTCTCCAAAGTTGTGGCAGAAAATAATATAATCTAACGTTTCTTTATCAATTCCTGCATTTTCAATAGCCCGCTCTGCAGCTATAGCACCAATGTGATTACTTAATTGGTGCTCACTGATGTATCTTCGCTCTACGATTTCGGTGATCTCAGAGAATTTGTGAATGATCTCCGCATTTTCTTTTTCAATGCGATTTCCGTTCTCAAAAAAAGTGGACTTCAGGAATTCATTACCAGAAATTATATTTTCAGGGATGTAACTTCCTGTGCCGGTTATTACCGTATTTATTACTTTGCTCATAAATTATAATACCGCATACTAAAACGGTATGTAGTATAAAAATATCAATTATATTCGAATATCGAAAATAAATAAAATTTTAGCGGTGCTTATTTTCTAAAGCAAACTTTAATAATCCCGCCTTACCGGTAACATTTAGCTTCTGTGCCATGTTTTTTCGGTGGGTATCTACCGTGTTTAAACTAATAAATAATTTCTGTGCAATTTGTTGGGATGTATAGTCACTACTTATCAATTGGAGTATCTCCATTTCGCGGGATGTTAAATTATGGCTCTTTTGAAAATGATCATTTGCATTATAATTGGAGCCTGATTGCAGATCTGATTTTTTATTCTCAAAGAAAGATTTCAGAAGGTGGGGAGCCTACTTTACTGGTTTCAGGAAAGAAAGACTGGTTATTGATAGGTAGAGGAAATACACGTAGATACTTCCAGCTAAGTACAAATGCAGAACTTCGACTAGGCTATTATGTTAGCAGTGGTGTGGGGTTTAATGCCAGATTTGGGTTGCTTGACGGACTAAATTGGGGAGTTAATCATCTTCCAATAGCCAATGGGACAAATTTTGTTGCAGCTAAGAAGAATCTTTTTGAGTTATTTATTTTAGGTGGAATGAAAGGTAATGGCTGGCTTTATAACGCTTTGCTAATGGGACAGTTTAAGGATGGCCCCTACCAATTAAGTTTAAGTCAAATAAGAAAAGGCACACTTGACTGGAACTTAGGTATTGGAACAAAAATTCCTTTATGTAATACGCGTGCACTTAGGGCATCTGTAATGGTAGTAGGGCGCTCGCCAGAATTAAATACGGTCAAAGAATTTGAATGGTGGCACTCATGGACTAGTTTTCAATTATATTATGAATGGTAATTAACTCAAATCATCAATCATAAATACAAAAAGCTCTTTCGGGCCGTGGGCACCTAAAACCAATGTTTTTTCGATGTCTGCGGTTCTGCTTGGGCCAGTGATATTACTGATCATGGATGGAATTTGATTTCCATACTTATTTTTCAGGAGTTGAAAACCGTCTTTAAGGTCTAAAACCAACTGACTGGTTTTCGCAATTACTATATGGTGATGAGGGAATATACTTAACCTTCTTCCGGCTGCGCCTTGATTACTCACCATTACACTCCCATTACGGGCAATTAACGCCTCGCACAGTGTAATGCCAACTTCCGCCTGTTCAAAATCCTTATCAGTTTGGTAAAAAGGAAATTCATATTTGGCTAAAAAGTCCTGAAGCTCAGGTTCCCAGCAATAAATTTTACGCCATTTGAAACGATCAGCCAGTTGGAGCATGTTTTCAAAAAAATCTATCCCATCCTCACAGAAAATAAAATTACCAGATATTGCTGTAAGTTGTTCAGCAAACAAAACTTCGAGTTCTTCCGTATTTTTCTTGTATAACGGACTTTCCTCTAAGTTTGGGTATGGGTTTTCACGCTTCTCTAAGAGTGCTTTTCTTATTTTTTTTAAGATCTGCTCTTTCGCTGTCGTATTATCTTTCATTGGGATAAAAAAATGAACCCTTGAACTTTTAAAGGCTCAAGGGTTCAAACATATGTATAATTGTGTTTATATGCAATTTAACGCATCACAATACTAGGCTTTATCTGAAGCTGGATTTAATCCGTTTACTTCTTTATTAATATCAGTATCACTTACGCCATCATGAATTAATCCTTCCGCGGCAGGGCTTTGATCTCCGGTGCCGTTTACAAACTCATCATAAGTAGTGCGGGTATCAAACGGGCGTTTACCTAAAATTTCTTCTAAATCTGCCTGAAATAAAATTTCTTTTTCCAATAACTTTTGCGCCAGTTTTTCTAATCCATCTTGTTTGTCAATAAGCAATTGTTTGGTTTTGATATAAACATCACCAATTAGTTTGCGAACCTCAACATCAATTAGTTCTGATGTTTTTTCAGAGTATGGCTTGTTAAAATTGTATTCATTTTGAGGATCATGGAAAGAAACATTTCCGACAGCCTCATTCATACCATAAATACTTACCATGGCATACCCAAGCTTGGTAATGCGTTCCAAATCATTCTGTGCACCAGTTGAAATCTTACCAAAGGTAATGTCTTCCGCAACACGGCCACCCATGGTCATACACATTCCATCAATTAACTGCTCTGTAGTATATAGGAACTGCTCTTTTGGTAAATATTGCGCATAACCTAATGCCGCAACTCCGCGGGGAACAATTGATACTTTAACCAATGGATCTGCATGCTCCAGGAACCAACCTGCAATAGCATGGCCAGCTTCATGGTAAGCAACAATTCGTTTCTCTTCTGGTGAGATAATTTTATTTTTCTTCTCTAAGCCACCAATCACGCGGTCAATTGCGTCCTGGAAGTCTTGCATATCAACCTGCTCTTTGTTTTTACGCGCTGCAATAAGAGCCGCTTCATTACAAACATTTGCGATTTCTGCACCAGCGAAACCCGGTGTTTGCGCCGATAATTTTTTAGCATCAACCTCTTCAGCTGTTTTAATTGGCTTTAAGTGAACGTTGAAAATATGCTCACGGCCAACTAAATCTGGCTTATCAATAGAAATTTGTCTATCAAAACGACCCGGGCGTAATAATGCCGAATCCAAAACATCAGGACGGTTTGTTGCAGCAAGAATAATAATTCCTGAATCTGTTCCAAATCCATCCATTTCTACTAACAACTGGTTTAATGTGTTTTCACGCTCATCATTACCACCCATTACACTGTTTTTACCACGCGCACGGCCAATCGCATCCACCTCATCAATAAAGATAATACACGGTGCCTTGTCTTTAGCTTGTTTAAACAAATCTCTTACACGTGATGCACCAACACCAACAAACATCTCTACGAAATCTGATCCAGATAAAGAGAAGAAGGGTACCTGTGCTTCGCCAGCTACAGCTTTAGCCAATAAAGTTTTACCCGTACCTGGAGAGCCAACTAATAATGCTCCTTTAGGGATTTTACCGCCAAGGTTAGTATATTTTTTAGGGTTTTTAAGGAAATCTACAATCTCCATTACCTCTTGTTTTGCCTCTTCCAGTCCGGCTACATCATTAAACGTAATGTTTACCTGGCTTTCTTTATCAAACAAGGTAGCTTTCGATTTACCAATGCTGAAAATCTGGCCGCCACCAGCTCCGCCACCACCCATGCGGCGCATCATAAAAATCCAGAAACCAATTAAAAGTAACAGCGGAAGACCGATATTAACCAATAGGCCAAGGAATGGATTAGTGCGGCTATCTTTTTCTGCCAAAATGGGTTTTTGACCAGCAGGCAGGTTTTTCTGAGATTCTGCAAGTTGCTTATCTAAACCATCCATTGTTCCGGCGTTAAAATATACGGTAGGACCAGTGTTTACTGCAGAAAATGTTCCTGTACTCTTGTATTTTTTATATTCTGGTTTGTTTTTTAAAGCTTCTGGTTTAATATAAACCTCAACTTTAACCAAATCTTCTGATCTAAAAGCAACCAGCCGCTCTACATCTCCTGTTAAAAGCATTTTGCTTTCAAACTCCGGATAGTCTACTTTTTTACCACCATCACTAGAGAATAAGAGTTGTGCTGCAATAACAGCAATAATAATTGCTGCATAAATCCAGAAAACGTTAAACTTTGGTCCTTTTTGTGGTTTTTTTGGGATGTTTGGAAGTCTTTTTCCCAGTTTTTTACTGTCGTTCGTATTTTGATTATCGTTCATTTGTCTTGTTCAAAATGGTTCTAGAGGTTAGGCGCTTTGGTAATTGGTACTTTCAGCATCTCCCCACAATTCTTCTATGCCATAAAAGTGGCGCTTTTCAGTTTTAAAAATGTGCACAACCACGTCGAAATAATCAAGAATAATCCAATCAGCAGCTTCCTGCCCTTCTTTATGTCTTGGATCGGCCTGGGTGGCCTTATATATCTCTTTTTCTACACTGTCTGCAATTGCTTTTACCTGAGTGCTGGAATTTGCACTTGCTACAATAAAATAATCTGCTACTGATGTATGAATATTTCTAAGATCTAACCGCACGATATCTTCTCCTTTTTTCTCTTGTATGCCTTGTACAGCTAACTCAGAAAGGTAAGTAGAAAGGGCTACTATTTTCTTTTTTACCATTAAAATGCTTTATTTTTGGAATTACAATATTATAAATTCAACCCTTGCAAAATAACACTTTTTCGACACTATTTGTTGGCCAAAATTTAATCAAATTAAAAGAGGTTGATTCTACTAACAACTTTTTAAAGGATATCTTGTCAAAATCCGAGCCATTAGCTGAGGGCACTGTAATTATGGCAGAGAATCAATTTTCCGGAAGAGGACAGCAGCAAGGCGTATGGTACACCGAGCCCGGTAAAAACATCAGTATGAGTTTATATCTCAAACCTGTATTTTTACCATTAAGTAAGCAATATTACTTAAATATGGCGGTTAGTTTGGCTGCAAGTGAAGGTTTAGGTCAATTTACGAAGGATGGATTCTCAATCAAATGGCCCAATGACATTTTCTATCTCAATAAGAAAATAGGTGGAATACTAATTGAAAACACACTGACAGGTACTACAATCAAATCATCTGTTATTGGCATCGGCCTGAACATTAACCAGGTAAATTTCCCGGAAAACATTGTTAATAAAGCCACCTCCCTGGCACAGATTTTACAAAAGGAAACTGATCTGATAGACATTTTGGAGAAAATCTCCATCTTTATGGAGAAATATTATCTGATATTGAAATCGGGTAATTATGATATTTTACAAAAAAATTACCTTAAACGATTATACAATCTGGGTGTTAAGGCGTCATACCTGTATAATGGAAAGGTTTTTGAAGGTACCATTACAGGAATAGAAGACGGCGGCAGGTTATTAGTTGATACGCCTAATGGAATGCAAGCCTTCAATTTCAAGGAAATAGAATTTATACACACACAAAAATAAACACACAATGAAAAAAATCACCCTTGCGCTATCCTTAGTGTTATTTACCATTGCAGGAGCGTTCGCACAAATTGAGAAACCAGTAACCTGGTCTTATGCAGCGAAGAAAGTTAGTAAAACAGAAGCTGTTCTTTATTTAAAAGCAACAATCGAAGACAGATGGCATATCTATTCTCAGAATGTAAAAGATGGCGGACCTGTAAAAACCACATTTACATTCTCTCCATCTAAAGATTTTGCATTGGTTGGGAAAACGGTTGAGCCAAAAGCAATAGTAAAATATGAAGATACCTTCAAAATGAACGTAAGCTATTTTGAAAAGTCAGTGATTTTTCAACAAAAAATAAAATTAAATAAAGCTGCATTAACCGTTAAAGGTAAGGTAGAGTTTATGGTTTGCAACGACAGGCAATGTCTTCCACCGGAGGAGATTGAATTCAGTATCCCGGTTAAATAGTTGATAATAAAATATTTACTTAAACAGTCCCGAAAATTCGGGACTGTTTCTTTTTAAAGTAAAATCTATATGGTGTAGGGACGATTAAACTTTCGTTTATAAAATTATGCTTAATTTCACGCCTCAAACACACACACAAACAAACAAATGAAAAAGGTTTTAGTATTAATTTTAATGGCCACGATGTTTATCGCATTGCCAGGCATTAAAAGTTATGCCACCGTAGCTCAGGATACGACGGCAACGGCACTGCCGGATGATGTAGTCTTTACCGAGGTAGGCTCGGCACAAGACAGCGCGGCAAATGAAATTGTAAAAGATTCAGTAAAAACAGATACCCTAAAAACGGCTGTTCCTACCGTTATCACGGGTAACAGTGATGCCGATAAATTAACCCTTTGGCAAACTTTTATCAAAGGATTACTTTTTGGCTTCGCAGCGATCTTAATGCCTTGTATTTTCCCAATGCTTCCATTAACTGTTAGTTTCTTTACTAAAAAGGCAGGCAGTAAAAGTAAGGCTGTTGGCCAGGCAGTAATTTATGGGATTTCTATTATTGTTATATATGTAGCATTAGGGATGCTGGTTACGATTGCTTTTGGATCAGACGCTTTAAATGCCCTTTCTACTAATGGTATATTTAATGCATTCTTCTTCCTTATGCTGGTGGTTTTTGGTGCTTCTTTCTTAGGGGCATTCGAAATAACTTTGCCAAGTGCATTTGTAAATAAAATTGATGCGAAATCTGATAAAGGTGGGTTAGTGGGCATATTCTTTATGGCCTTTAGCTTAGCATTAGTTTCATTTTCTTGCACTGGTCCGCTTATCGGTACTCTACTGGTAGATGCGGCATCGAAAGGAGATCGTTTAGGTCCGGCAGTTGGCATGTTCGGTTTTTCGTTTGCATTAGCCATTCCGTTTGCCTTATTTGCCCTATTCCCATCGTTATTAAAATCACTACCTAAATCTGGTGGCTGGTTAAACAGTGTAAAAGTCGTATTGGGTTTTATCGAACTTGCTTTCGCATTTAAATTTTTATCCAATGTAGATTTAGCTTACCATTGGAACTTGCTCGACAGGGAAATTTTCCTGGCCATCTGGATCGCCATTTTTGCTTTAATGGGCATTTATTTATTAGGTAAAATTAAGTTTTCACATGATAGTGATTTGCCTTATCTATCTGTACCGCGTACATTTTTAGCGATTGTAGTATTTGCCTGGGTAATTTATTTAGTGCCGGGCATGTGGGGTGCGCCTTTAAAATCAATTAGTGCTTTTTTACCCCCAACAGCAACCCAGGATTTTGATTTAAATAATTTAACTGCTTCACAACCAGCAGCGAGCGAGAAAACATCCATTAAAGTGAAGAAGTATGCCGAGCTTTTTCATCGCTTAACCCCCAAGGGATTTGATCCTTACTATGATTTTGAACAAGCCAAACAGGCATCGAAAGAATTAGGTAAACCTGTTTTAATCGATTTTACTGGATGGAACTGTGTAAATTGCCGGAAAATGGAAAACAATGTCTGGTCTGATGCTGAAGTTGCAAAAAGATTAAAGAATGATTTTGTAATGGCAGAACTGGTCGTTGATGATAAAACAGAACTACCGGTTGAAGAACATTATGTTTCTAACTTCAGTAAAAAGAAGATTAACACCATAGGTAAAAAATGGAGCGATTTTCAGGCGGCAACATTTAACAGCAATTCTCAGCCACAATACGTAATTGTTGATGGTGATGGAAATGTTTTAGTACCTCCTCAGGGAGCAGATTATAATCCTGAAAACTACATTAAATTTTTAGACAGCGGAAAGGCAGCTTTCCAGAACAAAAACAAATGAGTAAAATAAAGAATATAGGTGTTTTAACCTCTGGTGGCGATTCGCCAGGCATGAATGCCGCAATAAGGGCTGTGATAAGGGCCGCAATTTATTATGATATAGAAGTAACAGGTTTTATCAGAGGGTATGAAGGATTAATCAATAATGATTTTATCCCAATGGACAGAAAATCGGTTGCGAACATTATACAACGCGGAGGAACCATTTTAAAAACTGCACGCAGCGAAGCTTTCAGAACTGTTGAAGGAAGAAAAACGGCCTATCAAAACCTGAAAGAAAAAGGAATTGATGCATTAGTTGTGATTGGTGGAGATGGAACCTTTACCGGAGCAAATGTTTTCGCTAAAGAATTTGATTTTCCAATTATTGGTTTGCCAGGAACAATTGACAATGACTTGGCAGGAACGGATTTCACCATTGGTTATGATTCTGCAATTAATACCGTTATTGATGCCGTAGATAGGATTAGAGATACGGCAGAATCTCACGACAGGCTTTTTATTGTTGAGGTAATGGGACGTGATTCTGGTTTAATTGCGCTACGAAGCGGGATCGGTGTAGGCGCTGAAGCGATCATGATTCCTGAAGCAAATATGAATACAGACGATATTTTGCACAAATTAGAACATAGCCGGAAAGATAAGTCATCGAAAATTATTATTGTTGCCGAAGGTGACGAAAACGGTGGCGCCTTCAAAGTTGGTGAAATTCTTCAGGCTAAATATCCTCACTACGATACAAAGGTTTCAGTTTTAGGGCATATTCAACGTGGTGGAAAACCAACCTGTATGGACCGAGTTTTAGCCAGTCAGTTAGGCGTTGCTGCAGTTGAAGGTTTAATTAATGGAGAACGAAGTGTAATGGCAGGGCAGTTAAACAGGGAAATTGTTTTTACGCCATTTGATCATGCAATTAAACACATTGATGCCGAAAAAGTAAGTTCAAAGTGGTTGAAGTTGATTGATATTTTATCTTTCTAATTACCATTATCAGCTAAAAAGAAAAGTCTTTCCCGCACCGGAAAGACTTTCTTGTTTTGCTTAGTTTTCGCAATAAGCAATATCTTAATCTGCTAAAATAACAGCAGTTCCATTGGCGCTTACCATTAACATGCTTCCACCGTTGCCAACTGTTTCATAATCTAAATCTACACCAACAATTGCATTGGCACCTAAAGCGGCAGCATATTGTTGCATCTCATTTACTGCGGTGTCTTTACCCTCGCGTAACACGCGCTCATAAGAGCTTGATCTTCCGCCAACAATATCGGTAATACCAGCAAATAAATCCTTAAAAATATTCGCCCCGATAATGGTTTCTCCCGTAACAAGGCCGATATACTTTATAATTTTTCTGCCTTCAACTGTAGGTGTTGTGGTTACTAACATAGTTTGATTTTTTATTATTAGAATGTTTTGCTTGCAAATTGTTACATTTTTTAAAAACAGAGATTAAGCCTTTCAGGAAAGATAATTCAAACACACGATTTAGAATTTCTAAATACCTTAAAAGTGTTTCGTAAGTAGCCGAATAGCTATCTGCATAAATCTGGTTCGCAGCAGCTAAAAATGATCGTTTACCCTCAAAAGGAGGAAATTTAATTTTTAAAGGATTTTGACACCTAAATGTTCTACTCTATTGCTGTCAGCTGATTCTAAAGCAATAATCCAGCAACTTCTTCCCAGGTATTTACACGTTCATATTCGGTAATGAGCAGGTTATGAGGTGAGGTAAACAGTAAAGGTCTGCCTACAAAATTGACAAAGTTTTTGGTTCGGTCATCAATCATGATATCAGTACTCACAATTTTATTTCCACAGAACATGATGTGTTGCCAATCGATAAATGGAAAATGCTCGGCCATCCAATCATATTTATCCACCAGAGAATTTCTAAACTCCATTGCTGCCGAAACAATATATACATCATATTTCTCTTGTAAGGCCTTAATTACGCGCTGGCTATCGGGTATTACTTCCAAATCGCGAAAAAAGCCTGGTTCATTGATATACTCAAACCATTTTTGATTTACATCTTGTGGCACATGGTGAAAAATTTCGTTCCCTGCATCAATTTTTAAATTTAAAGGAACGTTGTAATCTCTATTATAAAGCTTAATGAATTTGCCAATGGCATCGGCAATTACCTCATCCATGTCTATCGCAATTTTTTCCATATCGTATCTGGTAGTTTTTGATCCAAATCTCCTGAAAATAAAGAAATTAAACTATGTTTTTAATTTACAGTATTTTAGTTATCTTTGCAGCCCCGCAGTATGTAGCTCCGGGAACTATGTTGAATACATAAATACGAAAAACAATGGCAACTAAAATCAGATTGCAAAGATTCGGTAAAAAAGGAAAGCCTTTTTTCCATGTTGTGGTAGCAGATTCTCGCTCTCCACGTGATGGTAAATTCATTGAGCGTTTAGGTTCTTATAACCCAAACACCAATCCTGCTACTATCGAAATTAACTTCGAAAAAACTTTAGCTTGGGTTAACAGTGGTGCACAACCAACTGATACAGCTCGTGCTATTCTATCTTACAAAGGCGTTTTATACAAAAAACACTTAGAAGGTGGTGTTAAAAAAGGTGCTTTAACACAAGAACAAGCTGACGAAAAATTCACTGCTTGGGTTGATGCTAAAGCGAGTAAAATCTCTGGTAAAACAGAAGGTTTAGCTACTTCTAAAGCAGATGTTCGTAAAGCAGCATTAGCAGCAGAGGCTAAGAAAAAAGAAGACAGAGCAGCAGTAATTGCAGCTAAAAATGCACCAGTTGCAGAAGAAGTTGTTGAAGAAGAAGCTCCAGCTGTTGAAGCTGAAGCAACTGAAGAAGCACCTGCAGCAGAAGCAACTAAAGAAGAAGGAGCAGAATAATTTTAATTATTTTGATTCAAAAATAGCGTTCCGAATTTTCGGAGCGCTATTTTTATTTAAGCAATTTTTTACACGTCCGTCATGCTGAATTTATTTAAGCATTTGTTTGTTAATATCCTGAAATAATTCAGGAGGGCGGCCATAATTAAGCCCCTATGGGGTTTGGGGTGATATGAAACACGAAGAAGCATTTTACGTAGGTTACGTTACCAAAACCCGAGGTTTAAAAGGTGAAGTTCAAATATTTTTCGAATTTGATGAATATGAGCAACTACAATTTGAAGTGGTTTTTGCTGATATGAATGGAAAGCTTGTACCTTATTTTGTGGCTGACGCTAAATTACAAGTAAATAAAACCGGTTATTTCAATTTTGATGATGTTGATCACATCGATAAGGCGCAACCTTTATTAAAAAAGAAGTTGTATCTGCCGCTAAGCCAAAAGCCAGAGCGCGATGAAAGTGAATTTTTCTATACTGATCTGAAAGGTTTCATGGCGATCGATAATACGCTGGGTGAGCTCGGTGAAATACTGGAAGTAAATGAATACCCTCAGCAATTTATTGCGATGGTTTCTTATAACGGAACAGAGATCCTTTTCCCGCTAAATGAAGATTTCATTGTAGAAATTGATGATGAAGGGAAAATTCTGACGCTTGATCTACCAGAAGGTCTGCTTGACATTTATTTAGAAAAGGTAAAATAATTCAAGTTTTAAAGCTTCACATCTTAAGTTAGCTTCTTTACATAAAATATTTTCATAAAACTTATGATTAGTTAATGGTATTTTATAACAGCATAATTAGCGTAAATCAAAAACTGCTCTTCCAATTCTGGGTGCAAAATCACTTAAGATAGTCAGATTCGTGTTAGACATCATGATAATACTAACATTACGATTTAGGTAATTGAACCAGTTGCAGTAGCGCTTTGTATTCTTTAGTATCTTTACATTCTTTATACGGATCAATAAACCCCTGTGTAATCTTTTATCCAAACATTGCATCCATAAAAAGTCTAAACCCAGGGTTAACAATTGATTTAGCCTTTGCTTTTTGATATTGGCTTAGATCACTGAAATGATCTTATGGATGAGAGGTGCAAATATGCTTTCGATTAGAAAATTCGACTTCAGACTGTAGACTTCAGACTAAAGACTTAACTTTGTGCCATGCGTTTCGATATTATAACTGTTCTGCCTGCTCTATTAGAAAGTCCTTTTGCCCACTCCATTTTACAGCGGGCACAAAAAAAAGGTATTGCAGAAATTTTTGTTCATAACCTGCGGGATTACTCGACCAATAAGCAAAAAAGTGTAGATGATTATCAATACGGCGGCGGTAGTGGCATGGTGATGAGTATTGAACCTTTCGCGGCATGCATAGAGAAACTTCAGGCGGAAAGAACATATGATGAGGTCATATTTATGAGTCCTGATGGCGTGACGCTTAATCAGAGCACGGCTAATGAATTATCTATTAAAAATAATATTATTATCCTTTGTGGTCATTATAAAGGGATAGATCAACGCATTCGGGATCTTTTTGTTACCCGGGAAATATCAGTAGGGGATTATGTGCTGAGTGGTGGAGAACTGCCTGCTGCAATTGTGGTAGATGCCGTGGTACGATTAATTCCAGGAGTTTTGAATGATGAAACCTCTGCCCTGTCGGATAGTTTTCAGGGTGAACTCTTAGATGCGCCGGTTTATACCCGCCCCGCAGACTGGAGAGGCCATAAGGTGCCTGATATTTTATTAAGCGGACATGAAGCAAAAGTAAATGAATGGCGACATGAACAAGCCTTGGAACGGACAAAACAACGCCGGCCTGACCTTTTGGAATAGAAGAGTTTACACAGGCTTAATGTGGATTTCTAAAAGATTGTGGAAAAAATTAAATTAGTTTTTTTTATTGAAAAAAAATCCCTAATATTGCAATCCGAATTTCACGGGTTGAAATATCGATTTAATAGCTTAAAATCATGGATTTAGTAAAATTTGTTGAAGAGCAGGCCATCGCGAAAAAAGATTTTCCTGCGTTCAAGTCTGGCGATACAGTGAGCGTACACTATAAAAT
>Ga0157370_10004636_pt1 | contig 15716 bp, 12 predicted proteins | sample C35metaG_FD_113463 | JGI IMG/M metagenome (GOLD analysis project Ga0157370, IMG submission 113463) | Corn rhizosphere microbial communities from Kellogg Biological Station, Michigan, USA - C3-5 metaG | ecosystem: Host-associated > Plants > Roots > Rhizosphere > Soil | place: USA: Michigan...
ACTGATTGCCGGATTCCACACCGAATATTCCGGGATGAAATTCGGAATCTTCTTCATCGGCGAGTACGTCGGCATCGTTCTTATCTCGGCAATGATCGTCACATTGTTCCTCGGCGGCTGGCTGGGACCGGTATTGCCGCCCCTATTGTGGTTTCTGGTGAAGCTCGCCTTCTTTGTTGGTTTTTTCATTCTGCTGCGCGCGGCGCTTCCGAGACCGCGCTACGATCAGCTCATGGCCTATGGCTGGAAGGTGATGTTGCCCCTCGCCCTGCTGAATATTGTTGTCACTGGCGCCATGCTGTTAATCGTCTAACGCGGGAGAGGAATAGCGATGTTTAGTGATCTGCAAACGCTCTGGACCGTCTTTCTCCATCTCTTCCGCCGCCCCGTGACGGTGCTTTACCCCGAACAGAAGCCCTATTTGCCGCCGCGCTTTCGCGGCCGCATTATCTTGTCGCGGGATCCAGACGGCGAGGAACGATGCGTCGCGTGCAATCTGTGCGCGGTCGCCTGCCCGGTCGGTTGCATCGCGCTTCAGAAGACGGAAGGCGAACACGGTCGCTGGTATCCGGAATTCTTTCGCATCAACTTTTCCCGTTGCATCTTTTGCGGCTGGTGCGAAGAAGCCTGCCCCACCTACGCAATCCAGCTCACACCCGACTTCGAGATGAGCGAATACGAACGGCCTAACCTCGTCTACGAGAAGGAGGATTTGCTGATCAGTGGCCCCGGAAAATACCCCGGCTATAGCTTCTGGCGCGTTGCAGGCAAGGCGATCGGCGGCAAAGACAAAGGCGAAGCCGAGCGCGAACAGCCGCCGTCCGACCCGCGCGGGTTGCTCCCATGATCGGATCGCATTCGCTTCCGTATTCCCAGAAACGGCAAGAAACGGGAAACCTCTTCAGGACACCATGACGATGGCCTTTTACATAGCTGCGGCCGTTGCGGTTCTTGCCACTGCGTTGGTTATCATCAACCTCAACGTGGTGCATGCGCTGCTCTGTCTGGTCACTTCGTTTCTGGCCGTGGCGATCGTCTTCTATGTCCTTGGCGCTCCGTTCGCGGCGGCTCTCGAAGTCATCGTCTACGCCGGCGCGATCATGGTGTTGTTCGTCTTCGTTCTTATCATGCTCAATACCGGAGGGGCCGCCATCCAACAGGAGCGGCACTGGCTGACACGCTGGATCTGGGTCGGGCCAATCGGATTTTCCGCGATCCTTTTGGGCGAATTCGTCTATTTGTTGTGGCGCGTTCCGGTAACCGCCGCGAGCGGCGCCTTGGTCCAGCCGCGGCAAGTGGGAGCGCTGCTCTTTGGTCCCTACCTCCTTGGCGTGGAACTCGCGTCCATGCTGTTGCTCGCAGGACTGGTCGGCGCGTATCACCTCGGCCGAACGGACCGGAAAGGGGCCAACGAACACGGAGGGAAGAAGCAGTGAGCGTCGTCCTTATGCAACACGCGCTCTTGCTGGCGATGGTCCTGTTCGCGCTCGGGACGATCGGTGTCCTGATGCGCCGGAACCTCATTGTCATGTTGATGTCCATCGAGATCATGCTGAACGCCGCCGGGCTGGCTTTCATCGCCGCCGGCTCGCGCTGGGGACAGGCCGACGGTCAGGTCATGTTCATCCTCATTCTGGCGTTGGCAGCAGCAGAAGTCGCTGTAGGCCTGGCGCTCATCCTGCGCCTTTACCAGCGGCTCGGCACCCTCGATGCCGATGCCGCAAACCAGATGCGAGGCTGACATGCTCAGCCCCCTGGCATTTATCCCGGCCTTCCCGCTCCTTGGCTTCGCCATCCTGTTTGTGACCGCCGGCTTGCTGCCGAAGCGCTGCATCACGACGATTGGCGTCGGTTCAGTCGGCATCGCGGCGATCCTGGCGCTGATCGTCATGGTCGCCTTCCTGGGCGCGCCGAAACCCTACACCGAAGTGGTCTGGACCTGGATCGCCGTCTCCGGCCTTACACCGCACGTCGGCTTCTACCTCGACGCGCTGTCGGGCTTGATGATGTTGGTCGTCGCCTTCGTCAGTTTTCTCATCCACCTCTACTCCGCCGAATTCATGAGTACGGACGAGGGATACAGCCGCTACTTCGCCTACATGAACCTGTTCGTGGCCTCGATGCTGGTGCTGGTCCTGGCGGACAACCTGCTGTTCCTCTATCTCGGTTGGGAAGGCGTCGGCCTCTGCAGCTATCTCCTGATCGGCTTTTGGTATCGCGATCCAGCCAACGGGCTCGCCGCGCGTAAGGCCTTCGTCGTCACCCGGGTCGGCGACACCGCGATGGCGATCGGCCTCTTCGTTCTGTTCACGAATTTGGGAACGCTCGACATCCAACCGTTGATGCAGCACGCCGTCGCGCATTGGCCGGTGGGTTCGACTCTCCCGATAGTCGCGGCGGCGCTACTGCTCGGCGGCGCGCTCGGCAAGTCGGCGCAGTTGCCGCTGCAGACCTGGCTGCCCGACGCCATGGCTGGTCCGACGCCTGTCAGCGCGCTCATTCATGCCGCGACCATGGTGACGGCCGGTGTCTATCTCATCGCCCGGATGCATGTCCTCTACGGTCTTGCCCCACCGGTCCAGACTGCTGTCGCGGTTATCGGCGCGCTGACGCTGCTTTTGGCCGGCTTCAGCGCGCTCAATCAGACCGATTTGAAGCGCATCCTGGCCTACTCGACGATCAGTCAGATTGGCTACATGTTCCTGGCACTCGGGGTCGGCGCCTGGTCGGCGGCCATTTTCCATTTTATGACGCATGCCTTCTTCAAAGCTCTGCTGTTCCTTTCCGCCGGGGTTGTCGTCCAACGACTCGGCGAGGAACACGATATCTTCAAGATGGGCGGATTGCGGGGGCGTTTACCGCTCGCCTTCTGGACCTTCCTCATCGGCAGCATCTCGCTCGCGGCGCTGCCGCTCATCGACGCGGGCTTCTACAGCAAGGACCTCATCCTATGGGAAGCCTGGTCCGACGGCACCTTGGGTCCGTGGTTGTGGGCCGCGGGGCTGATCGGCGCCTTGCTGACTGCGATCTATATCTTCCGCGCCGTCTTTGTCGTGTTCTTCGGTCCGCTCAAGCTTGAACCCACGGGGCTAACCGGTCTGCGCATCGCCATCCCGTTGGTCGTACTTTCCATCCTGGCGCTGGTCGCAGGCTTCGTCGAGATCCCGCCCTATCTCGGCAACGTGCCGGCCTTTTCCCAGTTCATGCAATCTTCGTTGCCGGCCCCGCCCGCGCCGGTCTCGGCGGGATCAATCCTTGAACTCATGCTATCCGCGAGCGCTGCCGTGGTCGCCGTACTCGGTGTCGGCATCGCCTACATCGCGTTCCGACGACGCCCCGCCTTCCTGGAGGCGCTGGTACGGTCGCCGGCGTGCCTTGCGCTGCAACACTTCTGGGAAACCGGCTGGGGACTAGACTGGCTGTACGATCGGGCGGTGGTCAGGCCGTTTCTCTGGGTTGCCCGGATCGACCAGGGCGATGTCATCGACCGCTTCTACAGCGGCTTGGCTTCGCTGAGCCAGGCCGCCTATCGGCAACTTAGCGAATCGGAGACTGGCCGGGTACGCCGGTACGCGACGGGAATTACGGCAGGTTCCATCGTCCTCATCGCGATCCTGGTGTTCGCATGAACCTGCTCTGGCTCATTCTCACGCCGCTCATCGGTGGGGTGCTCGCGGGGTTCACGGGGCGGCGCAACACTGCTCTGCCGCGCTGGCTATCGCTTGCCTGCTTGGCAATCGATCTCGGGTTGGTCCTAGTCCTGTGGGTGACGCACGATAGCACGACGGTCGCCGCCAACGGGACATGGCTTGCCCAGATGGATTGGCCTTGGATTCCGCAACTCGGCATCCGGCTTCATCTTGGGCTCGATGGCTTGAGCCTGTTGCTGATCCTCCTCACCCTTGGGCTCGGGGTCGTATCGGTGATTGCGTCCTGGAGCGAGATCACCGAACGCGTCGGCTTCTTTCACTTCAATCTGATGTTGACTCTGACCGGTGTCATCGGCGTCTTTCTGGCGCTCGATCTTTTCCTGTTCTTCTTTTTCTGGGAATTGATGCTGGTTCCCATGTATTTCTTGATCGCCGTCTGGGGGCACGAGCGGCGGATCTACGCAGCAATCAAGTTTTTCCTCTTCACCCAGGGAAGCGGGTTGCTGATGTTCGCCGCCATCGTCGCGCTCGCCCTCATTAACTACCGCCAGACGGGGACCTTGACATTCGACTATTTCGCGCTGGCCCAGGCACAGCTCGGCCCGACAACGCAGATGTGGCTCATGCTCGGCTTCTTTATCGCTTTCGCGGTGAAACTGCCTGTCGTGCCGTTCCATACCTGGCTCGCCGATGCCCATACCGAGGCGCCGACGGCCGGCAGCGTCATCCTCGCGGGCTTGCTCCTGAAGACCGGCGCCTACGGATTGCTTCGTTTCGCCGTCCCGCTCTTCCCAGCGGCATCTGCCACTTTCGCGCCGGTGGCGATGACGCTCGGCGTTATCGGCATCCTCTACGGCGCGATGCTCGCCTTCGCCCAAGATGACATGAAGCGCCTGGTCGCCTATACCAGCATCAGCCATTTGGGCTTCGTCCTGCTCGGTATCTATGCTGGAAACACGCTGGCGCTGCAGGGCGCAGTTGTCCAGATGCTGGCGCATGGTCTCAGCACCGGTGCCCTCTTCATCCTTGTCGGCGCGCTGCAGGAGCGGCTCCATACCCGCGACATGCGCCAGCTCGGTGGGTTGTGGTCCAGCGCGCCGCGTATCGGCGCAATCGGCCTGTTCTTCGCAATTGCCTCTCTTGGGCTGCCCGGCCTCGGTAATTTCGTCGGTGAATTCCTGGTTCTTCTCGGCACTTACCGCGTCGCCAGCGGATTCGCCATCGCGGGAACGCTGGGACTGGTGGTTTCCACCGTCTATGCGCTCAGCTTCGTCCAGCGGGTCTTTCATGGCGAGCAGCAGACGAGCAAAACGGTGGTCGACTTCTCGTGGCGCCACATGCTCGTCATGGCCACGATGATCATAGCCCTCGTCTGGCTCGGGTGTTATCCGCAGCCCGCTTTCGACACCGCAAGTTCTGCTCTGGCCAACCTTCAGCGCGTCGCCTCAGAACGCCTGTCGCGTCCGGGTGAGCCATGAGCGGAACCGACCTAACTGCTATTCTGCCGTTTATCGTGTTGGGTGGGACCGCAATTATCGTGATACTGGCAATTGCCTTTTGTCGCAATCACCGGCTGACTGCTCTTCTCTCCTTGCTGGGCCTCGTACTTTGTCTGATCGCGATCTGGCCAGCGAGTGACATGGCACCGCGCCACGTGACACCACTGTTTGTGATCGACCGCTATGCGCTTTTCTACATGGGGCTGATCTTCGCAGCTAGCATCGCGGTCCTGCTGTTGTCCTACGGCTATCTCGCCGCGCGTCGCGAGCAACCGGAAGAATTCTATCTGCTCGTGCTGGTGGCGACGCTCGGCGCGGCCGCGCTAGTAGCCAGCGATCACTTCGCGTCCTTCTTCCTCGGCCTGGAGACGCTCAGCATCTCGCTGCTCGGCTTGATCGCCTATCCGCGCGACCATGAGAAACCTCTGGAGGCCAGCGTCAAATACCTGATTTTGGCCGGTATTTCCTCCGCATTTTTGTTGTTCGGCATGGCCCTGATCTACGCCCGGTTGGGGACGCTGGAATTCGCCCGCATCGCGACATTGCTCACGGTTAACGACGCCCAGCCCAACCTTTACTGGCTCACGGGCCTTGCGCTCATCTTCACGGGCGTCGGCTTCAAACTGTCGGTGGTGCCGTTCCACATGTGGGCGCCGGACGTCTATGAAGGTGCGCCGGCTCCGGTTGCGGCCTTTGTCGCTGTCGTTTCCAAAGGCGCGATGTTTGCGCTTCTGCTCCGCTATTTTGTTACCGCCAACGCCGACGGTTTCGGTCCGGTCCCGATGATGATCGAGACCGTCGCCATCGCCTCGATCCTGGTTGGCAATCTCCTCGCTCTGCTGCAGGACAATATAAAGCGGATTCTGGCTTATTCCTCGATTGCGCATCTCGGCTATCTGCTGGTCGCTTTTCTCGCGGGCGGCGCACTGCAAATTGAGGCTATAACCTATTATCTGGTCGCCTACGCGGTGATGACTGTGGGGGCGTTCGGTATCATCACGGTGCTCTCTGCGGGCGCGGCGGCCGAGATCGAGGATCTCGATGCGTATCGCGGCTTGATTTGGCAGCGCCCATGGCTCGGCGGCGCGTTTGCCGCGATGCTACTGTCACTCGCCGGCATACCGCTGACAATGGGTTTTATCGGCAAGTTTTACGCGATAGCCGCGGGTGTCAACTCTGCGATGTGGCCGGCTGTCATTGCCCTCATCGTCGGCAGCGTCATCGGCTTGTTTTACTATCTACGAATCATCGTCGCGATATGCGCGACAAATCCTGATGATGCAACCGCCTATATTGGCGCCATCCCTAAGACTGGCGGCGCGACGCTCGCAGTACTCACCTTGATGCTGATCGGACTCGGAGTCTATCCAACACCGCTGATCCATCTTATCCAGGTAACGGCGGCGCAGATAGCGGCCAAGTAATGTACTGGTTCGTCCGTGATTGACCCAAACATTAGGCTATCCAGACTCGCAAGGGCGCGACCGGAGCCGCGAGCGTACCATCTTCAACTTCCGTGACGGCTCGCGTGCCGCCGCGCGCTTTTGGAAGCCCTCTTTCCATGACTGCAGCAAGGTCATGTGAGAGCGCCCACTGCCGCGCCATCGCCAAAGATCCACAGTGTGCCCGTCGGATGAGGACGCGCGGCCGGCAGCTTGTCGTCGCCGCGACGAAGTCGGGCGAGCGCCGCCCGCTTTTCTTCCCCGGCGACCAGGAAGACCGCGTTCCGGCTGTTCTCGAGCACCGGATAGGTCAGCGTGATGCGCGCTTCGGACTTGGCGCCGACGACGGCGGCGACCCAACGGTCGCGCTCGGCGAGCACCGCAGTGTTAGGGAACAGGGAGGCTGTATGTCCTCTTTGACTTTGGGTGTCATGATCGCCTTCTTATCGCGGTTTTCGGGACCGTCGCGCTTTCAGACGCAGGTTCATTGCATCGACCGTTTTTGCCGCTCCTCGAGCTGATGCACAATCTCGGCGGCGATCTCGGCTGGCCGGCCACCCACGCCGACGACGATCGGTTGCTCATCCGGCGTCGGTTCTTGCAGTGTCGCAAACTGGCTATCGAGCAGGGCCACGGGCATGAAGTGCTCGTGGCGCGCGGCCATGCGCCGGCGGATGATGTCGTACGATCCTTTGAGGTAGACCAGAGTCACCTCCGAGCGGCCGCCGATGATAATGTCTCGGTAGGATCGCTTCAGTGCCGAGCAGGTCAGCACACCAGATTCGCCTCGCGCGCGCCAAGTATCGATTTTCTCCGCAATCTTATGCAGCCAGGACATCCGGTCCGCATCGGTCAGTGGCGTGCCACCGTGCATCTTCTCCACGTTTTTGGCTGGGTGCAGATCGTCGCCCTCCTGGAACTGACAGCCCAGTGCAGCCGCGAGAAAAGCTGACACCGTGGTCTTGCCGGATCCGGAGACGCCCATGACGACGGCGATCATCGGCTCGGTGATGGCGTGCGCCAAGGCTGGGGACCAGACACGCTGAGGTGGGCGATCACGTTGCATTATGCGCTCCGTGGCGAACACTGCGCCCGCGCTGGCGGGCGTTCCGTATAGCCGGGTTTCTATCACCAGAGTCATGCTGCGGCCGATCGCAGAACGAACTTCCGCACTGCGTTAGCGAAGCCCTCGTTCTCGTTGCTGTCAGTCACCGCGCTCGCCTGCGCCTTCACTTCGTCACTGGCGTTACCCATGGCAATTGAAAAGCCACTCTTGCGGAACATGAGGACGTCATTGGGCATGTCTCCCATGGTGACGATCTGCGCGGGCAGGATGTTCAGAAGCCCCGACAGCGTTTCGACCACTGTTCCCTTGTTGGCTTTGGGGTGGGTCACGTCGAGATAGTAGGGCTGCGAGCGCGCCGCGCTCGCGTTCTCACCCAGTGCGTTCTGCGCCGTCTTTTCGCAGGCGGCGACCAGGTCGAAATCGTCCGAAATGCCGACGATTTTCACCGCGTGTGACAAGTGTGCGTCGGTAAACGACGCCACGACCTTGGCGTCGAATTTCACCGTCCAGGTCTCGCGCGCCACATGCGGCGCATCTTTATCGCGGATCAGCCACTCCGTTTCCGTGTAAACCCAGGCGTCCAGCCCTTTATCGAGAATTAGCTTCACGGCTTGCTTGGCCACCGCGGGGTCGAGTGTGTGGCTCTCGAGGACTGACAGACCGGGATCGACCAATACGCCGCCGTTGAAGCCTGCGATAGCCGTCCGCAACGCGAGCGGCTCGATTAGCATGCTCATACCTCGGGGCGGCCGCCCGCTGGTGATGGCGAATGCGATGCCGGCCCGATCCAGCTCCCGCACAGCCACCTTCGCCGCCTCGGTCAGCACCTTTTCCTTGGTGACCAGCGCGCCATCCACGTCGGCTAGGAACAGACGAATATCATGCTGAGCCGTCATTGCTTTCGCTCCGTGGCAGGAACCAGCGGCCGCCAGGACCGACTTCCCCTTCGCGCCATGAGTTCGTCAGCCGCCTTGGGGCCATCGCTGCCGGAGTCATAGTTGGGAAAGTCAGCCTTCTCGACCGCCCAAGCGTCGAGCACCGGTTGCACGATGCGCCAGGACTGTTCCACCATGTCGGCACGCATGAACAGGGTCGGGTCGCCAATCATGACATCGTAGATCAGCGTCTCGTATCCGACATTCGGCTCCTTCGGGAACCAGTCGTCGTAGTGGAAGTCCATCTTTACAGCGGCCAGGTCGACCACCGGCCCACGGCGCTTGACCTCAAACTGAAGGGAAATGCCCTCGTCCGGCGCAATGCTTAGGACCAGCCAGTTAGGCCGCAAGGTATCGACGGCGGTGTCCTGAAATGCCGTGTAGGGCGCCTGCTTGAAGCGGATCGCGATCTCCGTCAAACGCTGCGACATGTGCTTGCCGGTGCGGAAGTAGAAGGGAACGCCGGCCCAGCGCCAGTTATCGATCTGGAGCTGCATGGCGACATAGGTCTCGGTGTTCGAATCCGCCGCCACGTTCGGCTCCTTCCGATAGGCATTCACCTTCTTGCCCAGTATTGTGCCGGCACCATACTGGCCGCGCATCGCCTGTGCCGGCTTGACGGCCGGCATCGCGGCGAACATCTCGGCCTTCTTGTTGCGGATTGCGGTGGCATCAAAACCCGTGGGTGGCTCCATGGCTACCATCGAAAGGAGCGTGAATACATGGTTCGGCACCATGTCGCGGAGCGCACCGGTTTGCTCGTAGAACTTGCCGCGCTCCTCCACGCCAATCGTCTCCGCTACGGTGATCTGCACGTGATCGATCCGATCGCGATTCCAGATCGGCTCGAACAGCCCGTTGGCGAAGCGGAAAGCCATGATGCTTTGGACCGTGTCCTTTCCCAGAAAATGATCGATCCGGAATATCTGATCCTCGTGTAGCGTGCGCAGGATGTGGGCGTTCAGTTGGCGCGCAGAGTCCAAACTGTGACCGAACGGCTTTTCGATCACCACACGGCGCCAGAACTGGACTTTCCCGTTCTTGTCTTCGCCCTGATCAGTGAGCTTCGCTTTGCCGAGCTGTTCGACCGCGATGCCAAAGAACCGATCGGCGACCGCGAGGTAGAAGATGGCATTGCCCTTTGTGCCATGGGCCTTTTCCGCATCGCTTAGTGCGCTCCGGATCTTCTCGTAGAGATCGGGCTTGGTCAGATCGCCCTGAATGTAAGACATTTTCTCCGTGAGCCGCTTCCACGCGGTCTCGTCGATCCGGTCGATGTCGAACTCCGCGGTCGCATTCCCGACGAAGGTTTTCAGCGTGGCAAAGAGATGGTCCCGCCACCTTTCCGCCGTGCCTTCGGCCAGATCCACACCGATCAGCGCAAACTTCTCCGGCAGAACCTTAGTACGCGAGAGGTTGTAAAGAGCCGGTATCAGTAGACGTTTGGCCATATCACCGCCGGCTCCGAAGACCACCAGTGCGCAGGGATCGGCCGGCGGGACCTGTCGCCGCGCCGGCATGCCCATTGGCTGCATGTCTGGAGATGTATCGATCAGCTGCTTGTCAGGCATGGCGCTACTCCGCGGCGTTCTGTGCCACCGGATGGGCCTGCGGTTCTTTCGGTTTCGGTTCCGGATCGGTGGACTCCTTACCTTCTATGTGACCACCAAAACCGAACCGCATCGCCGACAGCATCTTTTCTCCGAAGTTGTGCTCTTGCCGGGAGCGGAAGCGGGCGTTTAGCGCGATGGAAAGCACGTCAGCCGGGACCGCTTCCTCGATCGCAGCCTCGACGGTCCAGCGACCCTCGCCGGAATCCTGGACGTAACCGGAGAACTCCTTCAGCTGCGGATCCTTCACCAAAGCGGCAGCGCCGAGATCAAGCAGCCAGGAAGAGATGACACTGCCGCGCCGCCAAACCTCCGCGATATCCGGCATATTCAGAACAAAGCGCTGATCCTCTGGCAGATCCTTCGAGTCCTTGTTGCGCAGGATGTCGAAGCCCTCCGCGTACGCCTGCATCAATCCGTACTCAATGCCGTTATGCACCATCTTGACGAAATGCCCGGCGCCGGAGGGCCCGGCGTGAATATAGCCCCGCTCGGCCTGGGAGACGGCCTTCTCGCGGCCGGGCGTGCGCGGAATATCGCCCAGTCCGGGAGCAAGAGCCGCGAAGATCGGTTCGAGATGATCTACAGCCTCCTTCGGGCCGCCGATCATCAGACAGTAGCCGCGCTCAATACCCCAGACCCCGCCGGAGGTGCCGCAATCGACGTAGCGAATATGCTTGTCAGCCAGCTTCTTGGCGCGGCGGATATCGTCCTTGTAGAAGGAATTGCCACCATCGATGATGATGTCACCCGCCTCAAGCATAGCGCCGAGATGTTCGACCGTCTTTTCGGTAATCTCGCCGGCGGGCAACATAACCCAGATGGCGCGCGGCTTCTCCGCGAGCGCCTTCACCATCTCGGTGAGCGATCCGGCGGCTGTGGCGCCCTTTTTCGCCAGCTCTTCTCGCGGCTTGGCATTGGTGTCGAACACCACACAATGGTGTCCTGCCTTCATCAGACGACGAGAGATGTGGCCGCCCATGCGGCCTAGTCCAATGATGCCGATCTGCATTTTGCATTACTCCTTTTGATAAGTGCTATTCGAGCGCCGCGTCGATTGCGTGCGACAGCTCCTCGAGGCCCACATCGACATGCTTAAGGTGGACGCGCAACACGCGGCGGTCGCGTTCCACTAACACCGCGAGGTCGCCGCTGGCCTGTGCTGTCTTGACCAGTCCAAAGCTGTAGGGAAGGCCGGGCACACCTATATCAGCCGGGTCATCGCAGGTGACCTGCAGAAACACACCGGAGTTCGGGCCACCTTTGTAGACCTGCCCGGTCGAATGCTGAAAGCGCGGTCCGAAGCCGAGGCAGGTGGCGGCACGGGTCTTGTCGCGGATGCGGGCGCGCATCGCAGTCAGGGCTCGCGTGTGCGCCGCATTGCGCTCGATATAGGCGAGGAGCGCCACATAGTCACCCGACTTTCCCCCCGCATGCACGCGGCCAAAATGGCTCTTCAGATAGCCGCTAAGCTCGTTGTGGCGGCCGAGCTCGGCCGCGTTGCGCGGATCGGCGTACAGAGCCACGCCATTCTCGCGAAAAACCGGCACCTCTTCAGGTAAGCTATGCGATTTCTCATAGGCATCGGTCAGTGCGCGGGTCTTGTCCTTGCTTGCCTCGACGTCCGGTTGGTTGAACGGGTCGATGCCGATGATCGAACCGGCTACGGCGGTGGCGATTTCCCAGCGGAAAAATTCCTGACCGATGTGCCAGACATCCTTCACGCTGATTTTCGCGACGGGGTGGCCAGCCCGCTCCAGTGCTTCTACAGCCACGCGCTGCGACGCATCGACCTGCCCCTCCAGCTCCAGATAAGCGAAGAACCGGTCGCCGCCGTAGCGCTCCGGCACGGTCAGCGGCTCGCCGGCTAGCGGGATCAGCCCGCGTCCCTGCTTACCTGTACTCTCCGCTAGAAGCTGCTCCAACCAGGCGCCGAAATCGGCGATTCCCGGCGAGGCGATAATCGTCACCTTGTCGCGTCCGAATCGGGCGGCCGCGACGCCTATGGCGACGCCGAGTTGCACACCGGGGTTTTCCGAGGGCGGGACATCGGCGGCGCACGATCGTTGCATCGTCCGCGTCGTTTCAAGCAGACGCCTGGCGTCAAGGCCCATGGCCGCGGCCGGCACCAGGCCGAACTTTGACAGCACGGAGTAGCGGCCGCCGATCGACGGGACCCCATGGAAAATGTGAACAAAACGCAGTTGCTTCGCGCGTCGTTCCAGCGGAGACCCAGGATCGGTCACCGCGACGAAATGTTCACCGGCCTTGTCCTTACCCCCCACTGTGCCGACACGGTTGAAGAAATAATCAAGGAAGATGTTGGGCTCCAGCGTGCTGCCGGATTTGGAGGAGACAATGAACAGCGTTTTACCGAGATCGACCGACCGCTCGATCGTCTTGATGTGTGCCGGGTCGGTGCTGTCCAACATGTGACAATGCGGCCAGCCCGACTGCCGCCCAAAGGTCTCGCCCAGCACTTCAGGCCCAAGGCTCGACCCACCCATCCCCAGGAGAACCACGTCAGTGAACCCGCCTCGCTTCACCTGCTCGGCCAAGCCACGCAGCCGGCCGATATCCGCCAGTTCCTGCTCGACCACATGCAACCAGCCGACCCACTTGTCCTCGTCGCTTCCCGTCCATAGCGACTTATCACCGGCCCAGAGCTGCCGAATACATCCATTCTTGCGCCAGACTTCCATCTCCGCGCCGACCGCGCTCTTCATGCCCGATGAGCCCAGTGCGATGTCGAGGCCGGCGCGCCCGCCATCGCGCAGCGAGTGCCGCCGTTTCGCGATGGTGTCGAACAGCTTGTCGAAGGCGTCGGCGAACTGCTGCACCCCGTCCTTGACCAGTTCGTCCGTGATCTCTTTCAGCGAGACGCCGTTCTCCCCCAACTCGGCGAGCAGAGCGCGGGCTCCCGAGACGTCCTGTTCAATGGCGTCTGGAATCACCGCTCCATGATCGCGGAACGCGTCCATCGTTGCCGGCGGTATGGTGTCGACCGTGTCGCGACCGATCAGCGCGTCGACATACATCGTGTCCTTGTAAGCCGGGCTTTTGGTACTGGTGGACGCCCAGAGCAACCGCTGCGTCTTTGCGCCGGCTTCGGCCAAGTGCCGCCAGCGTGGGGTGGAGAACAGCTCCTTGTAGCGAGTGTAAGCGATCTTCGCATTGGCGATGCCCGCTTTGCCGCGCAACCGATCCGCCAGCGTTTTGTCACCGAGCTTGTCGAGCCGTTTGTCGGCCGCGACGTCGATGCGGCTGACAAAGATGCTGGCGACGCTGCCGATCTTGGCGACGTCGCCACCCGCGCGCGCGCGGTCCTCGAGCCCGGAGATATATGCCTCGACCACCTGCTCGTAGACATTCACAGCGAAGAGCAAGGTGATGTTGATGTTTAGTCCGCGACCAATTAGCTGGCGGATTGCAGGGATGCCGGCCGGGGTGGCTGGTACCTTCACCATCAGGTTGGGCCGATTCACGGCCGCCCACAGCCGTTGCGCTTCACTCACCGTAGCTTCAGTGTCGCTGGCCAAATAAGGCGAGCACTCCAAGCTGATGTAACCGTCCCTACCATCGGTCTGCTCGTAGACCGGACGCAGCACATCGGCCGCAGCACGGATGTCGGCGATCGCCAGATGCTCGTAGATTGCCGAGATGCCGTGGTCCGCCTCCGCCTGAAACGCTTTCAGCGCTTCGGCATACTCATCGGTCTCGCCGATCGCCTTCTCGAAGATCGATGGATTCGAGGTCACGCCTTTCAACCCATCGCGCTCGATGAGCGTGCGCAACTCACCTTTTTCGATCAGGCTGCGCTTGAGATAATCAAGCCACGGCGATTGGCCATACGCCTCGAGTTGCTTCAGCTTGTTCACGACGGATTCTCCCTAGCTGATTGCCGCTTCGTGCATCGAGTGTTTTCTCCGGCCTGAAACGAGTGTTGGGATTGCGAGCGTGTCGCCTTTGCAGGGACAGACCGAATGCCGACCAAGGCAACGCTCGACAAGCTGTCACGGTTGCGGCGGGTGTGGCCTCACGACAGACGGTAGACGGTGACCGATTTCTGCCGATAGACTCGGAAACTACCGACCCGCCATCGCCGCGTTATCTTAGCCAGCCCACCCGGACGCCGCCGATCGAACCATGTTCCTGCGTAGTTTCCGAGGCTGACGAACAGCACATATCAGACGTTATCGTGACAGATTGGACATTCAGCGCCTGACCGTACGGCCGGGCGGCCCGGCGGCGTCGACCCTTCACATTGTGCGGTCACTGGGCACTTGCACGGACGTCATTCATGGCCCTTGAGATCACCGTCGGACCGCCAAGGCTGGCGATCAATCAGGGCTACGGCGCCCTCATCACGGACCAGGACGGTCAAATCCGTTGGCCGACAGACAAGGGCTTCTATCACGCCGACACACGGGTCATATCGTCATGGCGCATCTACGCCGACGGCGAGCCGTGGATACTCTTGAACAGCGGAAACATAGCCTACTACGCCAACCGCATCTTCCTCACCAATCCTACAATTCATACCGAAATCGGTGAGGTCCCGGAACATACCCTCGCGCTATCGATCAGCCGCTCCGTCGGCGGCGGAATCCATGAGGATCTCGATTTGGTCAATCACGGTAGGAACAAGGTGCAGTTCAACCTCGAGATCGCGGTACGCAGCGATTTTGCGGACATCTTCGAAGTGAAATCCGGCGATATCGTCAGGCGCGGTCGCATTACAACCGCATGGTCGCAGCGCGCTGCACGTCTCACGATCGTTTATATCAACAAGGACTTCGAGCGCCGGATCGCCGTCACGGCGCACAAGTGGGATTCCAAGCCGGTCTACGCCAATGGCCGCATCAGTTTCCAACTCGAACTCAAGCCCGGCGAGGTGTGGCACTCATGCCTGCTCTATGCGGTCGGCGACGGGGAAACCATCGATCACGCCCCGGATCACTGCATCGTTCAAACGGGCGGGGCGGGTGCGCATCGCAAGCTCGCCCAATGGCGGGATGCTGCGCTCAAGCTCGAGACGAGCAACGAGGAGTTCTACCGCTTCTACCACCAATCGCTGGAGGACATGGCTGCCTTGCGACTCCCCATCGAGGGCACCGACGATTTGGAGTTCGTACCTGCGGCCGGAGTCCCATGGTTCCTGGCGCTGTTCGGCCGCGACAGCCTTATAGTCTCGCTGCAGAACGCCATGGTGCAGTCGAGTTTCGCCCGCGGCGCGCTGGAGGTGCTGAGCCGCCACCAAGCGAAGAGACGGGACGACTATCGCGACGCCGAGCCCGGCAAGATCATGCACGAACTGCGTCGCGGGGAGTTGGCGCACTTCAAGCTTATTCCGCACACGCCCTATTACGGGACCGCCGACGCCACCATTCTCTATCTGATCGTGCTGCATAACGCTTGGCGCTGCACCGGCGATCCCGAATTATTGACCCGGTATATGCCGGCCGCGGAGAAATGCCTGACTTGGATCGACAAATACGGCGACCGGGACGGTGA
>Ga0157370_10004637_pt1 | contig 15715 bp, 17 predicted proteins | sample C35metaG_FD_113463 | JGI IMG/M metagenome (GOLD analysis project Ga0157370, IMG submission 113463) | Corn rhizosphere microbial communities from Kellogg Biological Station, Michigan, USA - C3-5 metaG | ecosystem: Host-associated > Plants > Roots > Rhizosphere > Soil | place: USA: Michigan...
CTGCAGATGAAGATGTTCCTCACGCGCTTTGGAATGCGAAGCCGGATGGTGATCTGCGGCGATCCGCACCAGGTCGATCTGCCCGACCCCAGCAAGTCGGGACTTGCCGATGCGGTCAGGCGACTCGAACGGGTGAAGGCTATTGCAGTGGTCCGCTTCAATGCCGCGGACGTGGTCCGGCATCCACTGGTCGGACGAATCGTCGATGCTTATGAGGGGCCGAACGCCGTTCGGGACGCTGGCGGATGACCCTTGAAATCGCACTCGATGCTGATGAGGAATGGGACAGTAAAGGCTGCCAGCCGTTCGATTGGGAGCCTCTCGCGCGCCGGGCGGCGATAGCGGCCATCGCCGAAAGCGCCTTCCCCGATCTTGCGGATTGCGGACGGGCGATCGAAATTTCGATCACGCTCACCGGCGATGAGGAGGTCCGCTCGCTGAACGCCAAGTGGCGCGGCAAGGATAAGCCGACGAATGTCCTTTCCTTTCCGATGGCGGACGAACGCGATTTGAGCAAGGCAAGCGTTACCGATGGTCAATTGTTGCTCGGCGATATCATCCTTGCGCGCGGAACCTGCGAGGCCGAGGCAGCAAAGAAGGGTGTCAGCATCGAGGATCATGCCGCTCATTTGCTGGTCCACGGCACTCTTCACCTCCTCGGCTACGACCACCAACGAGACGACGAAGCAGCGCAGATGGAGCAACGTGAAATCCGCGCTCTTGAACGGCTCGGCATCCCAAATCCCTATGAGGTGACCGCCTGATGGCCACTCGCGGCGACGACGGCGGATCGGGCCTTTGGCGAGGAATGCGCCATTTGATCTTCGGCGACGAGTCGGAGACGACCCTGCGCGAGGAAATCGAGGAGGCGATCGACGAGGCCGAGGAAGCGCGACCGGTCGCTGGTGATCTCACTCCCCCCGAGCGGCAGATGATGCGCAACCTCCTCCATTTCGGGGAGCAAACCGCAGGAGACATCAGCGTCACTCGCGGCGATATCATCGCCGTGCCGTCCGACATCAGTTTCGACGATCTCGTGCGCGCGTTCGTCGAGGCCGGCCACAGCCGCCTCCCGGTCTACGGCGAGAGCCTCGACGACTTGGTCGGCATGGTCCACATCAAGGACGTCTTCGTCGCCAACGTCGACGACAGCCGAGACCGTTCGCTCGAAGCACTGATGCGCACGCCTCTGTTCGTGCCGGAATCCATGGGCGTGATCGAGCTGCTCGCGCGGATGCGCAATGAGCGAATTCATCTCGCGATCGTCGTCGACGAGTTCGGCGGCACCGAGGGTCTCGTGACCATCGAAGACGTGGTCGAGGAGATCGTCGGGGACATTGAGGACGAACATGACGAACTCGAGCGCGAGGGCATGCTGACCATGCTCGAGGACGGCGTATGGGAAGCCGACGCGCGGATCGAGCTGGACGAGCTGGCGCGCTCGGTCGACGCCCGCCTCACCTGCGAGGAAGACGAGATTGATACGCTCGGCGGCCTTGTGTTCCTGCTTGCCGGCCACATCCCCGCCAAGGGCGAATGTGTGGATCACCCGTCGGGCTGGAAGCTTGAAGCGGTTGATTGCGATCCGCGGCGGATCATCCGAGTCCGCCTCCATGCCCCAGAAGGGACCGAGGCCGAGGCCGACTAGTTCTTGGCGAACAGCTTGGCCGGGTCGGACATCGCCTTGAATTCGAGCGCGTTTCCCGCTGGGTCGAGCAGGAACATCGTTGCTTGTTCCCCTGGCTGATCCTTGAACCGCACGGTGGGAGGGATCACGAACGCAACGCCGGCACTTTCCAGCCGCTCTGCGAGCTTCTTCCACTGATCGACCGGAAGCACGAGGCCGAAGTGCGGTACCGGCACGTCTTCGCCCTCGACGAGGTTTTTGGCGCTGCTGCGGACCGCATCGGGTGCAAGATGCGCGACGATCTGGTGACCATAGAGATCGAAGTCGACCCACTCTTTCGCGCTTCGCCCCTCCGGACAGCCGAGCAGCCCGCCGTAGAAGCGCCGCGCAGCCGAGAGATCATCGACCGGAAAGGCAAGATGGAAGGGAGGCAGACTCATCGCGGCTGCAATGTCACTTGTGAACTCGTGATTGTCGAGGCTTTCGTTAGCGCAACGTACCCGCTAGCCATCGCAACCAATGCGCTTTTTTCTTTACGCATTGCTTGCCGGCGCGGTTTCGGCGTTCGCCTTCGAGCCGGTCGGCTTTTGGCCGCTGCTTCCGGTCGCCTTTGCTTTGCTGTGCGAATTCACCTGCCGGTCGAAGAGCATGTGGCGAGCCTTGCTGACCGGCTGGGCATTCGGCTTGGGTCAATTCGCCGTCGGTCTCAACTGGATCGCGACCGCCTTCACCTTCCAGTCGAACATGCCGGCGTGGCTCGGCTGGGTCGCGGTCGTGCTCTTGTCAATCTATCTTGCGGTTTATCCGGCGCTCGCGACCGGACTTGCCTGGCGGTTCGGCAAAGACGATCGCGTTTCTCTGGTGCTCGTCTTCAGCGGGGCATGGGGGGTCACCGAGTGGCTTCGGGGAGTGATGTTCACCGGCTTTCCCTGGAACCCTGCCGCAGCCGTCCTCGCACCAACGCCCCTCCTTAAAATTGCGCCACTGATCGGCACTTATGGCCTGTCCGGGCTGGTCGCGCTCCTCGGCGGCGCGATCTGGCTGGAACATTATAGGAAATGGCTGCCCCTGGTCCTGATCGTCGCGGCGACCACTTTCCTTTGGCTGCTTCCAGGCTCGCCAGTCCCCCCCGACCCGCTCGCTTTACTCAACATCCGCATCGTCCAGCCGAACATCGGGCAGGAGGACAAATGGCGCCCGGGTTTCGACCAGGAAGCTGCGCGCCGCCTCGCTCAGCTCTCCGGCCGCCCGAGCGATCAGCCGCGGCTCTTGCTGTGGCCCGAGGCGGCAGTGACCGATCCCCTCCAGGATTCGCGCACCAACGAGCACCAGTTCGCGCAAGACCAGCGCATTGCGATCGCCTCCCTGCTCGGCCCGGGCGATCGGCTGCTGACCGGGGGAATCGCCGTCCTGTCGAGCGACGGCGTGCACGTCACCGGGGCAGAGAACAGCGTCTTCGTCATCGCTCCAGGCGGCCAGCTGCTCGGCCGTTACGACAAGGCGCATCTTGTGCCCTACGGCGAATATCTGCCGATGCGGCCGTTGCTTTCGGCAATCGGCCTGTCGAGGCTCGCGCCCGGCGACCTCGACTTCACCCCGGGTCCCGGCCCGCGCACGCTCGATCTTGGCGGCGAGTGGGGCAAGGTCGGATTCGATCTCTGCTACGAGATCATTTTCTCGGGCCATGTGGTCGACGAGAAGAACCGTCCCGGGTTCATCTTCAATCCGTCGAACGATGCCTGGTTCGGCCGCTGGGGCCCACCGCAGCACCTCGCGCAGGCGCGCCTCCGCGCCGCCGAGGAAGGAATCCCGATCCTCCGCGCCACGCCGACGGGAATCAGCGCGGTGATCGACGGGCGCGGCAATATCGTGAAGTCGCTTCCCTGGCGCACCGCCGGAGTGATCGACGCCGTGCTCCCACCGGCTGCCAACTCGCCGCCGCTGTTCGCCCGTCTCGGCAATATAATCCCTCTGATATTGGGATTCCTGCTAATCTTAGGCGGCATTGTGCTGGGCCGCCGTCGCCGCTAGAGGCGAACATATAAAGCTTTCTTTATATCCTTAAGTCCGGGGACCCTCTTTCACCCATGCGAAGCTCCTATTTATTCACTTCCGAGTCTGTTTCCGAAGGCCATCCCGACAAGGTCGCCGACCAGATTTCCGACGCCATTGTCGATTTGTTCCTGTCGAAGGATCCGGAAGCGCGCGTCGCGTGCGAGACGATGACCACCACCAATCGGGTGGTGCTCGCCGGCGAGATCCGGGGCCAGGGAATCATGGATAAGGACGGCAATTGGGCGCCCGGCGTGCGCGAGGAAATCGAGCAGGCGGTTCGCGGCGTGGTTCGGCGGGTCGGCTATGAGCAGGAAGGATTCCACTGGGATCGGTTCGACTTTTCAAACCACCTCCATCCGCAGTCGGCGCATATCGCTCAGGGGGTCGATGCTGCGGAGAACAAGGATGAAGGCGCGGGCGACCAGGGAATCATGTTCGGCTTTGCGTGCGACGAGACGCCCGATCTCATGCCGGCGACGCTCGATTACAGCCACAAGATACTGATGGAGATGGCAAGAGACCGCCATTCCGGCGCCGCTCCGTTCCTTGAGCCCGACGCAAAGAGCCAGGTTACGCTCCGCTTCGAAGACGGGAAGCCCGCCAAGGCGACCGTGATCGTCGTCTCGACCCAGCACAAACCTGGCTACGACAAGGGGGAGAGGCAGGCCGAGCTGCACGCTTATGTGAAAGACGTCGTCGCCCGGGTCATGCCGGCGCGGCTTCTCGGCAACGAGACCGTCTATCACATCAACCCGACCGGCGCGTTCGAGATCGGTGGTCCGGACGGCGATGCAGGTGTCACCGGGCGCAAAATCATCGTCGATACTTATGGCGGAGCAGCGCCGCACGGCGGCGGCGCCTTTTCCGGCAAGGACCCGACCAAGGTCGACCGCTCGGCCGCTTACGCCGCCCGCTACCTGGCGAAGAATATCGTCGCGGCCGGACTCGCCAAGCGCTGCACGATCCAGCTCGCCTACGCGATCGGGGTCTCCAAGCCACTGTCGCTCTACGTCGACACGCACGGCACAGGCGCGGTCGGCGACGAGCAGATCGAAGCTGCCATCGGTCGAATCGACAAGCTCGGCGGACTCACGCCGCGCGGCATCCGGACCCATCTGCAGCTCAACCAGCCGATCTACCAGGCAACGGCCGCTTACGGCCATTTCGGACGCAAGCCCGAAGGGGCGCTGTTCCCGTGGGAGCGGCTGGATCTGGTCGAGGACCTCAAGGCCGCCGTCGCGGCCTAGAGATCATTCTCGGTCAGTCCCGCACGCCAATGCCGTGCCTGAAGACCAAATCTCCGCCCTTCCAGCCGCTGTAGAGCAGGATCAGCACGACGATAACGGAAAGGACGATCCCAATTCCCCGAATCGCAGCGTCGCTGTGCAGCCGGACGAAGAAGTTGATGATCTCCAGCACGACCGCCGTCACGTTGGCGAGCATGTGCTTGATCGCATCGGAACCCTGAATTCGCTTGTCGCCGAAAAAGTCGGTCAGGCCGGTGATCGCTGCGAGCGCGGCCATGACGATGCCAACTCCAAGCAGGTAGCGCGATGCAATCGCCCACATCACATTGTCCGTGCTGAGGAATATGATGTCCGTGACGAGCGTCCCAATGAACAGCACGATTGGAAAGGAAACCAGCATGGGATGGATCGGATGATCGCCGATCCTCGCGGTGCTGTGCGGATGACCGTGCGCCAGTTCCTGGCGGGTGGTGGCCATATATGTTCACCTCCTGGTGCAGCATTGGACGCGCTGAGGCGCCAAGAGGTTCCCTTGATGACCGGCAGACAGACAAACTAGGCTCGGCCAGATGACTAGGCTCAAGTCCGGCGACCCACTAAGTCTCAATCGTCTGTACGGCCGATCGAGCGGTCATCGATTGCGCAAGGCGCAGCAGGACCTGATCGACGAGCTGCTTCCGCAGATCGAGGTTCCGGCTGAAGGCGAGATCAGTGCTGGACGGCTGTTTTGTGAGGAACGGCCGCTTCATTTCGAGATTGGCTTCGGATCGGGCGAGCACCTCGCCGATCGCGCCGACATGCTTCAAGACCACGGCTTTCTCGGCGCCGAGCCTTTCCTCAACGGTGTCGCGGCCGCGCTTGCCCACATTCGCGACAGGCACCTGGCCAACGTACGGCTGTGGCGAGGCGATGCGCTCGAGGTGCTCAAGCGGGTGCCCGACGGAGCGCTGAGCTTCATTTATTTGCTTCACCCGGACCCCTGGCCCAAGGCGCGCCATGCCAAGCGGCGAATGATGAATGACGGCCCCCTTGACCTGTTCGCGGCCAAGCTCACGCCGGGCGGCGAGCTGCGTCTCGCCACAGATGATCCGACTTATCTCACCTGGTCGCTGATGATCATGCAGCGCCACCTGGGCCAGTTCGAATGGCTGGCCGAACGGCCGAAGGATTTCCTCGAACCGTCGGACGGCTGGATCGAGACTCGCTATGGGGCCAAGTCGCGGCGCGAGGGCCGCCGTCCTTACTATCTTCGCTACCGAAGGGCTTGATGAACCGGCAATCCTTTAGCGGCCGCAAGCTGCGGATCCTCGCCAGGCGCCACGGCCCGACCTCCCCGGTATGGAGGCGACGGCTCGCAATGGGCGCGGGCGCGATCCTCGTGGGTCTTGTCGCGCTGCTATTTGCCGATCTCGCAAATGAGGTCATCGCCATTTTCAAAGGCTGGGTCGCGAGGATTTGGTGGCTTCCGCTGATCCTGACGCCACTAGGGGTGGCGGCGATCGCCATCGCCACTCGCCGCTTCACGCCCGAGGGCAAGGGTTCGGGGATCCCGCAAGTGATCGCCGCCACCGGGGAGCCCGAGAAGTCGCTCGAAACACTGATTTCGCTCCGAGTCGGATTTGCCAAGCTCTTCATGACTGCGGCCGGGCTGCTGGCCGGCGCGTCCGTCGGGCGCGAAGGGCCGACCGTTCAGGTCTCCGCGGCAGTAATGGCGCGCATCCACCGCCTCTTCCGGGTACCGATCAGTTCGGGCGTAATCATTGCCGGAGGCGCGGCCGGAGTCGCTGCGGCGTTCAATACGCCGCTCGCCGGTGTCGCCTTCGCGATCGAGGAGCTCGCAAGCTCGTTCGAGCAGCGCGTCGCCCTCCTGGTCATGACCGCCATTCTGATTGGCGGGATCGTCAGTCTGGGGATTGCCGGCGATTACGTCTACTTCGGCACGATGCCCGAGACGCTGAGCCTCGGCCGGACCTTCATCGTCGCGCCAGTCGCCGGTGTTCTCGGCGGCCTCTCCGGCGGTCTCTTCGCCCGGCTGGTCCTCGCGCTGACGTACAATCGCGAGCGCTTCCTCGGCCCGCTGGCGAAGCGGCCGATCCTCTGGGCGCTGCTCTGCGGCGTCGCCATTGCAGTGATCGGAATCTTCACCGGAGTAACCTGGGGCACCGGCTATGCCGAGGCGAAAGCCGCCGTCGAAGGCGTGCATGAGAATTTGTGGTTCGGGCCGGGCAAGTTCGCCGCGACCTTGCTCTCGACCATCGCCGGACTTCCGGGCGGCATCTTCTCGCCGTCGCTCGCCACGGGTGCGGGGGTCGGCAATTTCTTGTGCTTGCTGTTCCCGAACGACCCTCGCGGCGCGGTCGTGCTCCTTGGAATGGTCGCCTATTTCACGGGCGTCGTCCGGGCGCCGCTGACGGCGGTAATCATCATCGTCGAGGCGACCGCGAGCCGGGGGATGATCCTGCCGCTGTTCGCGTCGGCGCTGGTCGCCGACGCCGCCGGTCGGCTGATGTGCAAGGAGAAGCTCTACCACGCGCTCGCTCGAGAGTTCGCGACCAAGCCCGAATAAATCATGTCGCCAAATCGGCCGGGATTGCAGCGCCAAAAGCCGGCACTAAATGGGGCGCATGGATGTGCGCTCCGGCACGCTGGCCGCAATCGGCAATACGCCGCTCATCAAGCTTCGGCGAGCATCCGAAGAAACCGGCTGCACGATTCTCGGCAAGGCCGAGTTCATGAACCCGGGATTGTCGGTGAAGGACCGGGCCGCGCTCGCAATTGTCACTGACGCGATCGACAAGGGTCAGCTGCGACCAGGCGGAATCATCGTCGAGGGCACAGCCGGGAACACGGGGATCGGCCTAAGCGTGGTCGGGAACGCGCTCGGAATGCAAACCGTCATCGTCATTCCCGATACCCAGAGCCAGGAGAAGAAGGATGCGCTGCGCTCCTTGGGGGCGACCCTCGTCGAGGTCCCGGCGGTGCCCTACCGAAACCCCAATAATTACGTAAAGGTCGCCGCCCGCCTCGCCGAGAAGCTCGCCCGCGAACATCCCGAGGGCGCCATCTTCGCCAACCAGTTCGACAATGTCGCCAATCGGGACATCCATGTCCGGACGACCGGACCCGAGATCTGGGAACAGACCGACGGTACAATCGACGGCTTCGTCAGCGCTGCCGGAACCGGCGGAACCCTCGCCGGGGTTTCTGCGGCGCTTCGCGAACACAAGCGCGACATAAAAATCGCGCTCGCCGACGTGCCCGGCGCCGCTTTATACAATTATTACACCAGCGGCGAACTCAAGGCCGAGGGAAGCTCGATCACCGAAGGTATCGGCCAAGGGCGAATCACGGCCAATCTTGAAGGTTTTGAACCTGACGAGGCGTTCTTCATTCCGGACTCCGAGAGCCTCGCGGTCGCCTTCGGCTTGCTCAAAGAAGAGGGGCTCAGTCTCGGACTTTCGTCAGGCGTCAACGTCGCCGGCGCCATCCGGCTGGCGAAAAGGCTTGGGCCAGGGAAAGTGATCGCGACCATCCTTTGCGATCCCGGCTCCCGTTATCAATCGCGGCTCTACAACCCGCAATTTTTGCGATCCAAAGGACTTGCGCCGCCCAAGTGGCTCGAACAGCCGCAAAGGATCGAGCCGCCCTTAGAAGAAGCCGTCTGAACAATTATATCGCCCCCCCTAATCGAAGGAGAATGAAATGACCGACCTCAGGATCGGCAGCATCGCGCCAGATTTCACCGCGGAGACGACCAAGGGCACGATCCATTTTCACGACTGGATCGACGGCCAATATGCGGTGCTTTTCTCCCATCCCAAGGACTACACGCCGGTCTGCACGACCGAGCTCGGCGAAGTCGCGCGGCTCAGGGACGAATTCGCCAAGCGCGACTCCAAGGTCATCGGCCTGAGCGTCGACAAGGTCACCGACCACGAGGGCTGGTCGCAGGACATCAAGGATGTCAGCGGTTACGAGGTCAATTTCCCAATGATCGGCGACTACGACCTCAACGTATCGAAGCTGTACAACATGCTTCCGGCCGAGGAGCAGGCGGGCGACAACCGGACCTCCGGCACCAACGCCACCGTTCGGACGGTCTACATCATCGGCCCGGACAAGAAGATCAGGGCAATGCTGATCTATCCGATGAACTCCGGGCGCAATTTCGAGGAAATCCTGCGGCTGCTCGACTCGGTCCGGCTCACCGACCGTTACACGCTGGCAACGCCTGTTAACTGGAAGCAAGGCGAGCCGTGCATCATCCCGCCGTCCGTTTCGAACGAAGCCGCGAAGGACAAATATCCGCAGGGCTGGGAAACTTTGAAGCCTTACCTGCGCAAGGTCGCGCAGCCGGTCGACTGAAGCTAGCGGGTCGGCATCAGTCTCAGCAGTCTGGCGCCGTCTCCGTCCTCGAGCAGATAGATCGCCCCGTCGGGCCCCTGTCCAACCCAGCGAATCCGGTGACCCATGTCCCAGCGGTCGGCCTTCTGCGCGCTGTCGCCATTGAACGTGACCCGAACCAGCGCTTGCCCGGACAAGGCCCCGATGAAGCCGCTTCCCTTCCATTGCGGGAAGAGGTTGCCCGAGTAGATTAGCAGGCTCGTCGGCGAGATCGACGGCACCCAATAGAGCTTGGGCGGCATCATATCGGGCCGTGAAGAATGCGGCGGGATCGGAACGCCGTCATAATTCTCGCCCTCGGAGACGAGCGGCCAGCCGTAATTCTTCTCAGGCAGGATGAGGTTGAGCTCGTCACCGCCGCGGGGTCCCATCTCGGTTTCCCACAGACGCCCGTGGGAGTCGAACGTCAGTCCGTAGGGATTGCGGTGGCCAAGGCTCCACGTCTCGGCGGGCGTGAGGTTGGGTCCTGGCCAGCTGAACTTGCGCCCGCGCGCCGATCTCGCCGCTTCCGTGTCCCGTGGCGGATTGGTGATGCTCACGACTGACGCCCCAGTCTTGCCGGCCCAGGGATTATCGGGCGCGGGTTTCCCGTCGAGCGTCAGATGGAGAATCTTGCCGAGCGGCTGGCCCGGGTCCTGAGCGGGCGTGAAGCGCTGCCGCTCGCCCGAGCTCAGGAACAGCGATTTTCCGTCGGGTGAGAAGGCGATGATCGCTCCGAACTGACCGCCCTCGCCTCCCGCTGGGTCGTGCCACAGCAATTGCATGTTCTGGAGACGAGCGCCCTTTGCCGTGCGCACCAGCGTCGCTCGAGCGAGCGCGAGACCGCTCCCACCGTTCGTTGAAGGCTCGGCATAGGTCAAATAGACTTGGCTGTCCGAAGCGAATTTGGGCGGCAGGGCGACGTCGAGCAACCCGCCCTGGTCGGAAACGACGACGCGCGGAGCGCCAGCGACCGCCTGCTTGGCTCCGTTCCTGATGTCGACAAGCCAGATGCGTCCGGCCTTTTCCGTCACGATTGCCGTCGTCGACCCCGGCAGGAACGCCATTGCCCATGGCGAGTCGAACGTTGCGAGCGCTTTGGCAATGAAAGGCCGATTGGCTGTTGAGCCGCGATGGGGCGCCCGTGCGTTATCCGATTGGTTTGAAGTGTTCGCGGAAGTCCCGCACGCTGCAAGGACCAAAAGGAAGGCAACTTGTGCGAGACGATTTCTCATGAGCAATGCTCCATTGCGGGCCCGGTGAACCGACAAACCGCAGATACGCACGAACCCAGGATGACGACGCAAGCATGCAGCTTACTCTCACTGGCGACTGCGGTTCCCCCGTTTGTCGTCGAGCAATCCGAAGCGAAGGCCCGTGCGCGCGAGGCGTTCGGGGGCAGCAAGCCCCTGTTCGACCGGCTCTCGGGGGTGTTCGACAATGCGGGAATCGCGCGCCGGCACATTGTCGCTCCGCCCGATTGGTACATGTCCAGCCATGGCTGGCATGACCGCAACACCGTCTATCTGGAAGCCGCCGAGAAGCTGTTCATCGATGCGGCGGCCGCAGCGATCGAAAAGGCTGGCCTCAAGCCAGATGAGATCGATGGCGTCGTCACCGTCTCAACAACCGGTATCGCGACCCCTAGCCTTGAAGCGCGCTGTGCCAAGCGCGTCGGGCTTCGCGAGGATGTCCGGCGCGTGCCCGTCTTCGGCCTCGGCTGTGCCGGCGGGGTCAATGGCCTATCGCTCGCGTCGCGTCTGGCTACCGCCGACCCGGGCAGCATCTGGCTCTTTGTCACGGTCGAGACCTGCTCGATCTCGATCCGGCTCGATAGCGATGATCCCGCCGCGATAGTCGCGACAGCCCTGTTCGGCGACGGCGCCGCGGCCGCGGTCGTGACCAGCGGAACTCACAGTCTCGCTCACATCACCGGCTCGGCCGAGAAGCAGTGGCCCGACACATTGCGGATCATGGGGTGGGATGTCGAGGACCCTGGACTCTCGGTCGTGTTCGACCGCGCCATCCCGCCCTTTGTCGAGGCCGAGCTTGCCGAGGCAGTCGGCGGAATGTGCGCGCAGCTTGGAATTGCCAAAGAAGAAATTGGCCGCTTCTGCTGCCATCCCGGCGGTGTGAAGGTGATCGACGCGATCGAACATGCGCTTGAGCTCAATCAGGGAGACCTCAACCTCGAGCGCGAGGTGCTTCGCGACTATGGCAACATGAGCGCTCCAACGGTCCTCTTCGTGCTCGAACGCCTGCTCGAGCGCGGACTTCCCGAAAAGGTGATGATGACAGCATTCGGCCCCGGCTTCACTTGTGCCGGGATGCTGCTCGAAGCCGCGTGATCCTCAATATCGTCATTTTGGCGCTGGTCACTCTTGAACGTCTGTTCGAGCTGTTCTTCGCCAGGCGCAATACGGCGCGGCTGCTGAGCCAGGGGGCGCGGGAACATGCGCCTGGCCATTATCCGCTCATCGTCTCCCTCCACGTGCTGTGGCTCGCGGCTTTGTGGTGGCTTTCGAGGTCGCGTCCGATCGACGGCTTCTGGCTCGGGCTGTTCGTTCTGCTCGAACTGGTCCGCGCCTGGATATTGATCACCCTTGGACCGCGGTGGACGACCCGGATCATCATCCTTCCCGATGCGCCCCTGGTCCGCACCGGGCCTTACCGCTTCCTCAATCATCCCAACTATTGGGTGGTTGCCGGCGAGATCGCCGTCCTGCCGCTCGTCTTCGGTCTCTGGCAGGTCGCGCTCGCCTTCACTTTGCTCAACGCGGCGGTCCTCACCATTCGAATCCGGGCCGAGAACGAAGCGCTCAGCGCTTGTCGGCCTCGATGAGGCGATAGAGGGTCCCGTTGCTCTTCGTCATCCTGCCGCTGAGGTGCCTGCCTTTGAGGGTCATGTGCAATCGGCCGCGAAACTGCCCACCGCTGATCACCGCTCCGTCTAGATCGGCGCCTTCTGCATCGAGCGTCACGTCGATCGCGCCCATGAAGTCCTCCTTTCCCGCGACGAGCTTATATGCATCGACGCGGTAATGCCGGGGCTGAGTGGCGCTGATCCGGTAGATCACATGTTCGTCGTGGCACGGCGAGGGCTTGACCGTGCACAATGAGCTGCCTTCCCAGCTACCGGCGACCGGGTCCGTCCAATGAGCAGCAATAAGGAGCGCAAGGGCGAACATGCCCTCGCGCTAAGCGCTCTTGCGCCGCCTTGCGAGTCCGCATTGTTCAGCCTATATCGCGGCTCTCTCCTCGACATCGTCAGATGCCTGAGGCTGGAGCCTCCCTAGGTTCCGGTCCGAGAGACGTTTGAGTTCAGCGGAGTTTGAAAAGTGACCGACATTGCGGGTCTCGCCGAGCGGATCGAGCCCGAGGTGAAGAGCCTCGGCTATGATCTCGTCCGTGTGGCGATGGTCGGCGGCACGTCGGACCCGACGCTTCAGATCATGGCTGAACGGCCCGATACGCGCCAGCTCGACCTCGCCGATTGCGAGACCATCTCGCGGCGCCTGTCCGACTGGCTCGACGCGCACGATCCGATCGAGGGCAGCTACCGCCTCGAAGTCAGCTCTCCGGGGATCGATCGCCCGCTGACGAAGCTGAAGGATTATGTCGATTGGGCCGGCTATGAGGCCCGAATCACGCTCCGCAATCCGCGCGATGGGCGGAAACAATATTCAGGGACGCTCGAAGGGTTCGACGAGGCAATCGTGAAGCTCACCGACAAAAGCGGCACACCCCATCACCTGCCGTTTTGCGACATCTCGTCGGCCAAGCTGCTCTTGACCGACAAGCTCATCAACGCCACCGCGCCGCTAAGCACCGAAGGCGCCGATTCAATTTTGACCATAGAGGAATGATTTCATGGCCACCGCACCCGCTGCCGTCAGCGCCAACAAGGCCGAGCTGCTAGCGATCGCCGACGCGGTCGCGCGCGAGAAGCTGATCGACAAGGGCATCGTCATCGAGGCGATGGAGGATGCGATCCAGCGCGCCGCCCGCGCCCGCTACGGCGCAGAAAATGACATTCGCGCCAAGCTCGACTCGACCACTGGCGACCTTCGCCTGTGGCGCGTCCTCGAGGTCGTCGAGGAGCCGGAGGATCATTTCAAGCAGATCGACGCCAAGGGCGCGCAGAAGCTTCAGAAGGGCGCCAAGCTCGGCGACTTCATCGTCGACCCGCTGCCCCCGATCGAGTTCGGGCGAATCGCCGCCCAGGCCGCAAAGCAGGTCATCTTCCAGAAGGTCCGCGATGCCGAGCGCGAGCGCCAGTACGAGGAATTCAAGGACCGCGCCAACGAAGTGATCACCGGAGTCGTCAAGCGAGTCGAGTTCGGCCACATCGTCGTCGATCTCGGCCGTGCCGAGGGTGTCATTCGCCGCGATCAGCAGATCCCCCGCGAGATGGTCCGTGTCGGCGACCGAATCCGCTCGCTGATCATGTCGGTTCGCCGCGAAGCCCGCGGGCCGCAGATCTTCCTGTCTCGCGCGCATCCGGAGTTCATGAAAAAGCTGTTCGCTCAGGAGGTTCCAGAGATTTACGACGGCATCATCGAGATCAAAGCCGCGGCGCGCGACCCCGGCAGCCGCGCCAAGATAGGAGTGATCAGCCACGACAGCTCGATCGACCCGGTCGGCGCTTGCGTCGGAATGAAGGGCAGCCGAGTCCAGGCGGTCGTTCAGGAACTTCAGGGCGAGAAGATCGACATCATTCCCTGGAGTCAGGACCTTGCAACCTTCGTCGTCAACGCGCTCCAGCCGGCGACGGTCAGCCGCGTTGTCATCGACGAGGAAGAGAGCCGCATCGAGGTGGTCGTTCCCGACGACCAGCTCAGCCTGGCGATTGGCCGTCGTGGCCAGAACGTGCGTCTCGCAAGCCAGCTGACGACAAGCCAGATCGACATCCTCACCGAGGCGGATGCAAGCGAGAAGCGGCAGCGCGAATTCGTCGAACGCTCGTCCCTGTTCCAGAACGAGCTCGACGTGGACGAGACCCTTTCCCAGCTGCTTGTCGCCGAAGGCTTCACCAGCCTCGAGGAAGTCGCCTACGTTCCAGTCGACGAAATCGCCGCCATCGAAGGTCTCGACGAGGATATTGCGACCGAGCTCCAGAGCCGCGCAACCGAGGCGCTCGAGCGCCGCGAAGCGGCGTCCCGCGAGGAGCGGCGCAAGCTCGGCGTTGAGGACGCGCTCGCGCAAATGCCGCACCTCACAGAGCAGATGCTGGTGACTCTCGGCAAGGCGAACATCCGCACGTTGGACGACCTCGCCGACCTCGCGACGGACGAGCTCGTTCAAAAGAAGCGCCCCGAGCAGCGGCGCCAGCGAGAGCCCAGCAACCGACCCGAAGACAAGGGCGGAATCCTTGCCGACTACAGCCTGACCGACGAGCAGGGTAACGAGATCATCATGGCCGCACGCGCCCACTGGTTCGAGGAGGAACCCACCCAAGCCGAGGAGGCCGCCGATGCGGAATCCCCGGAATGAGACGGCTGAACGCCTGACCATTTCCCCTCCCTTCAAGGGGGGGGACAAAGGGGCGGGTAGCGCACTAGAGCGCTATATGCCCGACGCGACGCAGCGCTCCGCACCCACCCCCTTCCTTCCAAAAAGGAGGCAGCAGGCTCCCGAACGGACGTGCGTTCTCACTCACATAAAAGGCACGAAGGACGAGCTGATCCGGCTTGCGCTCGGGCCCGACGGGACGATCGCGCCAGACGTCCGTGCGCGGGCTCCGGGCCGTGGCGCATGGATCGGTGTCAGCCGCTCCGAACTCGATCGGGCAAATTCGAAGGGCAAGCTCAAGCCCGCACTTCAGCGCGCCTTCAAGACGAATGATGTGCAGCTTCCCGCCGATCTTGGCGAGCGCACCGAGGCGGCACTGAGGCAGGCCGCCCTTGACCGTCGCGGCATGGAAGCGCGCGCTGGCAACCTGATCAACGGGTCCGACAAGATCGAGAACGCCGCCCGCTCGGGCAAGGTCGCGCTGCTGATCCACGCCGCCGACGCGGGCGACGACGGCCGCAAGAAACTCGACCAGGCCTGGAGAGTGAGCGGAGGCCGCCCACAGGGGGTAATATTCCCCGAACCGCGCACTATCTTGTCCATGGCACTTGGGCGGGACAATGTGGTACATATTGCACTGACCGATCCAGCCGCCGCTTCGCGTGTGGTGCACGCGCTTGCCCGGTGGCTGGCTTTCACTGGCCCGGAACGAGGTCTTGAAGGTGGAGAACCCGCCTTGGGCCTCGGCTCGGCTGAAGAAAATTTGGCGAAGGAATAGAATGGCAGACCAGACCGAAAAACCGAAGCTTGGAACCCGGCCGCCGCTGGGCCTCAAGCGCACGGTCGAGACCGGCAAGGTCAAGCAGAGCTTCAGCCACGGCCGCTCGAACAC
>Ga0157370_10004638_pt1 | contig 15713 bp, 14 predicted proteins | sample C35metaG_FD_113463 | JGI IMG/M metagenome (GOLD analysis project Ga0157370, IMG submission 113463) | Corn rhizosphere microbial communities from Kellogg Biological Station, Michigan, USA - C3-5 metaG | ecosystem: Host-associated > Plants > Roots > Rhizosphere > Soil | place: USA: Michigan...
ATTACCTTTGCTGGATTTGTGCTGAATTGAAGATGGGTCAGACTTGCGTCAGCACATGGGTCAATTCGGCGTAGGAGTCAACACGGCTTAGGTATTCAACCCGAACTGTCCAATCAATCCGCAACCCAAAATCCCATAATCCGCCCCTTCAAACTGTGACGAGCGTTCACACTTAGTGTGAAGTTTTCCGTCTTTTTCCGCCTGTCTTGCTGCCTTACTCTTTGGTTCAAGCCCTCAAGACACCACTAGGGCCCCACTAACCTAGCCGTGGAAACCATAAATGAGCTCTGCACCGAAGCCTGATGAACTTGCGATCCCCTATCAACTGCCTCAGGTTCCATTCATGTCGCCAGACATGGTGCACCCAGGCGTCCTGACGAACTGGCTGGAAGACGACAAGCTGTGGGTACCTGTCACCGGCTCCGTTTCCTTCAAGCCATTGCTGCTGAGCGTCACTGGCGGTTACTACATCAACCTGCTCCGCGTACGCCAGGCCGGCGTGCTGTCCCGCCATCGCCACACCGGCGGCGTTCACGCCATCGTGCTCAAGGGCCGCTGGTATTACCTGGAGCATGATTGGGTCGCATCCGAAGGCTCCTTTGCGTATGAGCCTCCAGGCGAAACCCATACCCTTTTCGTTCCGCAAGACGTTGAAGAAATGATCACCTGGTTCCACGTCCAGGGCGGATACACCTATGTCGATCCACAAGGTGTGGCGGTCGGCTACGAAGACGTTTTCACCAAACTTGAAGCAGCCCGCAAGCACTACAAAGAGCTGGGTCTACCTGACGACTATATCGAGCAATTTATTCGCTGATCAGTGATCTGAAGATCATAAGCGCGCCTATGGCGCGCTTGTTGTTTCAGCCCCAGAAAGGTGGCACGCTGATTTTTGAAAAACCCGCCGACAAGGTAGATCAATGGACAATTACTCGCAGATGTTGGCCTTCATTTGGGCCACCGAGCACGGAAATTTTTCTGCAGCAGCGCGCTCAAATGGACTGACACCCTCGGCCATCAGCAAGCTCATCACTCGCCTTGAAGATCGGCTGCAAGCTCGCCTGTTCCAGCGAGGCACTCGCAATCTCACACTCACTGAAGAAGGTGCTGCTTACCTGGTCAGTGCGCGGGAAGTGGTCAACGCCATGGCAGAGGCAGACTCCCTGGCTGAAGCGTTCCCTACGCGCGTTAGCGGAACTCTGCGCATCCATACGATGACAACCTTCGCCAAGCATCAAATTTTGCCCTGGCTACCAGAGTTCCTTGCCACATACCCTGCCCTGAGCGTCGACATTCAAGTTGGCCCCCAATACATCGACCAATTTGAACAGGGTCTAGATATAGCCATCCACAGCGGTGTCTTACCCGACTCATCACGGATTGCCAGAAAGGTGGGTGAAAGTGCATGGGTCATCTGCGCCTCGCCGGAATATATCGAGCGTTGCGGTAGACCCAATCACCCACAAGAACTTGTGAACCACGACTGCTTTAACTTCAGTTTCAAAAGCGCATGGAATAACTGGGAGTTCGAAATCGACAACCACAAGACCTTGATCCCTGTCAGCGCAAAAGCGTCTTTTGCCCAGGGCGACCTTCTGCGTCAGATGGCACTATCGGGCGCAGGTATCGTGAAGCTTGCGCAATTCCATATCGGGGCGGATATCAGGAACGGGCGCCTGATCCCATTGCTTGAGGAGTACGCCCTGGATGAAAAGGAACCCATCTACTTGGTGTACTCAAACCGCAAACACCTCAGTCCGAGGATCAGGGTTTTTCGTGACTTTCTTGAGAGCAAAATTGCCGAGCAACCCTGGGCCATATAGGCATCGCCTAGAAACAGCGTGCCCCATTTACCATCCAGCCTCGCGCGAAAAAGCGAGGCGGTTATCGAGCTGGTTCCCGACATTCTGGTGCAGGACGAACTCAAATCCGGAGCGCTGGTAAAACTGTTCGACCCAATGGTAAGCGGTCGTAATTACGACCTTGCGTATACCACACGCTATCAATATCTGTCTGTGCTAAAGACCTTCAGCGCTTGACTGCGGTCCCCATCGTTCCGGGATTAAACATCCATGGAACACAACACCACAGCAATGCTTAGTGGTACTTCAAGCATTGCTGTGGCGAGCCTGCTCTCAGTAATGAATTGGCGCGGAGCCAAGTATCAAGTCGGCCCCACGCTCAGCAACAGCCATTACCGCACCTTGGATGTTGCCGGAGATCATTGATGGAATGACCGAGGCATCGACGACACGAAGACCACTTAGGCCATGGACTCGCAACTGTGAGTCGACCACGGCGCCCTCGTCCTCTCCCATCCTGCAGGTGCCGATGGGGTGATAAATCGTCTGGCCATTGTCTCGTGCAAATTCGAGCCAATCTTCATCGCTCCTGGTTTCGGAGCCCGGACTGGTTTCTGCATCGACGAATGCACTCATCGCCGGCTGTTCCATAATTCTTCGCGCGATTTTCATGCCATCAATCAGACTCGTACAGTCTTCGTCCTCGGTCAGAAAATTCGGACGAATCGCCGGCATGACATCAGGATCCTTTGATTGGATGTGAATGCTGCCCTGAGACTTAGGACGTAGCTGACTGACTCCAATCGTGAAGCCTGGGTGCTTGTCCAAAATTCGCTCGGCGGCATTCGCATAGCTTGCATGTACGACGAAATATTGCACATCCGGCGTAGGCATTTCAGGCTTGGTCTTCACAAAACCATGAACCAAACCGGTACCCAGTGTAAGAATTCCCGTGCGCTTGGTGAAGTACTCAGCCACGGCAAGACCAAGTCTCCATCCGCGTGCCAGCTCGTTGAGAGTCACCGTGTTCTTCAGCCGCCAGTTCATACGGGTGGCAAAGTGATCAATGTAATTTTCCCCAACACCATCAAGACGGTGCTTGAGTGGGATGCCAGCCTTGTCTAGCACATCAGGTCGCCCGATTCCCGACAACTCCAGGATTTGCGGCGATTGAATGGCTCCGGCACACAGAATGACATCCTGTCGGGCACTGACAGTGACCTCGCGACCGCCTTGACGGTAAGTGATACCAGTGCAACGTGAGCCTTCAAGTTCGAGGCGCAACACATGTGCGTTGGTCTCGATATGCAGGTTAGCGCGTGCTCTTGCCGGTTTGAGATAGCCGTCCACAACGCTCCAGCGCCGCCCCTTGTGCTGGGCAACCTGGTAGTAACCAAATCCCGTCTGATCGTCGCCGTTGTAATCTTTATTGTGTCGGTGTCCATCTTGAATGCTTGCCTCCAGGAAGGCGTCCGACACGGGATAGCGCTCTGCAACCTGTTGAATATGCATCGGGCCTTCATGCCCACGCGAGTCATCGCCTTGAGCATAAGTCTCGAATTTTTTGAAGTAGGGCTTGAGCGTGGCGAAATTCCACTGCTTCGCCCCTGTGGACTCCCAAGCGTCATAATCCCCTGGCTGCCCACGCACATAGATCATCCCGTTAATGAGGGTAGATCCGCCGAGGCCCTTACCACGGGGTACGGAAATTTCCCTTCCGCGCGTGTTCGCCTCGGCCTGGGTCTTAAATCGCCAGTTGTATCGCTTGTCCACTAGCAGTTTGGTGAAGCCAGCAGGAATAGGAATCCAAAAACCGTTCGGTTCACCCCCCGCCTCCAGCACCAAAACTTTGTATTTGCCGGAAGCAGTGAGCCGATTGGCGAGGATGCAGCCTGCAGTGCCGCCACCAACAATGACGTAATCAAATGTACTCATGATTTTGCTCGTTCTTATTAGTCGCCATCGCCGCAGCCATCAACTCTATCTGGCAAAGCAGCATTGGCATTCCATCAAGCACTCGACAACCCTTTTCAGTTGCGGCTGCCAACAGGGGAGTGATCGCAGGTTTCATAATGATTTCTGCGACAATTTGCGATGAGGTAAGCAACGCCACATTCAAGGGCAGAATGTCATCCACAGAGAGACCAAGGGATGTGCTGTTCACTACCAAATCATGGCCAGATGGATCATCTGAGCCGACACACAATTCCACAGCAGGGAAGACAGTGGCGAGTCTTTGGATAAGCGCCTCTGCCTTGCATGTGGTGCGATTGAAGATGGTGATTTTTCTGACGCCTGCAGCGGCGAGAGCGAACGCGATTGCCTTTGCTGCGCCCCCAGCACCTGCCAAGTAGACCGACATGCCGGTCGGCACTACGCCCCGTTGACGTAGACCTGCCAAGAAACCCGCACCATCCAGAATGTCGCCATGCAGGCTTCCATCTTCGTTGCGTCTCACGACGTTGACCGCACCTACGAGTCGCGCAGCATCTGACACAGAATCGCATAGCTCAACGATTGCAGATTTGTGCGGCACCGTAACGATGAATCCATCCAGGCTTTGTATTCCGCGCAGTCCTGCAACAACGCCGTGGAGACCTTCTGTGCTGACATGAAATGGCACCATTACCCGATCATCACCGCGCTCAGTGAACAGGCGGTTCATCGCACCTGGTGTCTGCACATGATGGATGGGGTCAGCGATGATCGCGTATACCCGTGTGGTACCACTGATCTTGTTTTTATTTTCCATGAGTTCAGGCCAATGTGTAGGTGGTTTTGACGGAGGTATAAAATTCCTTTGCGTACCCACCTTGCTCGCGAGACCCATAGCTTGAGTTTTTGCGACCGCCGAAAGGTGCGTGGTAGTCCACTCCTGCCGTCGGGACGTTGACCATCACCATGCCGGCGGTAGACCGTTGCTTAAAGTCCGAGCTGTGCTTGAGAGAAGTGGTGCAAATCCCGGATGACAATCCGAATTCGGTGTCGTTAGCCAGTGTGACTGCCTCCTCGTAATCCTTAACGCGGATGACACTCGCCACCGGGCCGAAAACTTCCTCCCGGTTGATACGCATCTGGTTAGTGGTTTCAGTGATCAACGCCGGAGAAAGGTAGAAGCCTGGTGTGTCCCTTATCAGCATCTCGCCGCCGTAAGCGAGTTTCCCACCCTCTTCCTGGGCGCTCTTGATGTAGTCGCAATCTTGCTTGAGCTGCGCCTGTGACACGACAGGGCCCATGTCACAGCCTTCAGACAATGCGTGGTCAACCTTGAGCGAAGAGAGACGCTTGATCACAGCCTCAACAAATTGATCGTGTATGCCATCCTGGACAATCAATCGGCTGGAGGCGGTGCATCGCTGGCCTGTAGAGAAGAATGAGCCGGAGACAGCTACTTCAACTGCCTGATTGAGATCTGCGTCATCCAAAATAATGAGCGGGTTTTTGCCGCCCATTTCCAGCTGGACTTTGGCACCGCGCTCCATGCAGGTCATACCAATACTACGACCTGTTCCAGTGGAACCTGTGAATGTCAAAGCACGTACTTTTTTAGACTTCGCAAAGACATCACCCACTTTCGAGCCGGGCCCCATGACCAGATTGAACACTCCGGAGGGCAGCGCACCTGCGCGAACAATAATTTCCGCCAGTGCCCACGCACTGCCAGGCACCAGATCAGCTGGTTTGAAAACGACTGCGTTACCGAACGCCAGTGCAGGGGCGATCTTCCAGGCTGGGATTGCGATAGGGAAGTTCCAGGGAGTGATGATGCCGACCACGCCCTCTGGCTCGCGCCGTACATCTGCCTCAACGCCAGGGCGAATGGATGCCAGGCGTTCGCCCGAAAGGCGTAATGCTTCGCCCGCAAAAAACTTAAAAACCCTGCCGGCGCGAACCACTTCACCAATACCCTCAAGCAGGGTTTTCCCTTCCTCGCGCGCGAGCAATCGGCCCAACTCTTCACGACGAGCCAAAATCTCAGTGCCAATGCGGTCGAGCGCGTCACCTCGCACCTCGGCGGTAGATCGAGCCCAGTTCGGAGCCGCCTCAAAAGCCGCATCAACAGCCATCGCAGCTTGAGAAGCATCAGCGCGCGCGTACTCACCGACCACATCATTAGTATCGGAAGGATTGATATTCAGGTTGATATCGGCGCCTTCGAGCCACTCTCCGGCAATAAAATTCTTATTCATGCATTCTCCCAGACACTAATATTGATGTAGGTGAACTGAAGGGTAAATATGACTTTCGTCAGCGCGGATCAATCAACAAGCACGTAACAAGCTGAGCCAGCCACGCCTCGCAATAACCGAAATACATTTTGGCTCTAACAAAATGAGGCCAATGAATTACATTCGAGCCAGTGAGCTTTCACAAATTATTCAGGCTGCCGTGATAATGGCCTTGCAAGCATCTCAAGTATTGAATAAAACCTTACCCCCCCGCCCCCATTACTGTCTACGGCCTAGCTGTGCCTACAGTTCATACCCGGTATGAAGAACAAGAACGGAAGGATGTTGCCATCTCTTCCATACAACGAATGAAAGAGCCCGCACTAAAAAATTGGGCCTGTAACTACTTAGATTAAGCTCACAGTGCTTACTCAGATCTAAACGACAAAATCCCGATACGCGCGCTCATTGATAAATCAGCAATAGAGCAAAAGTTTAATCCTGCGACGACTCGAACTCATGCCATCTAACATCTATACCAATATGCCTTTGCGTCACAGACACTTCAAAGCCATCATCAATATGAGTCGCCTTGAATGACCTCTTCAAGCTCATTCGCCCTCCCGTCTGTGACGAGCATTCACACCGAATATGAATCGGCGCGACCTAATCTCCATGCAGCATACGAAGTACCGTAGGCGGTCATGATCGTCTTGAATCGATCAATACAAGAAAAATTAGTCTTTGTGCCGTGGTACCAGCCGATGCGTAAAAACAAACAGTTAGCTAACGACAAGCTAGGGAGCGGCTTAAAAAGCCAACAGGTCACGATGATCTCTATCGGTGGTGTTATTGGAGCGGGCCTATTCGTAGGCTCATCCAATGCTATCGCCGCAGCCGAAAGCTCCGAGCGGAGTAAGAACACAGGGGAGGATGCTTATGGGATCAAGCCTGGTGCCTGCACGCGCAGCCAATTGGCGTGCGTGCAGACAAACACCCGATAACTCAAGGAAGTAGATCGGTCAGAACGTTGGGGGAGAAACCGCACTCACCACGATACAAACCTCGTCAAAAGGATTGCGCATGCGATGCGGGAGTCTGCTGTCGAAGTAGTAAGCATCACCCACCGAAAGGACTCGCACTTCATCCCCAACGGTCATTTCAAGCTTGCCCTCGATGATGATTCCGCCCTCCTCGGCCTCGTGGGAATAAAGTTCCTCACCCTCTTGCCCAGTGTCAGCTCCAGGCTCGTACCGCTCGTGCAGGATCATCATGGAGCTGTTCGCCAGGTTCGCTCCCACCTGTCGATAGGAGAGTTTCTTGCCATCAGCAAGCTCCACCAATTCATCGGCCTTGTAGAAAACGGCCCGATCTACAACTGCCGAATCTGAAAAAAACACACTAAGGGTGACATTCAGAGGGCGTAGCAAGCGCTTCAAAATACTTACGGACGGGCTGGATTTATCTCGTTCGATGATCGAAAGCGTGGCATGAGGAACTCCGGCCTGCTCAGCCAACCCTCGAATCGAAAGCCCGCGACTTTGTCGCAATGCTTTCAGTCTCGCACCCACCGAAGCAGTCTCCTGGATTTCTGAAGGGTCTTCAGATGGCACTTCTGGAGCATGGGGGCTTCGACCAATCGCCGATGTTTCTATCACGGTTAAATCCTCAGATAAACGGCACCCGAGGGGGCCAAACTTCAATTCGATGACTTGAACTGCCCACTCTCTTTGAAGCCAACACGAATCATACGCACCAATTTGGGTTGTTTCGCACCATGCAATGCGCCCCTAGGGAAGCAAAGTAACACGATTTCAAGATTGCTCGCCCATGACAAAAACCCTTAGCCAGCAAAAAAAAACCACCAATATCTGACCACCTAATGCTCAAAATCACAAATTTTAGGCGTTAAAAAACAACCGCTTACCGTTAATCCGGGCGATTGAAGATTTTTCGACGTTACAAAAATAAAACTTGCCTAGGTTATTTTCGAGTGGTAAAAATTTTTACCAACACCACACAACAACCTGCGTCGAGGTTTAAAATGCACAAGCCATGCCACGCTGTAGCAGCACTTGGATTTGCCCTCGTTGGGATTGCAGCTTCACAAGCTGCCAACGCCCGTGACCTCACGATCGTTTCCTGGGGAGGAAATTTTCAGGATGCACAACGTGAGATATTTTTCGCGCCATTCGGAAAACAGATCGCAAAAAACGTCCTCGACCAAAGTTGGGATGGCGGCGTCGGTGTCCTCGACGCAAAAGTAAAAGCAGGAACACCGAACTGGGATGTCGTTGAAGTCGAAGCCGAGGATCTGGCTCTCGGATGCGACTCCGGCCTCTACGAAAAAATTGACTGGGCAAAGGTCGGTAACAAATCCGATTTCATCCCCGAAGCCGTGAACGATTGCGGCGTGGGCGCCATCGTTTGGAACACCGGTCTGGCCTGGGATGGCGACAAACTGAAGGCCACTCCAACTTCTTGGGCCGACTTCTTCGATACCAAGAAATTCCCAGGGAAACGTGGTCTGCGTAAGGGCCCAAAATACTCTCTTGAATTTGCGTTGATTGCAGACGGTGTAAAACCAGCCGAAGTCTACGACGTGCTGCGCACTCCAGAAGGTGTCGACCGAGCCTTCAACAAACTCAACGAGATCAAGTCAAGCATTGTCTGGTGGGAAGCCGGCGCACAGCCGCTGCAAATGCTGTCTGCGGGTGACGTTGTCATGAGTTCTGCCTACAACGGCCGCATCACCGGTTTCAACCGCAACGAGGGCAAGCACTTCAAGTTCCTGTGGAATGGCAGCGTTTCGGCCATCGACTCGTGGACTGTCCTCAAAGGCAGCGAGAACAAAGCAGCCGCCATGGACTTCATTGGCTATGCCAGCAAACCTGAAAACCAGGCAAAGCTGCCGAAGTTCATTGCTTACGGCCTGACCAACAAAAACGCCAACGAACATGTACCGGCGGAGTTGAAAGCTGACCTGCCAACAACCCCAGAGAACCTTGCTCAATCGGTGCCTCTGGATGTCGAGTTCTGGGTCGAAAACACTGAACCACTGACCGAGCGCTTCAACGCTTGGATCGCCCAGAAGTAACCGATCCACCTAGGTTGCTCCTGCCACCAGTTACTAGGTGGCAGGTCAACTACCAGCAAGACCTAGTTCCAACCTGCGACTTGAACAAATAACGATTGCTTCTCTTTTTTTGAATGAATAGGCGGATGAGTAGCGAAGATTATTTCTGCCTACTCCCGAATGAGGGATGCCACATGAATCACTTGGTCAGCTTCAAAAACATCCAGAAAACCTACGATGGTTTTCGGCCCGTCGTCAAGGATCTGAACCTTGATATCAAAGAGGGCGAATTCGTGACGCTACTCGGCCCATCGGGCTCCGGTAAGACCACGAGTCTCATGATGTTGGCCGGTTTCGAAACACCGACGCACGGCGAGATTTTTCTGAAAGACAAGCCGCTTCACAACCTACCGCCGCACAAGCGCGATATCGGCATGGTGTTTCAGAATTACGCACTGTTTCCTCACATGACGATCGAGCAAAACCTCGCCTTCCCGCTCTCCGTCCGCAAAATGAACAGCGTCGACAGAAAGGAAAAAGTTCGCCGTGCATTGGACATGGTGAAGCTCACCGACTTCGCAAAACGCTACCCCGCTCAAATGTCGGGTGGTCAACAACAGCGGGTCGCGTTGGCCCGTGCCCTGGTATTTGAACCCAAACTTGTATTGATGGATGAACCACTGGGTGCCCTGGACAAACAGTTGCGCGAACACATGCAACTGGAAATCAAACACCTCCACAAGCAGCTCGGACTGACCGTTGTTTACGTGACACACGACCAAAGCGAAGCTCTGACCATGTCCGACCGTGTCGCTGTCTTCAATGATGGCGTGATCCAACAGATCGACAGCCCGGCAGCAATTTATGAGTCCCCGACCAAAAGCTTCGTGGCTCAGTTCATCGGTGAAAACAACACCCTGATCGCAACGTTTGTTTCCAGAGACGAACGTCACACCATCGCACGCCTGGCTGACGGCAGCTTGATCCGGGCGATATCGGTAGTTGGAGCCAAGCCTGGAGATCAGGTCGCGCTTTGCATTCGACCAGAGCGCGTTGTGGTTGGGCCGGCTGGCAGTACGCCTTTGACCGCTCGCATTCAGGAGTACATCTACCTGGGTGACCACGTTCGAATGATTACTGAAATTGCAGGGCAACCGAATTTCATGATCAAGCTTCCTGCCTCGCAAATGGATAGCAGCTGGACCGTAGGTAGCTCGATTTCCATTTCCTGGGCGCCAGAGCACATTCGTGCCTTGGACGTGACCACACACTGAGTTGCCGATCATGAGTCAGTCAGCAGTAATTCTTTCAGGCAAGGCCGAAGCGACAGATCTTAGAGCCAAGCTTAGAAAATCCGAACGTTCATACAAAATGAAATCGCTAGCGCTCATCGCGCCGCTGTTTCTGTTCGTACTCGTATGCTTTGCCTTCCCTATCGGCACCATGCTTACTCGAAGCGTGGACAACCCCGACGTGCATAGCGCCATGCCTGCAACAACACTGGCGCTCGAATCCTGGGACGCTACCTCGCTGCCAAGCGAGGGCACTTTCGATGCCTTGGTACAAGACCTGGCCAGCGCAAAAGAGAGCGGTCAGATCGGAGCGCTTACAAAACGCTTGAGTTACGAAATCCCTGCCTACCGAACCGTTATCACCAAGACACTGCGCAAGCTCCCGGACAGCACCGCAACGTCTAAGCGCGAGGCGCTGATTGCTGTGGACAGTGCTTGGGGAGACGTAAACTATTGGAAGGCCCTGAAGCAGGCATCGTCGAAGCTGACGCCTTACTTCTTGCTTGCAGCCCTTGATCATCGTGTTGATTCCGCCACCGGCAGCATTGTCAAAGCAGAGCCGAACCAATCGATTTACCTGGATATTTTCACACGCACCTTCTACATCGGCGGCGTTGTAACGATCCTCTGCCTGTTACTCGGTTTTCCAGTCGCTTACTGGCTGGCCACTTTGCCAGAGGGTAAAAGCAATCTGTTGATGATCTGCGTTTTGCTGCCCTTCTGGACATCTCTGATTGTTCGCACAGCGGCGTGGATCGTACTGTTGCAGTCAGATGGTCTGATCAACCGCTCGCTCATGTTCCTGGGGATTGTGGACGCACCTGTCCAGCTTGTTTTCAACAGGACTGGCGTAATCATCGCGATGACTCATGTCCTTCTGCCGTTCATGATTTTGCCGCTCTACAGCGTGATGAAAAGCATTCCTTCGAACTATGTTCGCGCCGCCATTTCTCTTGGAGCACACCCTTTCGTTGCCTTCTGGCGAGTGTATGTCCCCCAGACCTTCGCGGGTCTGGCAGCCGGTGGTTTGCTCACCTTCATTCTGGCGATTGGTTACTACGTGACGCCAGCGTTGGTAGGTGGTGCAGCGGATCAAATGGTCAGTTACTTCGTCGCGTTCTACACCAACAAAACCGTCAACTGGGGCATGGCATCGGCGCTAGGTAGCCTGCTGCTGATCGCAACACTGCTGCTCTATGTGGTGTACGGAAAGCTCACCAACCAAACCCAGGCGAGGTAATCGACATGTTGCAGCCTTACGCTTCCTCAGCAGAGAAACTGGCCAGGTTTGGATTGGTCTCTACCTCAATACTTGTACTGCTGTTTTTGATTGTTCCGATACTGGTGATCATTCCTTTATCGTTCAATTCATCGTCTTTTCTCACATACCCAATGGATGGTTTCTCCTTCCGTTGGTATGAAGAGCTGATGTCGTCTCAAGAATGGCGCCAAGCATTCAAGAACAGCTTCATCATCGCTCCAGGCGCCACCTTGCTGGCGATGGTGTTCGGGACGATGGCATCCGTTGGCTTGTGCCGGGGCAACTTCCCGTTCAAAAACGTGGTTATGGCCTTTCTCATCTCGCCAATGATCGTGCCTCTGATCATTGTCGCAGTAGGTCTGTACTTCTTCTTCGCCAAACTGCAGTTGCTCAATAGCTACATTGGATTGGTACTGGCGCACGCGATGCTGGGTGTCCCTTTCGTAGTTATCACGGTTAACGCGACCTTGCAGGGCTTCAACACCAATCTGAGCAGAGCAGCTGCCAGTCTTGGCGCCCCGCCGCTCACGGTCTTTTTTAAGGTCGTGTTGCCTTTGATTGCCCCTGGGGTGATCTCGGGAGGACTGTTCGCGTTTGCCACGTCTTTCGATGAAGTGGTGGTCACTCTCTTCCTGGCCAGCCCGTCGCAAAGAACGCTTCCGCTTCAGATGTTCTCGGGTATCAGAGAGAACATCAGTCCAAACATCGCGGCTGTCGCCACCATCATGGTCATCCTGTCCGTATTGATGTTGCTGACACTGGAGTTACTCCGCCGTCGCAACGAGAAAATGAAGATAAAACAAGAATAAGAAGGCACACGTAGCCTATTCAGGCTCGTTAAAAGCTACGTAAAACCCCTCTCGGGACCAATACCCGGGACGGCTAACTACTGTCAAAATTCAGAGGTTTTTATGCCTAATTTAGTTGGTGATGTTTCCAGCGCTGCTCGTATCCTGCCTGACCTGAATGGTGAAAAACTGTTCATTAGCAAAGGCAAAGGCGCGTACCTTTGGGATGACAAAGGTCGCAAATACATCGATACCGCGCTGGGCTTTGGTGCGGTATTGCTTGGCCACTCGAACGACTCGGTAAATGCTGCAGTTACTGAAGCATTAGGCGACAGTGCGGCGCCATCCTGGGCTCATGTCCGTGAGCATGGAGCCGCGACTGAACTGGCCAAACATACCGGCGAGCTCTCGAAGGTGATCTTCACTAACTCCGGTAGCGAAGCTGTGCACCTCGCCTGCCGTGCAGCTCGGGCTTATACCAGCCGTGGAAAAATTGCCAAGATGGCTGCCGGTTTCGATGGCTGGTTCGATGATGTCAGCCACGGCAACGTCACCTCCAAGGAAGCGAGCTTCCAGGACGGAAAGCGTCCGTCTACCGAACGTACCACGCTGATCCGCTACAACGATTTCGCAGATGTAGAGCGTCTATTCGAAGAAGACAATGACATCGCGGCGGTCATCCTTGAGCCGATGCTGGCCAACGCTGGCTGCATCATGCCATTGCCTGGTTACCTCAAACATGTGCAGGACATTGCTCATAAACACGGTGCACTCGTGATTTGTGACGAGGTTCTGATGGGCTTCCGGTTGTATGCGGGTCTGGCAGGGCTGCGTGAAGGTTTGAGCCCCGATATTGCGAGTGTCGGCAAAGCGATAGGTAACGGTGTCCCAGTCTCCGCCATCGTCGGCAAACCTCATATCCTGGCAGGCTTTGAAGAAGGCCGAGTCCTTCGCGGGGGCACCTTCAGTGGTAATCCGCTGGCTTGCGCAGCCATGACGAGCACCCTGACTCAACTGGATAACAGCGACTACGAGCAGCTCATTCAACGCGGCAACGATCTACGCATTGCGATTGAGACCATTTTCGAATTGCATGGCGTGATCATTTCAACCAGCGGCTACGGGAATGTGTTTGGTGTGTGGCTGGGAATGACGACTCCAGTGACATACGAGCAGGCAGTCGAGATAGCGAACCCTGCCTTCACCAAGGCCCTGCACCTTGCGCTGCGCGAAGCAGGAGTGTTGATCATGCCGTCTGCGTACGGTCGCATCTACATTTCCTTTGAGCACAACAGCATCGTGATCGAGGAAATGAAAGTTGCCTTTGAGAAAGCTGCTGCCAAGTTAAGCGCTGAATTCGCGAACGCCTGATCAAAAAAGGAGGCCTTCAGACCTCCTTTCACCATCTAATAAGTGACAACCATTTGTGTACGACGTTCGCGTTATGCCGAGCCTCATCGCGACACTGGCAACAGAGACGTCCGGTTCCAGGCATTCCCGGGTGAATGCCTGGACTGGTCTTCCCACTGCCATTTGGCCCGAAAACATGACAAATACACTTTTTCAGCTCGAATGGCTCAACATTCAGGTGTGCTAGCCATTGGAAATATATCGGCCCATTCGACCATTTTTATCGTCGCGCACATAGCCTTGAGAATGCGGTTTACCGTTTAGGTGTGACTATTCAGGAAGCTGGCAAAAAGCTCCGACTGGGTTTTTATGTTCAGTTTGCTGTAAATGTGCCGTCGGTGTGTTTTCACTGTATCAACCGAGATTAAAAGCTTGTCGGCAATTCCTTTGCTGGAGTGCCCACTCAGCATGAGCTGGCAAATGTCGAACTCTCGCGAAGTCAAAGCAGCTCTCAAACCATCAAGCCCATCATTGGGTTCCACACCTGCAAGATCTTGCCGCTCGTAAGCCATTCGTTGCCTCATCAAGGCCAGTAACCAAGGCTGCATCAATGTCAGCCAAGCCACCTCTTCATCAGTGATCCTGCGCTGAGATCCGAACGACAGGCAGACTAAACGTCGTTCATCCAAACGGCAGTTGAGCTGGATTTCGTCGGCTACCACATTCAGATGGAAGTAGCGTTGATAGTAATCCGTTTCCTCAAAACAATCCGGCGCAACGTCCCGAAGCTGAAACAACCCACTGCGGGCATCTTCACAGTTCACACGGTAAAACGGATCTATCAGATAGATTCCGCTTAAGTAGTCTTGGAATAGTGGGTCAGGGCCGCCGCCGGGTGCAGTAGATTCCGCTAACAAATGGGGACGGCCATCCTGAAAAAGCAGTGCTACCCAATTATCAAAATGAAGGACATCACCCACTCGCCTCACCACAGCCTGCCAGAAGCCTGGCTGGTCGATGGATTCAATGAGAATGCCAAAAGCTCGGTGCCAGGCGATCTCTCGCAATGCGGGGGTCATTGTCACTCCTTAGGATTACCTATCTCGTGCGATTACCGCCCTAACGGCGACTAGCCATAATACCGCAGTGTCACAGGTTGAGACCTGATTAATGTCTAGTGGAGTTTGCGAATGAATGTCGAGTTAGCCCAAATTACCGGGCGTGATGGCGATACGGCTTACAACCTTGCTCGGGCGCTGGGGGTCATCGAAACGTGCGCGAGCGAAACGCAATTGTTGGTGCTACCGGAAACGTACCTCACGGGATTTCCTACTAAGGCGAATGTTGCGCAAATCGCTGAGCCTCTCGACGGCCCAAGCTTAAAAGCCATATGCCAAGCGGCGAAGAAAAAGGGCTTATCAGTAGCCGTAGGTTTAGCTGAAAACGATGGTGGTCGGTTCTATAACACCACGGTGTTGATAACTCCGGATCAGGGCATAGTCCTCCACTATAGAAAGACTCATCTTTGGTCAGGTGAGCGGGATGTCTTTGAGCCAGGCGACCGCATGGTGACGGGAATGTGGAACGGACTTCGAGTTGGCCTCTTGATTTGCTACGACATCGAATTTCCCGAAACAGCCCGCGCGCTTGGTCAGCTAGGCGTTGAGTTGTTGATCGTTACCAACGGCAATTTTGATCCTTACGGGCCAAATCACCGAACCTGCATCATGGCTCGCGCGTTAGAGAATCAAGCGTTCGCAATCATGGTTAACCGAGTCGGCCCTAGCGATGACGGATTAGTGTTTGCCGGTGGTTCTGCTGTGGTGAATCCCTTTGGCGACCTACTGGTTGAAGCAGGTCGAGAGGAAGCGCGTATTCGCATGTCCTTGGACACATCTTTGCTTGCGAAGGCACGTATCCCCTACATCTACGGCAACGATCAACGAATGCGCCTGAACGGGCAATTGCTGGAAGA
>Ga0157370_10004639_pt1 | contig 15705 bp, 20 predicted proteins | sample C35metaG_FD_113463 | JGI IMG/M metagenome (GOLD analysis project Ga0157370, IMG submission 113463) | Corn rhizosphere microbial communities from Kellogg Biological Station, Michigan, USA - C3-5 metaG | ecosystem: Host-associated > Plants > Roots > Rhizosphere > Soil | place: USA: Michigan...
GCGAAGAGCGGGCCGGCGAGATCCTTGCGGTTCATCTTGAGATAAGCGAGCGCGGTCATCTCGCCCGCGCTGCCGAACCAGGGGTTGCCGGGAACGGCCAGCGGCCTGAGCTTCGCGATCACGTCAGCCGGCGGCAGCGAATCGAATTGCAGGCCGACGGCGCGGATCGTCGCCAGATCGCGCATCGCCTGCGGCATACCGGCATCGTCGGCGATCGCCTGATAGGCCTTGGCGCCGGCGGCGGGATCGTCCTTGGCGGTCAGGCCCGCCTGGGTGAGCCTGGCCAGCACGCGATAGCCGTCGCGCGAAGAACCGGCGAGCGCGGTCAGGCGCGGATCGTTGGCGGACGCGCTGCCGACATCGGCCGCCGCCAGCACCTGAACGAACTGCTCGCCTTCCTTGCCGGCCTGCTCCAGCTGGTGATTGCGCCACCAGAGGAAAGCCGCCAGCGCCATCAGGAGCAGGCCGACGACCATCGCGCCCACCGTGCCCCATTTCTTGGCCAGACCGGTCATCTGGTCGCGACGCAGATTGTCGTCGACCTCGCGTAGGAACGCTTCGTTTTCAGTAGGCGTCAGCGCCAAGCGGCCTCTCCTGGAACGCCGCAGTCACGCGGCCGGTCCGCCTCTCTAGCGCCGACTCTTCCTGAACGAAAGCTGTGCGAGACGGATTGCGATCAAGCGCGCCCGGTCCGCCGGGCGGAATCGGTGTAGCCGTGGCCGGCGCGGAAGGAACGGAGCGGCGTTTGCGGGCTCAATGCGAGGCAATCCCGCCCGGCCCGCCGGCGACGATCCGGTGATGCTCGACATGCTCGGGGCGGGTAAGCAGGTAGCGATCATCCTCGGGATAATAACGCGCGATCGTAATGTCCTCGCCGGCGAAAGCGCGGATCGCGTCGAACGATGTCCACCAGCTCAAGGTAGCGACCTCGGTCGTGCCGTCGCCCAGGTCGCGCATCGTCATCTGATAGCCGCGATTGCCGGGGGTGGAGGTATAGTCGCTTCCGCCCGTGCCCGCGATGTAGGCGGCATAGGCCTCTCGGTCGGCGGTGCGGATCAGGGCGGCCCAGCGCCGAAGGATCAGGCCGGTTGCATCATTGTCGCTCATGCGGGGCTCCACGATCGCCCGTGGAGCCTAGCCCAGCTCGCGCGTCGGGGGCAAATCGACGCGCGTCTCCTACAGAAGCTGCTGGAGGATCCGGAGCATCCCGACGAACGAAACGGCCCACAATGCGGTGCGAAGCCAAGGGATGCCCACCACGTAGACCGGAGCATAAGCGAGTCGCGCCCAGAAGAACATTTGGGCGCCGAGCGCGGTCGCGGAATTGGTCTTCCCCGCCAATTGCGCCACCAGCACCAGCGCCGCAAACACGGCCAGGTTTTCAAGCATATTCTGCTGCGCCCGCCGTGCGCGCGCGGCCACCCCTTCCAGGGACGGAAGATTTTCACGGTTACCCGCAAGCGGAACAAGCCCGACCTGCCGTATCGCAGCGAGTAACGCGACGATCATTTGGGCCAGGGCCAGCGCCGAAGACCAGACAAGCATCTTGAGTTCGATGGTCATATATCCCCTCCCGGTTGGTGGTTCGAGTGTTGCCGGCTTTTGGGACCATGACAATGGATTTGCGAGGTGCGATCAGGGCAGGATATTGCGGATAACCCCGGATAGTCCGGAGGCGGGAACTTCGCCGCTGGATAATTTGATCTATCGGTGAGCTGTCCCTTATGCAGCGCGATGCCGACGCCATCCGGGCAGATCGGTTAGCGCGCGTCGTTCATCTGCGTGAAGACGACTTGCCAGCGCCCGCCGCGTCTCGCCCAGACGTCAACGAACCGGGCATGAAGAGAGGTCGGTTTGCCGCGATCCAGGCCGCGCGCGTCGACCATGCCGCCAAGTACCGCCCCGTCCCTCCACCATTTGCGCACGGCGATGTCGAGCGAGACCGATAACGTCTTGTGCCCGGGCGCGGTCATCGCGCGGATCAGATCGGCCTTGCCCTGATTCCGGCCGTCCGGACCCGCCATGATATAATCCCCAGCCAACCAGCGATCGAGCTCGGCCCGATCCGACCGGAACTGCGCGATATCATAGGCCGTGGCGGCCGCGGCGAGATCCGCCGGCAAGCCGCGATAATCGCCCACTTTCCCGCCCGCCGAGGCCGGCGCCGCAATCAGCGCCGCGCAGAGAACCCAATTCCAGAATGGAGGCCGCATCGTCCGATCCCTTCCCGTGGCTGGTTGGGGATGCGCCGCGACTGCAAGCGTGGGCAATGACCTGCGAGGTCAGAATTATTTGTCGAACAGCCCGGCGTAGCGTTCCGGTTTGAAGCCGATCTCGATCGTGCCGCCCGTTTCGAGTACGGGCCGCTTGATCATCGAAGGGTTGGCAACCATCAGCGCGATCGCCTTGTCGCGGGTCAGGTCCTGCTGGTCCGCCTCGGGCAGCTTGCGGAAGGTGGTGCCCGCACGGTTCAGCACCTTCTCCCAACCGGCAGCATCGCTCCAGCGCGCGACGTCGGTCTCGCTCGCACCGAGCTTCTTGTAATCGTGGAAGTCGTAGGCGATGCCGTGTGCGTCGAGCCAGGCGAACGCCTTCTTCATCGTGTCGCAATTCTTGATACCGTGGATTTTGACGCTGTTCACCATTCCTGCCCTCTGACGATCTCGATCGGCAACCGCCTCGATTTTCCCGCCCCGGTGCACACGATCTGCAAAGGGATGACATGATCAAGTGATGCGCCGGGCGAGATAGGTCCCTATCAGCATCAAGCCAATGCCGACGATCCGTTGCGTCGTGAGCGGAGACTTCAGGGCCCCGAACAGGCCAAACTGATCGATCAACGCCGCAGACACGATCTGACCGAGCAGCACGAAAAAGACCGCATTGGCGACGCCGATGCGCGGCGCGGTCCAGGTGATCGAAAGTATATAAAGAGCGACAATCAGTCCGCCTGCATAATAGAGAGGCGTCGCGCTGAACCAGCCCTGCTTGGGTAGGCCAAGGACAATCATCGCAATACCGCAGACGATGCCGCCAAGCACAAAGAGAATGAATGCAGCCGCCCAGGGACTCTCGAGCTGAGTGCCAAGCTTCGAATTCCACGCGGCCATCACTGGAATGCAGACGCCCGTCGTCAACATGAGGAACGCAAGAAGAGTTCCGGACGATGTTGTCATGGCATGACCCTTCAAAGCTGCTCGGTTGTCGGTCATCGGTCAAACTCCCGGTGCTCCTCGCGTAGACACGAGGCCGGCCGTCGCCGGTTGCTATGCGCATGACATGGGCCAACCCGCTGCCCCCAACAACCGCAAACAGTTCGATCAGGCTCGAAGGATAAGCTCTGGAATAATCCTCGCTGGCACCCACCTGAGGACCATGATCAGCCCCATCAAACTGGCGGAAGTCGGGAGTGTCATCGGCGATCAGGCGCGCGCCGTGATACTCTGCACGCTCCTCGACGGCCGCAGCCATAGCGCGACCGAATTGGCATTCGTTGCGGGCGTTACGCCGCAGACTGCAAGTTGGCACCTGGCGAAGTTGGCCGACGGCCAATTAATCACGCCAGAGAGGCGCGGTCGAAACCGGTACTTCCAGCTGGCCGGTCCGCTTGTCGCGCAGGCGCTTGAAGCGTTGATGGCAATCGCAATAGCGGGGTCCCGCCCGTCGCGTTCGCATGTCCTGTCGGAGCGTGAGCAGACGTTACGCGACGCGCGGACCTGTTACGATCATTTTGCCGGAAGATTGGGGGTCGCACTGACCGACACCTTCATAAGCCGGAAAATGATCATCCTCTCGGAGGATGGTGGGCTTGTCACGCCGCGCGGAGCAAAGCTGTTCTCCAGCTTCGGGATAGACCTGTCCGCGATGCGACATTCGAAGCGTCCGTTTTGCCGATCGTGCCTCGATTGGAGCGAACAAAAGCCACACCTCGCCGGCGCTGTCGCTGCGGCCTTTGCCGCGCGTTGCTTCGACTTGGGCTGGGTGCAGCGTTTGCCCCACACGCGAGCTGTCGCGATTTCGCCGGCAGGTGCAAAGGGCTTCAGGGATCAGTTTGGCGTGACTGTTTAGGGTCCGGGCCCTAATAATTGAAGGACACTGGGGCTTACTTCATTCCCACTCGATCGTGCCCGGCGGCTTCGACGTATAGTCGTAGACCACGCGGTTGATGCCCTGCACCTCGTTGATGATCCGCGTCGCGACGCGCGAGAGGAAAGCGGCATCGAAGGGGTAGATGTCGGCAGTCATGCCGTCGGTCGAGGTGACCGCGCGGAGCGCGCAGACGCTATCGTAGGTGCGATGGTCACCCATCACGCCGACGGTGCGGACCGGTAGCAAAACCGCGAATGCCTGCCAGATCGCGTCGTACAGGCCGGCGCGGCGAATCTCGTCGAGATAGATGAAGTCCGCCTTGCGCAATATGTCGCAGCGCTCCTTGGTGACCTCGCCCGGGATGCGGATCGCGAGGCCCGGCCCAGGGAAAGGATGGCGGCCGACGAAGGCGTCGGGCAGGCCCAGTTCCTTGCCGAGCACGCGGACCTCGTCCTTGAAGAGTTCGCGCAACGGCTCGACCAGCTGCATCTTCATGCGCTCGGGCAGGCCGCCGACATTGTGGTGGCTCTTGATCGTCACCGAAGGTCCGCCGGTGAAGCTGACGCTCTCGATCACGTCGGGGTAAAGCGTGCCCTGCGCGAGGAAGTCGGCACCACCAAGCTTTGCGGCTTCGGCATCGAAGATATCGATGAAGGTCTTGCCGATGAACTTGCGCTTGGCCTCCGGGTCGGTGAGGCCGGCGAGACCGCTGAGGAACGCCTGCTCGGCATCCACATGGACGAGCGGGATGCCGTAATGTTCGCGGAACAGGCTGACGACCTGCTCTGCCTCGCCCAGCCGCATCAGGCCATGATCGACGAAAACGCAGGTGAGCTGGTCGCCGATCGCCTCGTGGATCAGCACCGCCGCGACCGCGCTGTCGACGCCGCCCGACAGGCCGCAGATGACCTTCCTGTCGCCCACCTGGGCGCGGATGTCAGCGATCTTGGCGGCGCGGAACTCGGCCATCGTCCAGTCGCCCGCCAGCCCGCAGACGTGGCGCGCGAAATTGGCGATCAGCTTGCCGCCGTCGGGCGTGTGCACCACCTCGGGGTGGAACATCATCGAATAGAAGCGGCGGCCTTCGTCGGTGGCGATGGCGTAAGGTGCGCCTTCCGAACGGGCGACGATCTTGAAGCCCTCCGGCAATTCCTCGACGCGGTCGCCGTGGCTCATCCACACCTGATGGCTCTCGCCGACCTTCCACAGGCCGTCGAACAAAGCGGATTCGCCGACCACATCGATGAAGGCGCGGCCGAATTCGCGGTTGTCGGACGAAGCGACGCGCCCACCCAATTGGTGCGCCATCGTCTGCTGACCATAACAGATCGCCAGGATCGGCAGGCCGCGATCGAAGAAATGCTGGGGCGCGCGCGGGCTGTCTTCCCACATCACCGACGACGGGCCGCCCGAGAAGATGATGCCCTTCGGCTGGAGCCGTTCGAACGCCTCGTCGGCAGAATTGAACGGCGCGATCTCGCTATAGACCCCGGCCTCGCGCACCCGCCTGGCGATCAGCTGGGTGACCTGGCTTCCGAAGTCGACGATCAGGATGCAATCTGTGGGGGCGAGGCTCATGGCAGGCCGATAAGGAGGCAGCCGGGGCTTGTCCAGCCGGATACAAAAATGCCAGCTTTCGGAAATAATGTTGCGCCGGTCAGCAATCATTAACCATTTTCCGCGATCAATCCTGGGTCACGTTGGGGACTGACTGACGATGCCACGTCGCATTCGAACATTGCTGTCGATGCTGAGCGATGACGTGAAGCATTACGCGGCCGACAACGAGCGGATCGCGACGCGCACCAATTTGCTCGCGCTCAATGCCACAATCGAGGCCGCCCGCTCCGGCGAGGCCGGCCGCGGATTCTCGATCGTCGCGCAAGAGGTGAAGGCGCTCGCCAACCAGGCTCGCACCTCCTCCGCCTCCTTTCGCGCCGACGTGCTCGACCGGCTGGCGCTGGGCGCACGCTTTGCCGACGAGATGCTGGCCGAGATCGAGGGCGCCCGCTTGGTCGACCTGGCCCAGACCATCATCCAACAGATCGCACGCACGCTGGCGACGCGCGGATCGCACCTCTGCCTGCTGGCAAGCGACCCGATGATCCTGGAGGCGACGCGCAACCCCACGCAGGACAATGTGATGCGCGCGGTCGAACGGCTGCGCATCCTCAAGCGCGTCTCCGGCCAATATGTGAACGCCTTCGTCGTCTCGGCCGAAGGCAAGGCGCTCTTCTCCGAGGATGCGCGCGCGAGCGTGCTGGTGCACGATTTCACCGACGCCGAGCAGTTCAACCGCGCGATGACCAGCACCGACGAGGATGAATGGTTCACCGACGAGGTGTGGCTCAACCCCTGGTCGAACAATCATGCGGTGATGATCTTCGTGAAGGCGATCAATCCCGGCCATGGCCGCCGGCCCGAGGGCGTCCTCTATCTGGAATTCGACTGGGAAGCGCTGATGGAGGACGTGCTGCACGCCCCCGAATGGCACAGCCCGGTCGGCGACGACGGGCTCAAGATCACGATCGTCGATCCGGAGGGCAATCTGGTCGGCTCCTCGTGGGGTGGTCCGTTCGGCTCGCCCGTCGCGATTCCACCGGGCGACCAGCAGGGCATAGAGACACGCGCCAGTTCGGTGGCGGTGTTCGCGACCGCACGGCCGATCCACGGCTTCGATGCGCTGCGCCTGCGCTGCGTGATCGAGCAGAACATGCCCAGCGAAGAGGATATCCAGCGCGCGGTGGGCGGCAGCCGGCGGGCGGCCGCCTAATCCGAATACGTATCCCGGGGCTAATGGACATGGTCCGGAGCCCGTGACATCGTACCGGTGAGGAATGCTGGACGCCTTCATGCCCGGACGGCGCGACACTTTGGCCGAATCGCCACGCCAATGATCCGCGCGGTGTCCCTGTTCGCGCCTGCTCCATCCCGGCCGGAACGCCGCGCTGCGCTGGTGCGGGCGATCGCCTTCCTCGCCATCGCCGCGGTGATGATCGTGGCGCTGCTGTTCGCGCTGAAGCATGTCCTTGGCTCCTCCGCCGATTTCGACCATCCGACGCTCAAGCTGATCCTGTGGGTCGAGGCGGCGCTGGCGCTTTTGACGGTCGGCCTTCCCGCAGGCGTCCTCCGCCTTGTGACCAAAGACCCTCCCGTCCTGTTCGGTCTCGGCCGGCCGCCGCGCCTGCGCCAATTGGGCGTGGGCCTGATCGGGGGTGCGGCGGCGATGGGCCTAGTGCTGGCCGCAATCGCGATCATGGGCGGGCTGCGCTTCGGCGCGCCGATCCTGCCGCCATTATCGCTGCTCGGTTATGGCGCGGGCTATGCGGTGGTGTTCGCGCTGGTAGGGATTTCGGAAGAGGGCCTGCTGCGCGCTTATGCGCTGATCCAGCTCAGCCGCGCGATCACCTTCTGGCCCGCGGCGATCCTGACCAGCCTGATCTTCGTGGCGCTGCATCTGGGCCATGCCAACGAGACCGCGATCGGCCTGACGCAGGTCGGCGTGTTCGGGCTATTGATGGCGGTCAGTGTGCGGCGGACGGGCGGGATCTGGTTCGCGCTCGGCTTCCATGCCGCGTGGGATTTCACGCAGACCTTCCTGTTCGGCGTACCCGATAGCGGCGCGGCGAGCGTCGGATCGCTGATCACATCGACCTTCAGCGGCCCTGCCTGGCTGACCGGCGGCACCGCCGGGCCGGAAGGCAGCCTGCTGGTGTTCCTGCCGCTTGGCCTGTTGGCGCTGTGGCTGTGGTGGGGCCGGGGCCTGGGCAACCGCGCATAGAAAAAGGCCCCGGCTTTCGCCGAGGCCTTTTCTATTCGTGGCTCGAAGCGAAAACTTAAGCCGCTTCGCTCTCGTCCAGCACCGGCCCCGAATCCTGGCCCTTGGCAGAGACGTCGCGGTCGACGAACTCGACCACCGCCATCGGCGAAGCGTCCGAGGCGCGGAAGCCGGCCTTGATGATGCGGATATAGCCACCGTTGCGGTCCGCGTAGCGGGTCGCCAGCACGTCGAACAGCTTCACCAACTGGGTGTCGTCCATCAGGCGCGAATGCGCCAGACGGCGGTTCGAAAGACCACCCTTCTTGGCGAGCGTGATCAGCTTCTCGACATAGGGACGCAGTTCCTTCGCCTTGGCGAGGGTGGTGCGGATCTGCTCATGCTTGATGAGCGCGGCCGACTGGTTGCGAAACAGAGCCGTACGATGGCTCGAGGTGCGCTGCAGCTTACGGCCGCCGACACGATGACGCATTGTTCTTTTCCTTCGTTCGTCAGGAGCCCGTTTCAGGTAGCTCCAGCCAGGCGGTGAATAGGGCCACCGCCCTTAGCCCTTCCCTAGCCCGTCGCCCCAGCGAAAGCTGGGGCCTCAGGCGGTGGCAATCGCCTCACGAGATCCTGACTTTCGTCAGGATGACGGGAGGCTTTCGCCCCCTCGTCAGAATTCCTGTTCGAGCTTCTTGGCCATTTCCTCGATATTCTCAGGCGGCCAGCCAGGGATTTCCATGCCCAGGCGCAGCCCCATCGAAGCGAGGACTTCCTTGATCTCGTTCAATGACTTGCGGCCGAAGTTCGGCGTGCGAAGCATCTCGGCCTCGGTCTTCTGGACCAGATCGCCGATGTAGATGATGTTGTCGTTCTTGAGGCAGTTGGCCGAACGGACCGACAATTCGAGCTCGTCGACCTTCTTGAGAAGGAAGCGGTTGAGCTGGTTCGAATTGGCTTCCGGCTCGGCGGTGCCGCCGATCGGGGCCATTGCCGAACCCGCCGAAGACGGCGCGGTCGCGACCATGCCCTCGTCGAAGTGGACGAACAGCTGGAGCTGGTCCTGAAGGATGCGCGCCGAATAAGCGACCGCGTCTTCCGGGCTGATCGTGCCGTCGGTCTCGATCGTCAGCGTGAGCTTGTCGTAATCGAGCTCCTGGCCGACGCGGGTATTCTCGACCTTGTACGCGACCTGACGGACCGGCGAGTAAAGCGCATCGACCGGGATCAGGCCGATCGGCGCGTCGGCCGGACGGTTCGAGGCGGCGGGGACATAGCCCTTACCGGCCTGGGCGGTCAGCTCCATGTTGAGCGTCGCGCCGTCGTCGAGGTGGCAGATCACCAGATCGGGGTTCATCACCTCGATATCGCCCGACGTGGCGATGTCGCCGGCCTTCACCTCGGCCGGGCCGGTGGCGGAAAGCTGGAGGCGCTTGGCACCCTCGCCCTGCATGCGCAACGCGATCTGCTTCACGTTGAGAACGATGTCGGTCACGTCCTCGCGCACGCCGGCGAGCGAGGAGAATTCGTGAAGGACGTTCTCGATCTTGATCGAGGTCACCGCAGCACCCTGCAGCGACGAGAGCAGCACACGCCGCAGCGCGTTGCCGAGCGTCAGGCCGAAGCCCCGCTCGAGCGGCTCGGCGACGAACGTCGCCTTGCGCTTGCTGTCCCCGCCGCCCTTCTTGTCGAGCGCGACGGGCTTCTTCAGTTCCTGCCAGTTCTTGGCATTGATCGCCATCATGGTCCCCTCGGGGCTGGGGCCGCGGCGCGTCCGCTGCGGCCGGAATTCAAAACACGACGGGGCTGGACGAAGCCCCGGTAAGGCAGGTGTTAGACGCGACGCCGCTTGGACGGACGCACGCCATTGTGGGGGATCGACGTCACGTCGCGGATCGACGTGATGTGGAAGCCCACGGCCTGGAGGGCGCGCAGCGCGCTCTCGCGGCCCGAACCCGGACCCTTGACCTCGACCTCCAGCGTGCGGACGCCGTGCTCGGCGGCCTTCTTGCCCGCATCCTCGGCCGCGACCTGCGCCGCGTACGGGGTCGACTTGCGCGAGCCCTTGAAGCCCATCATGCCGGCCGAAGACCAGCTGATCGCATTGCCCTGCGCGTCGGTGATCGTGATCATGGTGTTGTTGAAGCTGGCGTTCACATGCGCGACGCCGGCGGTGATGTTCTTGCGCTCGCGCCGCTTAATGCGCTGAGGTTCGCGTGCCATTCTCTATATCCTATCTGCAAGGACCAGGAGCCGGCGGACCGGCTCAAAACCGGTCGATTACTTCTTCTTGCCGGCGATCGGCTTGGCCTTGCCCTTGCGGGTGCGCGCATTGGTATGCGTGCGCTGGCCGCGAACCGGCAGGCCCTTACGGTGGCGCAGGCCGCGGTAGCAGGCCAGGTCCATCAGCCGCTTGATGTTCATCGCCACCTGACGACGAAGATCGCCCTCGACCGTGTAACCGGCGTCGATCGTCTCACGGATCTGGAGGACTTCCTGGTCCGACAGGTCCTGAACGCGACGCTCCGGCGCGATGCCGAGCTTGGCGGTGATTTCCTTGGCTTTGGCCGGGCCGATGCCGTGGATATAGGTAAGCGCGATTTCGACGCGCTTGTTGGTCGGGATGTTGACACCCGCAATACGTGCCATGTCTTCTGTTTCTCCTGCTCCACAGGGCGGCTGGCAACCGCCCCATCTCGACGCGTTGGCCCCCAGAACGACGAAAATACGGCGCGCGCAACAACGCCGCCGGAAACCGGGTTCAAGGGATGAGCGCTAGGTAAGGAGAGTCGCGCGGCGAGTCAAGCACACCATCCAGGCCGGCCGGTTCCGGCGTCACGCTTCTTAACCATCTTAGCCGCTTCCGCTTTCGCTTCCTTTTGGCTATAGCAACTTTTCATTAGGCATGTGCGCGTGCGTACATAGGGTCCTGCGGGGGCGGGGCCAGCCTGTTTGTGGGGTGGGGGGACAGTATGCGTTTTGTTTCCTGGATGAAGCTTGCCGCTTTAGCTGCGCCGATCGCGCTTGCGGCACCGGCCTTTGCCGGACCGACCAATCTCGGCTTTGAGAGCGACACGCTGACAGGCTGGACGAGCAATGGCGGCGATACGTTCGTCACCGGTACGATCTCGAACAGTGGCGGTGGCAGCTTCGACGCGGCGGCGGAAGGCTATTTGTTCGGCGGGACCACCGCCGGCCTGGGCGAGGGTGTCTATTCCACGCTTTCTCAGAGCTTCAGCCTGAAGGCGGGCGGCACCATCACGGGATATGCCGGCTTTCTCTCCAACGACTACATGCCCTTCAATGACGACGCCTATGTTTCGGTGAACGGCATCAGCCTCTTGACCTGGGACGTCGCCGGGGTTGGCGATTACGGTGCGAGCGGGTGGGTCCCCTTCAGCTTCACCGCGATCACAGCCGGCGTTTACACGCTCGAGCTCGGCGTCGCGAACCGCGTCGACAACAATCAGTCGAGCCAGGCGGTGATCGACGGCGTCCAGGTCAGCGGCGCGGTCGTGCCCGAGCCTGCGAGCTGGGCGCTGATGGTGCTGGGCTTCGGCGCTGCCGGCATGGCGCTTCGCACCCGTCGCCGCCAGATCAGCTTCGGCTGAACGCACTTCCAGACTAGGCAGACAAAGAAAAAGGCCGGGGGCGACCCCGGCCTTTTCTGTTTCCGGCAAGCGCCGCAGACTCAGCTGGGCAAGCCGTCCTTGGCGATGATCTTCTCGATCGCTTCCGAAACGTGCGGGATGTCGGCCATGCCGTCGACGCGGGCCACGATCCCCTTCGCCTCATAATAAGGCAGGATCGGCGCGGTGTCGGCGCGATAGACTTGGAGCCGCGCGCGTACGGTTTCCGCATTATCGTCGGGACGGCGCTTGAACTCGGTCGACTGGCAGACGTCGCACACGCCCGCCACCTTGGGCTGCTTGAACGTGTCGTGATAGCCCTCGTTGCAGCGTGCGCAGGTGTAACGACCAGCGATACGCTCGACGAGCGCCTCCTCGTCCACGGTCAGCTCGATCACATGATCCAGCTTCAACCCGCGCTCGGCGAGCAGCCGGTCCAGGCTTTCGGCCTGCGCCTGGGTGCGCGGATAGCCGTCGAAGATGAAGCCCGGCGCATGCGCATTCTGATCGAGCTGGTCGGCGATCAGGCCGGTCACGACCGCGTCGGGAACAAGCTGCCCCGCATCCATGATCGCCTTGGCTTGACGGCCGAGCTCGCTCCCCGCCTTGACCGCGGCGCGCAGCATGTCGCCGGTCGAAAGCTGGATCAGCCCGTGATGGCTCATCAGCAGCTGCGCCTGCGTCCCCTTCCCCGCCCCCGGGGGCCCGAGCAGGATCAGCAACTTCATCGACGCATTCCTCCCTTGAGGCGCGCCTTCTTGATCAGGTCGCCATATTGGTGCGCGAGCAGATGGCTCTGGATCTGCGTGACCGTGTCGATCGTCACGTTGACCACGATCAGCAGGCTGGTGCCGCCGAAGCCGACGGTCGAGCGCGGGATGAAGATCTCGGGCACAACGCAGATCAGGGTCAGGTAGGCGGCGCCGATCACGGTGATGCGCGTCAGCACATAATCGAGATAGGTCTCGGTCGCCTTGCCCGGGCGGATGCCGGGGATGAAGCCGCCATAGCGCTTCAGATTGTCAGCAGTCTCCTCCGGATTGAACACCACCGCGGTGTAGAAGAAAGAGAAGAAGATGATGCCCGCCGCATAGAGCGCGAAATAGAGCGGCGTGTCGCGGCCGATCCACTGGTTGAGGCTGATGATGAAATCGCCCCACTTGCTCTCGCCGTTGATGTGCTTGCCCGCGAACTGGGTGATCGTCAGCGGCAGCGCGAGCAGCGACGATGCGAAGATCGGCGGGATCACGTTGGCGGTGTTGATCTTGAGCGGCAGGTGGCTCTTGTCCGCCTGCATCATGCCGCGCTGGGTCTGGCGCTTGGGGTATTGGATCAGCACCCGGCGCTGCGCGCGTTCCATGAAGCAGATGAACAGGATCAGGCCGATCACCAGCGCGAAACCGCCGAGCACGATCAGCGGCGAGGTCGCACCGGTGCGCGCCGCCTCGAACTCGCCCGCGATCGTGTTGGGCAGGCCGGCGATGATACCCGCCATGATGATCAGGCTGGTGCCGTTGCCGATGCCGCGGCTGGTGATCTGCTCGCCCAGCCACATCAGGAACATGGTGCCGCCGACCAGCGTGACCACGGTGGTGGCGCGGAACAGCAGCGGATCGACGATCACCGCCGACTGACCCGCGCTCGCGCCCCAGCTTTCGAGGCCGACCGCGATGAAATAGCCTTGCACCGCGGTCAGCGCGACCGTGCCGTAGCGCGTGTACTGGTTGAGCTTCTTGCGGCCGCTCTCACCCTCTTTCTTGATCGCGGCCAGGCTCGGCGACAGCGAGGTCGCAAGCTGGATCACGATCGAAGCCGTGATGTAGGGCATCACGCCCAGCGCCACGATCGACATGCGCGAGATCGCGCCGCCGGTGAAGGTGTTGAAGAAGTCCATCACGCCGCCCTTCGTCGTATCGAAGAGCGACTGGAGCACGCGCGGATCGATGCCCGGCATCGGCACGTAGGACAGCAAGCGGAAGATCACGAGCGCACCCAGCGTGAACCAGATGCGATTCTTGAGGTCGGTCGCTTTCGCGAACTGCGACAGGCTTGCGTTGGCGGCCATTTGTTCGGCTGCGGATGCCATCGGACTTTATCGAACCCCGAAAAAGGAAAAGCGGCGGGGGCAGTATCCCCGCCTCCGCCGCTCCATATAGTGTCAGTTTTGCGCTTGTCTAAGCCGAACGGCTCAAGCCTTGGCGGCCTTCTTCGCGGCCAGGGTCTTGCCCTTCTTGGCAGCGGCCTTCTCGTTGGCCGGGACGACCTCGATCACGTCGACCGAACCGCCCGCCTTCTCGATCGCCTCGCGCGCCGACTTCGACACGCCCGCAACGTTGAACTTGAGCTTGGACGAGAATTCGCCCTTCGCCAGAACGCGCACGCCGTCCTTGCCGCCACGGGCGACGCCCGCCGCCTTGAGCGCGGCATGGTCGATCACGGCCTTGGCATCGAGCTTCTTGGCTTCGACCAGCTTCTGGATCTGGCCGAGATTCACCTCGGCATAATCCTTGGCGAAGATGTTGTTGAAGCCGCGCTTCGGGATGCGCATGTGGAGCGGCATCTGACCGCCCTCGAAGCCGTTGATGGACACGCCCTCACGGCTCTTCTGGCCCTTCTGGCCGCGACCCGCGGTCTTGCCCAGGCCCGAGCCGATGCCACGGCCCACGCGGACGCGGCCCTTGCGCGCGCCCTGATTGTCGGAAATCTGATTAAGCTTCATCTTGCACTCGCTTTCGCTTTTGTCGCGCTTCCCTCTCCCCCTGGGGGAGAGGGTGCCCATGCGAAGCATGGGCGGGAGAGGGTGAGTCCGCGATCCGCAAGCGCACCGCTTGCCGCTCGCACCCTCACCCCGACCCTCTCCCCCAAGGGGAGAGGGAGGATCGAGGGGTTTAGCCCTCGACCTTCACCATATGCTGCACCTTGCGGATCATGCCGCGGACTTCGGGAGTGTCGACCAGCTCCCGGGTCTTGTGCATCTTGTTGAGGCCGAGGCCGATCAGCGTCGCGCGCTGGCTGGCCTCGCGGCGGATCGGCGAACCCGTCTGGGTCACCTTGATCGTCTTGGTGGTGGCCTTCGCCATGCGTCTTACTCCGTGACGGCCGCGGCGTCGGCTTCGGCAACCTCGACCGAGGCACCGCCGCGACGCAGCAGGTCCGCAATCTTCTTGCCGCGACGCTGGGCCACCGAGCGCGGGCTCGTCTGGTCGCGAAGCGCCTCGAAGGTCGCGCGGATCATGTTGTAGGGATTGCTGGTGCCGACCGACTTGGTCACCACGTCATGCACGCCCAGGCTCTCGAACACGGCACGCATCGGGCCGCCGGCGATGATGCCGGTACCGGCAGGCGCCGAGCGGACGGTGACGCGGCCCGCACCGAAATGGCCGAGGCCATCATGATGCAGCGTGCGGCCATCCTTCAGCGGAACGCGAACCATCGCCTTCTTGGCGGAAGCGGTCGCCTTGGAGATGGCTTCCGGCACTTCGCGCGCCTTGCCATGACCGAAGCCGACGCGGCCGGCGCCGTCGCCGACGACGACGAGTGCCGCAAAGCCGAAGCGCTTGCCGCCCTTCACCGTCTTCGAGACGCGGTTGATGTGAACCAGCTTCTCGACCAGCTCTTCGCCGCCGTCTTCGTTCTTGTTGCGATCGTCGCGACGGCCACGGCCGTCACGGCCACGGCCGCCACCGCTACGATTGTCGTTGCCGCCACGGCCACGACCACGTCCGCCGCGGCCCTCGCGGGGCGCGCCTTCGGTTGCCGCGGGGGCGTCGGCCGCAGGGGCCTCGTTCTGAACTTCGTCAGCCATTTAGAACTCCAATCCGCCTTCGCGGGCGGCATCGGCGAGCGCCTTGACGCGCCCGTGGAACAGGAAGCCACCGCGGTCGAACACGACGGTGGTCACGCCGGCCGCCTTGGCCCGCTCGGCAACACGCTTGCCGACCGAAACCGCCGCATCGACATTCGCACCGGTGGTGGCGCGCACGTCCTTCTCCAGCGTGGAGGCAGCGGCGACGGTCTTGCCGGCGGCGTCGTCGATGATCTGGGCATAGATATGCCGACCCGAACGATGCACCGACAGACGCGGACGCAGGCTGCCGCGAGCACGGAGCGCGGTACGCACGCGGCGACGGCGCTTCTCGAACTGAGAGAGACCCTTGCTCATTACTTCTTCTTCCCTTCCTTGCGGAAGATGAACTCGCCGGCGTACTTGATGCCCTTGCCCTTATA
>Ga0157370_10004641_pt1 | contig 15702 bp, 14 predicted proteins | sample C35metaG_FD_113463 | JGI IMG/M metagenome (GOLD analysis project Ga0157370, IMG submission 113463) | Corn rhizosphere microbial communities from Kellogg Biological Station, Michigan, USA - C3-5 metaG | ecosystem: Host-associated > Plants > Roots > Rhizosphere > Soil | place: USA: Michigan...
AAGGGCCTGAGAGGGCCCTTTTTGTTGCCCGGATTTCATTCGGAGCCGATCTTGACTTGTTCGCTTATAAGCTGGGCAAGTATCCGCACGGGTTCGGTAAATGTCTGCGCAGATCTATGTACGAGTCCGATATCACGGTGGAAGGTGTGCTGTCCGAGGTCGAGCGCTCGCACCCCCGCTGGCCATTCCTCGCGTGGCGCTGTCTGCGGCACCAACGCAACACCTACACCATTTCCGACCAGCTTGATGATGGCCTCCAGTTCATCCAGCTCGCACACCTCACGCAAAGTGAAATGCATCTGCCGCAGGAAACGATCTACCTGCCTGCCCCCGAAGGATGATCTGTCGTACCGAATGAAAGGATGGCTGGAAAGTAGTTTCGACCAATCTTCTCCAGGTACGTCGCGAGGAACGATCAGGCGATAGGGCTCAAGCGCCAATGTCGTCCAACGCAGATCACTCTGAAGGGAGAAGGGCGGGCGAATTATTGCTGCCATGTCGATCTCGCCGGCATCCACGAGGTTGACCAGTTCCATGGACAGACCTGGGATTACTCGTGTCCGGCATTGCGGGCATTGTTGGTGAAACTTGGCTAACGCGTCTGGCAAATAAGAGCGCTGTACGGAAGCGATAGCGCCGATATTCACCAGGATGCTGGCAGGAAGTCCGACTGTGGTGGAGCCCAGACTGTCGTAGAGCCTAAGCAGCTCTTGCGCTTGCAGGAGTATCTGGTGGCCCATTCTATTGAGATGGGCGGAGCGGCCTTTTCTGTCGAAAATCTCGAAGCCGAGCTCGGCCTCCAGACGCTGAATCTGAGCACTGACCGCTGCCTGGGTGAGACCGATTTTGTTCCCGGCAGCGGCAAAGGTGCCTTCCCGTGCTACGGCAATGAGAGTCTTGAGTTCTTTGATCATTAACAAATATTAATTGTGTTTCTAAGAAATATATATTGATTTTTCTGGTTTGTTTTCCGCCCTACGATGTTTCCATCCCCCGGCAACGGCTGAACCCGGCAGGTCGATGTCGGTGGGACGTCTGAGCTTGAAGCATCGTGCACTGCCAGCATCAGTACTCATGCGCTGCTCAGTTGTTCACCAACAAAAATTATTTTTGGAGTTCTGATGAGCCTTTCGCCTTTCCACCTCGCAATCCCCGTTTACAACCTGGCTTCGGCACGCACCTTTTACGGTGAGGTCTTTGGCCTGGAAGAGGGGCGTTCCAGCACCCAGTGGGTCGACTTCAACTTTTATGGCCACCAACTGGTGATTCACGAGCATCCAAAAACCGATTCCCAAGAGAGTGTTCACAGCAACCCGGTCGACGGGCACGACGTTCCCGTTCCGCACTTCGGCATCATTTTGGGCTGGGAAGAATGGGAGGCGTTGGCTGAGCGCCTGAAGTCGTTTGGCACTGAGTTTGTAATAGAACCCTACATTCGTTTCAAAGGGCAAGTCGGCGAGCAAGCGACCATGTTCCTGTTTGATCCATGCGGGAACGCCCTCGAATTCAAAGCCTTCAAGGATATGGGCCAGCTCTTCGCCAAGTAACGAAAGTAATGGCACAACAGCGTTGTGCCATTTGATCTCAAGTGAGCTGGAAGCTCGTGACTCTAGCAACTGCCAATAAACGCAGACCTTTCATTCCAACAAGAAGGCTAGACATGAAACGTATTCCCTTGGTGTGGCAAATCGTTGCCGGGCTGTTGCTTGGCGTGCTCGTCGGTTGGTATTTCAATACCCATCCGCAGTATCAATCGTGGGTTAGCGCAGAGATTCTGAAACCGCTTGGCGATATTTTCATCAAGATGATGAAGATGGTGGTTGTGCCGATCGTGTTTTGTTGCATGATCCTGGGCATCGCAGGAGGCGGAGATAACAAGTCATTTGGTCGTATGGGTGTAAAGTCGCTGGGCTATTTCTTTGCGATCACGGGCTTGGCGATTGTGATGGGACTATGTTTCGCAAACATCCTCGAGCCTGGCACTGGCACCGATATTTCAGGCATTACACATAGTTCTGCGTCCATCACAATGGAGCCCTCGAAGGGCGCCCTGGTGATTGTGCAGAACATCGTCCCAGATAACGTATTCGTGGCAATGTCGGAAGCGAAGCTGCTTTCGGTGTTGTTCTTCGCCGTGTTGTTTGGCATGGCATTGAACTCGCTCCCCAGAGAAAAAAGCGCGCCCGTAGTTGCGGTGGTTCAGGGTGTTTCTGATGCAATGTTCAAAGTCGTCTCAATCGTCATGGCTTACGCGCCAATAGGCGTATTTGGGATGATCGGCGCTACCGTAGCGACCTTTGGCTTTGCCTCGCTATTGCCCTTGCTCAAACTGATTGGTGTGGTCTACCTGGCACTGATTATCTTTGCGTTGGTGGTACTCGGCGGTATTTGCTATCTGATCGGCGAGAACATTTTCAAGCTGATCAAGTATTTCCGAAATGAGCTGATCCTTGCGTTCTCGAGTGCCGCATCGGCTGCAGTTATGCCGCAGTTGATGAGCAAGCTGGAAAGCTATGGCGTTCCGCGCCGAATCGTCAGTTTTGTGGTGCCGGTGGGTTACGCATTCAATCTGGATGGTGCGTCGATTTTCCTGGGCGTTGCGACTATTTTTGTCGCTCAACTCTATGGGATCGAACTGTCACTGTCCCAACAGATTCTCCTCGTCGTCACCATGGTACTGACCTCTAAAGGCGCTGCTGGTGTGCCTGGGTTTGCCATCATCATTCTCTCCGCGACATTGGCATCCGCAGGCCTACCGTTGGAAGGGGTGGCACTGATCGCGGGGATTTTCAGGATTATCGATAGCGGCACAACCACGCTTAACGTACTGGGCAATGCCATCGCACCGTTGGTTATCGCCAAGTGGGAAAAGGCTGCCCTTGAGCCTTCAAAAGTCGAGCGAGTTTCGCAGAAAGCATAGAAACCAACAGGAGCCATCAGCCCTCAAAAGGCAATGGCTCCTCTCCTTTGCCAGTGAATCAGATGCGTTTGACCTAATGAATCAATCACGGAGTTTAAGCATGAGTGGTATCACATACGTCCAAGAGTACAACGCTGTTGTTGAGGTGCTGAACAAATACTCTGAAGGAGGAGTGAAGGCGAAAAGCGAAATCATGAAGCCAGCCTTCAGTGATAAAGCGACGATGTTCGCTGTAGATAGTGGAAAACTGGTAGGCGGAGGCATTGAGGGGCTTTTTGAAGCGTTCGATACCCAATTTAAGCCATCTCCCGACGCCCGATCGGCTGTCGTTAGCATCGACATTGTCGGCACGACAGCCAGCGCCAGAGTTGACACCGACAACCTCTCGGGTTTCCGCTTCACTGATTTTTTCCACCTGCTCAAGGTCGAAGGGGAGTGGACGATTGTGAGCAAGATTTATTACTCACACCGAAATACGTGATCGGGAACCCGAAAGAGCTCACCCAGGGCTTGGTCGGTAAAGGGCTGCCAAAGTCCTTACTCCGGCGAAGTCGTCGAAACCAAAGGCGGCAATCACAAAACGCTGAAGGAATGGAAAGCAGAACACGGCTCCGAGCACGCTCATCGCTCGCTTAACCGAGTTAGCATATGAGGAAACCGTCGACCCCATATCACAGATATCAAGACTAGCTGTTAGCTGCGCCTTGATTAGTTCGATTCCGCGAGTGCACATAGAACTGTACGTAGTGCGTCGAAAGTCAGAGTAAAAGCGCAAGGGTAGGCTTGGAGTGCGGGAATGCAGCACGCTTTGGGCCATAAGTGGTCGGTGACAGGCGAGTGGCAAACGAAAGCCAGTGGGTGAGCTATCACCAAATTAACCAATCCTTATAGTGATGCCCTGACCACCAATGGACAATCAACTGGCTGGGTTCCCGATACCTCAATGGTCTCGATCAGGTGCTGGGCAGCCTTACGACCGATCTCGTAGTACGGCAGTTGCACCGTCGTCAACGGCGGGATGAACAGCTCAGCGATACCGATCATATTGTCGTAGCCGAGCACGGCGACATCGTCGGGGATTTTCAGACCTCGGCCCAACAACAGCTGATAGGCACAAAACGCAATGCGGTCGTTGCCACAGATCAGAATGTCGAACTGGGGACGACCATCAATGATATGCCGGTCGAGGATGCCTGCGGTTTCACCATAGGCATCATGATCGGAAAGGTTGTATTGCAGGAGCGCGTCAGGCGCCAGTCCGAATGCCTGACAGGCACGCTGCAGGCCTTTTTGCCGCAGGCCCCAGGCCAGACTCTGTTTTGGCAGATTGATGCACAGAGGGCGCCGATAGCCCTGGCTCAACGCATGATGTACCGCTCGATACTGCCCCGTTTCGTCGTCTGGCACATAACTCACCAAGCGACTGTCATCTGCCAGGCAATTAGCGAGTACCAGGGGTTTGCTCTTCAAGCGCTCGGGAATGTTCACGTGGCGAAACCCCATGGCGCTGAAGATCAACCCGTCGGGACGGTGCGATAGCATCAGGTCGATATTCTGGTCGGTGGGCGGGTTGCTTAGCAGGTTGAGGATAAATACATTCCAGCCTGCTTGCTGCGCGGTCTGTTCGATGGACAGCAGCAACTCGACCGCGAACGGTGTGGTCGCGGTGTCCAGCGCGAACACACCGATGGTTCGGCTCTGGAGGTTGTCGCCGCGCATCTTGCGCGCCGACAGGCTCGGTACGAATTGCAGTTCATCAATGGCGCGACGCACCCGCAGAAGGGTTTCGGGACTCAGTTTTTCCGGATTATTGAGCGCTCGAGAAACCGTCATCAGGGACACGCCGGCCAGCTGTGCAACATCTTTCACTGAAGTCATGCGAGGCGAGGCCGGTCAGGTTGACGCAGAATCATGACACATGGCCTGCGCTTCTCGCGACTCCAATGACGTTGCTCATAGCCATCCGCCCTTACAGCCATCCAGAGCCGAGAGGCCATGCCTTGGGAATCGAGACTCGCCCGCCACTCCCACTTGCAAGGAGCTTCACACCCAGACTGCCGGGCTGTGGGTAGAGGCGACTGCTGAGGCTGAAGCGCCCGTTCTCGTCGAACACCTCGATGGACGAGCGATCGAGAAAAACACGCAGGTTCAGTCGCTCTTGTGTCGGGTCTATCGCCACGCTGCGTTGACCTGTGACTTGCGCACCCGAGCGGCTGCGGTCAAGCACAAGCCGCTGCAGTGACGCATCGTAGTAGAGCAGCGTTTCTTCCTGGCCATCGACGCTGCAGCGCAAGGCGATTCCCAAGTGGCCGTCGGTACAGCCGAGCACATCCAGATGCACATGGATTTCGAGCATGTCGCCATACACTTCCGGCACCCACCGGGTTCCCGACTCCTCCCACCACGGCGTACTCGGCAATAGAGTCATGCGCAGAGCGGTGAGCTCTCGTGCCGGATACACTCGGAGGCGATCTGCGCACAGTTCAAGTTCGCGTGGCAATCCGAGCATGCCGCACCAGTGATGGGCCTGGCTCGGCATCGGGCTTTCCCACATGTCGAGCCACGCCCACACAAGGCGCCGACCATCGGCAGCCAATAGCGTCTGCGCTGCATAGAAGTCGTGGCCATTGTCCAACTCGATAAAAGGCCCGCCGGTGAAGTTCCACTCGTTGTCGAGTCGGCCCACTCGGTAACCAGTCTGGTACTTGTTGAGCCGTTCGTAACCTTGGGATGACATACCTTGGGGGGAGTACAACAGCACATCGCATCCGTTCAGTCGAAACAGATCCGGGCACTCCCACATATAGCCATCACCCTCCCTGCCACCGGATACATAGTTAAGGAACTCCCAGACGCGCAGATCCGTGGAACGGTACAGCGGGAGCAGCGGCAGATCGCCCAGACGTGCGCCGGCAATGAGGTACCAATAGTCATCCTCCTGCCATACCTTGGGGTCACGGAAGTGCATGATCGCGTCTTGCGGCGCGGTCTCGATGACGGCGCCGTGCTTGACGAATCGGATGCCATCGATGCTGGTGGCCAGGCACTGGACTTGACGGATCGAGCGTTCGTCTCCCACGTCCCCCAGCCAGGTGTGGCCGGTGTAGATCAGTGCCAAGGTATCTCCACACACCACTGCGCTACCGGAAAAACAACCGTCACGATCGAAGTCATCGCCGGGTGCCAGCGCAATGGGCAGGTGCTGCCAATGAACCAGATCGGCACTCTTGGCGTGCCCCCAATACATCGGGCCCCATTTCGCTTCGAAGGGGTAATGTTGATAGAACACGTGATATTCGCCACGAAAGTACACTACCCCGTTAGGATCGTTCATCCAGCCTGCCGGGGGGGCAATATGATAACCGGGTCGATAATCGTGGATGACGCGAGTCAGACCATCACTCAGCGCATGCTGCGCAAGGTCAAGGGCGGAAGACATTGGGTCGTTCATAGGATTCAAATACACAGTCATAGGGCGCTTGCTCGTGCCGAACGCAGAGAGACGCCATCCGGAAGGGTTTCAATGGCTTTTGGGTGGCGCCTCAAGGCCGTGCCCTCGGCGTCGAACAGGTGCAGGTTGTCAATGTCCAGCTGCAGTTCGACCCGATCGCCCACCCGCCATCCGGCGTTGACCTCACAGCGACAGATCAGTGGGTCGTCCTGACCTGTCTCGAGGTGCACATACGTTTCGCTCCCCAGGTATTCGACCCCGGTCACGACGACGCCGGCAGTTCCCTGCGCCGCTTTGAGAGACACGTGTTCCGGGCGAATCCCCAGGCTCAGCGGGGCCTCCGCCGCCAGGTTCGAGCTGTCGAAGGGCAGGGAGGTCATACCCAAAACGGGAGTATCGACCAGGCTGGTTTCGCCTGGGGCGTGCAGGCGCGCCGTCAGAAAGTTCATTCTGGGCGAACCGAGAAAACCGGCGACAAAGCGGCTCGTTGGGCGCTCATAGAGTTCGCGCGGTGAGCCGACCTGCTCTACGCGACCGCCATTGAGCACAACAATTTTGTCGGCCAGGGTCATCGCTTCCACTTGATCGTGAGTGACGTAGATCATGGTCGAGCCTAGTCGATCATGCAGCCGGGCGATTTCGTTGCGCATCTGCACCCGCAAGGATGCATCCAGATTGGAGAGCGGCTCATCGAACAACAAAATGTCCGGCTCACGCGCCATGGCTCTGCCCATTGCCACACGCTGGCGCTGCCCTCCAGACAGTTCTTTTGGCTTGCGTTGCAGCAGTTTGTCCAACTGAAGGATTTGCGCTGTTTTCAGCACGCGCTCACGCAGGCTGGTCTTTTCCGTCTTGGCCAGTTTGAGGCCAAAACTGATGTTGTCGTAGACGCTCATGTGCGGGTACAGCGCATAAGACTGAAACACCATGCCGACGCCACGCTCGCGCGGCTCCACGTCGTTGACCCGACGCCCGTCGATCAGCAGGTCGCCGCCGCAGATCGAATCCAGTCCGGCGATCAGTCGTAGCAGGGTCGACTTTCCGCAGCCCGAAGGGCCGACGAACACCACGAATTCACCCGCTGCGATTTCCAGGCTGACGTCGCGAAGAATCCGCGCGCCGCCCAATTGTTTGTTCACGTTGTCCAGTTTCAATTTGATCACGATGCTGTTCCTTGTCTTTGTTGGGCATCAACCCTTTAACGCGCCGGCAGTGAGACCGGAAACGATTCGGCGCTGGAAGATCAGCACCAGAATCACCAGTGGGACGGTGACCAGCACTGATGCGGCCATCAACAACCCCCAAGGCAACTCATGTGGGCTGCCGCCGGAAATCAAGGCGATGGCGACCGGCACCGTGCGTTGTGTGTCGGTGAGGGTGAAGGTCAGGGCAAACAGGAATTCGTTCCAGGCGGCGATGAAAGCCAATAAGCCAGTGGTGACCAGTGCGGGCCAGAGCAGCGGCAACAACACGCGGGTCAGCGTGACCCATGGGGACGCGCCATCCATGATTGCCGCTTCTTCCAGTTCATGGGGCAATTGGCCCATAAACGTGGTCAGCACCCAGACGGTGAAGGGCAGGGTGAAAATCGTGTAGCTCAAGATCAACGCCAAGGACGTGTTGTACAGACCCAGGGCGCGGATCACTTCGAACAGCCCCGACAGTACAGCGACTTGGGGAAACATCGACACGCCGAGAACCATCATCAATACCGTGCCACGTCCACGGAATTTCACCCTGCCCAAGGCATAGGCGGCGGTCAGGCTGAGGAATAGCGCCAGCGTCACCACGCAAAGCGCAACCACCAGCGAGTTACCGATAGCCCGCAGGAATGAGGCTTGGTGGAGTACCGCCGCGTAATTGGAGAAGTCGGGGTTTTCGATCCAGTAGCTCACCTCGAACAAGGCACTGGACGGCTTTAGCGAAGTCACGATGGCGTAGTAGAAAGGGAAGACCGCATACAGCAGCAACACTCCGATCAGACACCAGAATCCGAGGCGCCACAGCGCTTTTTTCAGTAGGCGCTGGTTCATGACCGAACCTCCAGTTGACGGCGTCCGAGGTAGAGATAAAGCATGGCGATGACCGCAACCACCAGAAACAGCAGCGTCGAGGCCGCGCTGCCATAGCCAACGTCCTGGAACTCCACCAGGTGCTGGCGGGCATAGACCGACATGCTCATGGTGCTCGAAGAATTCGAGGTCAGCACATAGATGACGTCGAATACCCGCAGGGAGTCGAGGATGCGGAAGATCGCCGCTACCAGTAGTGCGGGCATCAGCAGGGGAAGCGTGACACGCCAGAACACCTTCAGCGGATGAATGCCATCGACCCTGGCGGCTTCGTAGCAATCGCTCGGCAACATCTGCAAGGCCGCCAGCATCAGCAGCGTGACAAAAGGGACGGTCTTCCAGACGTCGACGATGATCACCGCCCACATCGACAGATCCGCATCTGCCGTCCAGGCCAGGGGCGCGTCAATCAGGCCGAGACTCAGCATCATGTGATTGATGATGCCGAACTGGTCGTTGAGCATCCATGACCAGATCTTCGCCGAGACAATGGTGGGAATCGCCCAGGGAATCAGAATCAACGCGCGCACCAGAGAACGGCCGGTGAACTTGATGTTCAGCAGCAACGCCACCAGCAGCCCCAATACGACTTCCAGGCCCACTGACACCACGGTGAAATGCAAGGTGTTGCGCACCGCGTTCCACCATTGCGGATCGACCAGGATGCCCGACCAGCTGGAGCCGTTGTGGAACAGATAATTGCTCAAGCCGACGAAGGATCCGCCACTGGTATCCGACAGGCTGGCGTCGGTCAGGCTGAACCAGAATGTGCGCAGCAGCGGCCAGGCCGCCACCAGGGCCAGACACAGCAACATCGGCGTCAGAAACAGCCAGGCGGCGCGTACCCGGCGACGTTGTACGGGCGTTTCCCTGGTGAGCAGGAACTCGTCACAGGGATCATGGGTAGTAGAGACAGACATGGTGATTTCCTTCCTTGTGGCTTACCAGTTCCGGCGTTTGATGCGCGTGAGTTCGCTTTCCAGTTCGGCCAGCGCCTGATCGACAGGCAACTCGCCCGCCAGCACGCCATGCACTCGATCGAAGAACGCATTGGAGACGCGTGGATAGCGATCGGCGGTTATTGAGGCGGGGCGCATCACCCCATCGTTGAGAATGCTGTGCAACTGAGCGTAATAAGGCATTGCCGCGAGCAGTTCGGGATCCTGATACAGCGACTCGATCACCGGGTTATAGGCGGCAGCCAGAGCACGATGTTTTTGCTGTTGGGCACTGGTCAGGTAGCTCACCAGTTCTGCGGCAAGTTTTGGATGGGCGCTGTATCGCGACACCGCCAGGCCCCACCCACCGAGGGTGGAGGCATGGGTACCGGTCTTGCCGCCACGGGGCAGGGGAGCGACCCCGACCTTGTCTTTTACGGCACTGTCCTGGCTTTGTACCAAGGCCCAGACATAAGGCCAGTTACGCATGAACAGCGCATTTCCCGACTGGAATACGCCACGACCTTCTTCCTCGGTGTAGTTGAGTACGCCACGCGGGGAGATGTCACCTACCCAGCTTTTCGCCAGGGTCAAAGCCGTTCTTGAGGCTTGACTGTTGACCACGATGTCGCCTCGTGGGTTGACCATTGCGCCTTCCGGTTGGCTGCTGATCCATTCCAGCGCATTACACGTCAGACCCTCGTAGGCGCGCCCCTGAAAGATGTAACCCCACGCATTGGGGTTCCCGGCATTGCGCTCAGCCTGTTGAATATTCCTGGCGGTAGCAGTCATCTCCTCCCAGGTCTGGGGAACCTGCTTGTCGTACTTATCGAGCAAATCCTTGCGGTAATACAGCAAGCCCGAGTCGGTGAACCACGGCATCGTCACCAGCCGTCCGTTCACTGTGGCGTTATCCACCTGTGCCTGGAAATACCCTTGGGTCGCGTTGGCGGGAAGCACCTCGCGCAGATCCATCAGATGTTTTGCCAGCATCCCTGGCCACACCATATCGATTTGAATGATGTCGATGTCGGCGGACTGCGCACTGAGGATTTGTTGGTAGAACGACAAACGCTCGGTCGCCGAGTTAGGCGTGGAAACCACCTCGACGTTGTTGCCGGTCTGTTTCGACCACGCCTCGACAGCCTCCTTGCAGAGCTGCAACTCCGCACCCACCGCACCACACGAGATCGTTAAATCGGCTGCGCTCGAGAGGCATGGAAATCCGGCACAGAGGGTGAGTAGTGCGGCTGGAAGGAGAGATTTTAGCTGTTTCATAAAGCCCTCTTTATTTTTGTTTTTAGAAAAGTTAACGTTAACATCGCCAAATGTAGCAGCGAATTTGCGATGAGGCATCCTTTTTTTCGTCGATTGCGACAATTCACAACTCACGAAAAATGGCCGGTCGCGGGAACAAACAATAAAAACAAAACAGGGAAATCCACATGCAGAAAGCACCAGGCTGGCTACTCGCAGGCGTGCTCGGCACATCGGCGGCAACCCCTCAGGCCGCTACTCTGGAAGAACGCATGGCCGCGTTTGAAGCCCGTACCAGCGCAGCGGAAAAGCGTGCGGCCGCAGCTGAACAGCAAACCCAGGCACTCGCCAGGGAATTGCAGCAGATCAAACTCGCCACTGCTCCCTTGCAGCCCGCCGCGTCTACTGCGGCAGTAATTTCAGCGCCCGCTTTGGATACCCGACTGGCAAAACTCGAGGCCCATCAGCAAAGCCTGGAGAAAGAGGCCAGTACCGGACACCTCACTGATGGGTTCAGCTTCAACGGCTACGCCCGCTCCGGATTGCTGATCAACGATCGGCTGGGTGGTGGTCGTGGCGGCCCTTATGAAACTCCTGCCGGTTCAGTCGGTGGTGCAGTCGGGCGACTCGGTAACGAAGACGACACCTACATGCGTATAGACCTGTCGAAAGAAATCTATGCGCAAAACGGCACCCGTTCCAAATTCACGGTCTCCATCGCCGATGGTGTGGAAAGTTCCAATGACTGGACGGCTGACGAAAGCAAACTGAACGTGCGCCAGGTATTCACAGCGCTTGACCATGTCGCTGCGTTCAAGGGCAATTCAGTGTTCGAGAACGCCACCCTGTGGGCAGGCAAGCGATTCGATAGAGATAATTTCGATATCCACTGGCTGGACTCGGACGTTGTCTATCTGGCCGGCACCGGGGGTGGAATCTACGATATGCAGATGAACAAGAATTGGCGTTCGAACTACTCTTTGATCGGGCGTAACTACGGGGATTTCAGTCAAGGCGATCTTAGTGCCGATGTGGAAAGCTACATCCTGACCTCCAACCAGTTCTTCGAGGATGGTCAGTGGCAGTGGATGTTCAATGCCATCGGCGCAAAGAAAAACGATTTCGCTACCCGCACCAATGCAGCGGGTTTGACGCCTGCGGATTCCGGCTTGCACAGCATGCTGGCCAATCACCAGAAAAACTTTTTCGGCAGGGAAGGCTTCTTCAAAACGGCGCTGCTCTATGGGCAAGGTCTGGGGGCAGAGGTCAAGAACATCGGCTCAGATGGCGAACTGATTGACGATGCCCGCGCTCTGCGTCTGGCGCTTTACGGTGAGACACCCCTTGCGCGCGACTGGCGTATCGGCCCCAGCTTGCTGGCCGAACAGAGCAAGGATAGATACGTCAAGGGTGACGACTACCGCTGGCTGACCCTGAACGTGCGCTTGGCCAATAAAATCAACAGCAATTTCGAGATGGCCTACGAAATAAGCTGGCAAACCATGAACCTCGACCCGAAGGACTATCTACAACGTAATGCGGTCGACGGTAACTTCTGGAAATTCACTGTCGCCCCGACATTCAAACCTGAGGTTGGAGATCTTCTTACACGTCCCGAATTGCGAGTGTTCGCAAGCTTCATGAACTGGTCTTCGGATCTGGACAGATTCAGTACCACAGACTCCTTTGGCATGACGGACTTCAAAGCCGGAGGTGTATGGCAATACGGTATTCAAATGGAAACCTGGTTTTAATGTTTGAACACGTCGGCCAACACGCCTTCAGCTCATCGATCCCTGCTTTTCACCAAGCGTATTGAGTAATTGATTACTGGTCAAAGCTGATCAACCCGCAGTTATCCCTACGACAAAAAATTGAGGAAATGACGATGGTATTGCCTCGCGCAGTAGTATTTGGCGAAGCCCTGACCGACCTTGTCCAAGGGACTCCTGGACAGTGGAAGGGCTACCCGGGTGGTGCTCCCTGGAACGTTGCACGAGCGCTAAGTCGCTTGGGTGTCAGCAGCGCTTTTGCTGGGTCGGTGAGCATGGATTCACTGGGTGACGAGATAGTTTCGCAGTCGCAAGCGGCAGCATTGAATATGAGGTTTATCCAACGGGTAGACCGAGATCCTTTGGTCGCCATCGTTCCATCGAGCCGTCCTCCAAGATACTTTTTTGCTGGAGATGCTGATCTGTTTTTTGATCCGGATCTGATGCCCGAAGGATGGATCAATCAAGCAGAGCTGTGTCATTTCAGCTGCATCAGTTTGGCTCGACAGCCACTCGCAGACAGGCTGGTTAAAATTGCTCAGCAGGCCAAAGAAGCCGGTAAACGGATTAGCTATGATCCGAACTGGCGCAATTTAATGGATAGCCATTATCGGGAGCAGACCTTCCCTACGATGATCACCCTTGCTGACATGATCAAGCTTTCCGACGAAGACCTTCGGCAAATTTATCCAGGGCTGACAGAACACCAGGCAATGGATGAGCTTCGCGCTCTTAATCCTCAGGCGCAGATCCTTTTTACCCGAGGGGAACACGGGATGATCCTACACACCCCGGATAGCCAACTCGATCAGCCGGCTATTGCCGTGAAGGTGGAAGACACGGTTGGAGCAGGAGACGCTTGTATGGCTGGTTGGCTGGCTGCGGAGTTGCTGGGGATCGCAGACTTGAGAGAACGCCTGCGATTTTCAGCAGCTTGCGCATCCATATCGTGCCGCCATGCCGGAGCCCATGCTCCTGCGCTAGCTGAGGTAGAAGGTTTACTGAAGCAGCTAATACATACCTGACCGTGGTTGCCGGCGCTGCAAGCCGGGAGCCAAATTCAAGATAAATAAACTGCGCCGGCTGCTCGACGAAGTGGCACCAGACTCCGACCGGTGGTGCATCGATACGCCTGCGGCAATGAATTTCTATGCGTTCAGTGCAATGATCGCGGCGGATGCGGTTTTGATTCTATTCGATTGCGATATCTTGGCTCGCCATGCTCTTAACCAGGTGCGGACACAAGTGGCAGATCTCAAGACCTACCAGAACAAGTCGCTAGTCGACGAAGGGATTGTCATCAATCACTATTCGAGCGTCACTGGCTTCCACCAAAAACTGGTCGAGGAGCTTATCGCGGAAGGGCTGCCGGTGCTTCGTCTCTTTGCGGATAGACAGCAATCGACCCAATATAGCCGATCACGTGTCTACGAAATCAGGGGCGATTCACGTCCCGAGTTCCAGTTATCGAGTGTCAGTTGTAGTCATATGAGCTTGATGACCACCTTGCCTTTGGCTCTGCCCCGTTCGACATGGCTCAATGCCTCAGCCGTTGACTCGAAAGGGAAAGCTCGGTCGATCACAGGCGTGATAACTCCGGACTCGACAAGCGCAGCGATTTTCTCCAATTGAGCACCACTCGCACGCATGAACACGAACGCATATCTGACGTCCTTTTTGCGGGCTTTTCTGCGTATGCCGCTGCTTAACAGACGCATTACCCAACCCAATCCCCAGAACAGCTTTTGTTCTTTTGCGAACTCTGCCGTTGGTGGCCCAGAGATGGAGATAAGCTGGCCACCAGGCTTGAGAATGCTGAGTGATTTTTCAAGCTCTACAGGGCCGAGGCTGTTCAACACGACATCGTAGTCGCGCAAGACGTTTTCGAAATTTTGCTGCTTGTAGTCGATGACGACGTCGGCTCCCAACGCCTTGACCCAATCCACGTTACTTGTGCTGGTCGTCGTGGCAACGAACGCCCCCAGATGCTTTGCAAGCTGGATGGCAATTGTGCCGACACCACCTGAACCCGCGTGGATAAAAACTTTTTGCCCCTGTTTCAACCGGGCTGTTTCAACCAGCACCTGCCAGGCGGTCAACGCAACCAAGGGAAGAGAAGCAGCTTGCTCCATCGTGAGATTTTTGGGTTTGAGCGCGAGGGCACTTTGCTCCACCGCAATCAGCTCGGCGAAGGTGCCAATGCGCGATTCAGGTGGGCGTGCATAGACTTCGTCACCCGGCTTGAAGTGGTGTACGCCCGACCCCACGCGAACCACAACGCCGGCCAGGTCATTACCCATAATCAACGGGAATGAATACGGCAGGATCAGCTTGAATTCACCTTTGGCAATCTTCGAATCCAGGACATTGACGCTGCTGGCATGCACTTTAACCAGGACGTCGTTGATTCCAGGTTCAGGTTCCGCTACCTCGCCAATACGTCCATGACGCTTGCCGTAACGGTCGATCAAGAAAGCTTTCATGATTCAGTTCTCATGGTTTCAATGGGATGGCAGCATGCGCAACCCAGCGTGCTGCTTTAAGGTGAGTCGAAGGTGCTCAGCCATTCAAGAATGCCGTCGCTCTCGTCACGAAATCAGCGTGATATTGGAAGATCCCGCCATGACCCGCATCCTGGTAAATGATCAGTTGTGAATTTGGAATACGGTTTGCCAACGCCGCAGAGTTCACAGTGGGAACCATGATGTCGTTATCACCGTTTACGACCAGCGTGGGTATCTGGATACGGCCGAGATCCTGTGGCGGTTGCCGGCCCCAGGCGTGAATCGCCTTCAGTTGCCGCATGAAGGCGCCAGGCGCTGGTTTTTTGTCTCGGTCTTTATCACGCTCCTTCAGGCGAACTAAAAAATCCCTGGCAGCTTTTCGCCCATTGGCCGTAGCGGTGAAGAACAGGTAAAACTTTGGGTCGCGCAATGTCAGGAGCCCCTTGAGCATCAACGGCCACGATACTGACCACACCTTGTCGATACCTTGGCCGCCCGCCGGCCCGGTGCCGGTCAGAATGAGTTTGCGCACCAGCTCTGGGGCTCTCAACGCAATGTCCTGTGCGACGAACCCACCCAATGAGAAACCCAGCAGGTCGACTTTTTCGAATCCCAGAGCGCGGATCATGGCGATGGTATCGTTTGCCATCTCGCTGACGGTCAAAGGGGCGTTTCCACCAGAGGCGCCGATTCCCCGATAGTCAGTGGCAATGATTCGCCGGGTGCGGGCAAGTCCATCGACGATGCGTGGGTCGAAGTTATCCAGGACTGCGCCCCAATGATTCAAC
>Ga0157370_10004642_pt1 | contig 15700 bp, 14 predicted proteins | sample C35metaG_FD_113463 | JGI IMG/M metagenome (GOLD analysis project Ga0157370, IMG submission 113463) | Corn rhizosphere microbial communities from Kellogg Biological Station, Michigan, USA - C3-5 metaG | ecosystem: Host-associated > Plants > Roots > Rhizosphere > Soil | place: USA: Michigan...
GAACGCGTCGACCGGGTGGTCGAGTCCGCCCGCCCACGACAGCAGGAACAGGTTCCCGAAGTCGGCGTTGTGATCCGAATGGTGGTGCGTGACGAAAACCGCGCGCAGCGACCGGAACGGCAGTCGCGCACGCGCCATTTGCCGCGCGACGCCGTTGCCGCAGTCGACGATGTAGGTGGCATCATCGACGACGACCGCGTTGGCGGGCGCCGATCGCGTGATCTTGGGCATCGGACCGCCGCCGGTGCCGAGCAGCACGAGTTTCGTTGACATAGGATCAATGTGCGGGCTGCGCGAGCAGCCGCGAGAGAAATGCGCGCGTGCGTTCGTGCGTCGGTTCGGACAACAGTTCGCGCGGAGAACCCGATTCGACGATGACGCCGTCGTCCATGAACGCGATCCGGTGCCCGGCCTCGCGGGCGAACGCCATTTCGTGCGTGACGACGATCATCGTCATGCCGTCGTCCGCCAGCGCGCGCATGACGGCCAGCACTTCGCCGACGAGCTCGGGATCGAGCGCCGACGTCGGCTCGTCGAACAGCATGAGCTTCGGCTGCATCGCAAGCGCTCGCGCAATCGCGACGCGCTGCTGCTGGCCACCGGACAGTTCGGAAGGATAGGCGTTCGCCTTGTGCGCTAGATCGACGCGCGCGAGCAGGGCCGCAGCGCGATCGAGCGCGTCGCGCTTCGGCTCGCGAAGCACGCGGATCGGCGCTTCGACGATGTTCGCGAGGGCCGTCATGTGCGGGAACAGGTTGAAGCGCTGGAACACCATGCCGATCGCCGCGCGCTGCCGGCACACGTCGCGCTCGTGCATTTCGTAGAGCACGTCGCCCTGCTCGCGATAGCCGACCAGTTCGCCGTCGACATAGAGGCGGCCGCCGTCGATCTGCTCGAGATGGTTGACGCAGCGCAGGAACGTGCTCTTGCCCGATCCCGAGGGACCGATCAGGCACAACACCTCGCCGGCCGCGACGTCGAGATCGATGCCTTTGAGCACCTCCGTGCGGCGAAAGCGCTTGCGCACGTCCTGCGCGCGAACCATCGGGCCGGCGTCGCGCCGTTCAGCGTGCGCCATGCAGGCTGGCATGGGCGCGGCCGAGGCGCCGTTCGGCGACATGTTGCGCAATGCTCGTTATCGTCGTCAGCACGAGGTACCAGAACGTCGCGACGAGCATCAGCTCGATCGTATGCAGGTTCGCCGATGCAATGTTCTCGGCGGCGGTCAGCAGATCGCCGCCGGCGATCACCGAGACGAGCGATGTCGCCTTCAGAAGCGAGATGAACTGGTTGCCGGCGGGCGGCACGATCACGCGCAGTGCCTGCGGCAGGATGATCCTGCGCATCGCGAGCCCGCGCGCCATCCCGAGCGCGAGCGATGCATCGACCTGGCCGCGGTCGACGGCGAGAATGCCGGCGCGCACGATTTCCGCCATGTACGCCGCTTCGTTCAGGCCGAGCGCGATCACCGAGGCCACGAATGGAGTGATCACGTCGTTCGTGCGGAACGGTCCGAGGTTTTCGAACAGCAGCGCGAGATTGCCCCAGATCAGGATCTGCACGAGCAGCGGCGTGCCGCGAACCAGCCACGTGTAGCCGGCGCTCGCAATGCGCAGGATCGCCGACGACGAGATGCGCATCATGGCGAGCACGACGCCGAGCACGAGGCCGATTGCCGCCGCCAGCACCGCCAGCACGACCGTCAGCTCGAGGCCGCGCAGGATCGCCGGCGCGAACTGATATTGCGCGATGACGTCGTGCCTGATGTTCGGATTGCGAAACACCGACAGCGCGACGAGTGCCGCGAGGACAACGACGATCGCGCTGCCGAGCCACAACCCGGGGCGCGGAAGCGGGACGACGCGCGTCATTCAGGAACCGGGACCGGCAATGCGTTTGCGGTTAACGCCTTGCGGTCCGGCTAGATCTTCGCGTTCGCACCGCCGTTGATCGCCGCCGACTTCACGGCACCGTTTTCGACGCCATGCTTCTCGAGGATCTTCCGGTAGGTGCCGTCGGCGATCAGCGCGTCGAGCGATTTCTGCAGCGCGTCGCGAAGGGCGGTGTTCGACTTCGCGACGCCGATGCCGAGCGGCACCGGTTGGTATTCATGGTTGCGGACGACGTCGAAGATCGTCCCGTCGCCCGCCGTTTTCGCGAGGTACACCATCACCGGCGAGTTGCCGAGGAACGCGGCGACGTGCCCGGTCTGCACCTGGAGGCGCGCGTCCGACGGTTGCGCGTATTGCAGGTTCTCGATCGCCGGCTTGCCCTCGGCCGTGCACTTCGCGCTCGTATCGTCTACGAGCTTGATCTGCGTCGACCCCTGGACCGTCGAGACCTTCTTGCCGCAGATCGTCTCGAGGCTCTCGACGTGCTCGGGGTTGCCTTTCCTGATGAGGAGCATCGTGCCGAGGTTGAAGAAGTCGACGAAGTCGAGCAGCTTCTCCCGCTCGGGCGTGTCGTTCATCATGGTGAAGGTGATGTCGATGCGCTTCGCCTGCATTGCAGGAATGAGCGCGTTGAACGGGATCGATTCGAAGACGATCGTGCGCCCCATCTGCTTGCTCATCGCCGCCGCGAGATCGACGATGGCGCCCTGCAGCGTCGTACCGTCGGAGGCATAGGAAATCATCGGCGGGCTGTTGGTGATCGAGCCGGCCTTGATGTCGTCGGCGGCGAGCGCGGCGCCACCGGCGAGCAATGCACCGAGCGCGGCGAGAGGCAGAAATTTGCGGATCGACTGCGGCATCGTGCGTCCTCCCCGATCGAAACGGTAACGTTACCAGATGCGACGCTCGTGCGGCGAGACGCCGCCGGCGCCTATCTCGGCTTTGCGGCGCTCGCGCCGACCGCGGCGAGGATGCCCTGCAAAAGCGAAACCGGCGACGGCGGGCAGCCCGGAATTGCGACGTCGACGGGCACGATCTCGGAGACGGCGCCCACCGTCGCGTAGTTGGCGCCATACACGCCACAGCCGCTCGCGCAAGCGCCCACTGCGATCACGAGCCTGGGTTCCGGCATCGCGTCATAAGTGCGTCGCAGCGCGACCGCCATGTTCTTCGTCACTGGACCGGTGACCATCAGCGCGTCCGCATGGCGGGGGCTTGCGACATAGCGGATGCCGAGGCCTTCGACGTTGTAGTACGGATTGGACAGCGCCTGCGATTCGAGCTCGCACGCGTTGCACGAACCGGCATCGACGTGACGAAGCGCGAGTGCGCGTCCGAGCGTGCGCAGGATGTCTTCGTGCAGGCGCCGGACGACGACGTCCTCGGCCGTGGGCGCCGGCGCGCGCTCGCTGCGGATGCCGACACGAACGATCTGTCGAAGGGTCTCGTACATCAGAGGTCCTGCCCGCTGTACGACAGATTGAACGACTTGTTGATCAGCGGGAAGTCGGGAACGATGTTGCCGATGACCGCGTGCTCGACGACCGGCCAGTTGCACCACGACGGATCCTGCGGATGGCAGCGGCGGATGACGTTGCCTTCGCCGATTTCGAGCGCGACGAGCACGGGTCCGCGCCAACCTTCGACGTAACCGAGCGAGATCCGATCGGCGGGCAGGTCGGGACCCGGCGCGTGCACCGGGCCCTTCGTCGCGGGGTCGAGCAATGCCGTCGTGATGGTGCCGATGAGCCGCGCCGATTCGAGCGCCTCGTCGAAGCGCACCGCCACGCGCGCCCAGACATCACCCGCAGTGTGCGTGGCGAGGCGCACTTCGAGCAGATCGTAGGGCGCGGACGGAAAGTCGCAACGGATGTCGCGCGCCTGGCCGCTGGCGCGTCCGGCGAGTCCCATGAGCCCGAGCGAGCGCGCGAGCTTCGGATCCGCACGGCCGCAGTTGCGGAAGCGGTCCTGCACGCCGGCGTGCTCGTCGTAGATGCCGCGCAGGCGCACGATCTGCCGCGCGACGCGGTCGGCTTCGTCGTGCATCGCATGGACGTGCTCGAACCCAAGCTCGCGCGAAAGGCCGCCAGGGACGACGATGTCCATCATCAGACGATGGCCGAATGCAGCCTCATTGAGCCGCAAAATGTCCTCGCGCAGACGCGAGAATTGCGCGAGGCCGAACGCGAAGCCCGCGTCGTTGCCGATCGCGCCGATGTCGCCGAGATGATTCGCAAGACGCTCGCGCTCGAGGCAAAGCGCGCGGATCCACCGGGCGCGCGCCGGCGGCACGAAACTCGCGGCGGCTTCGACAGCCTCGGCGAAGGCACACGCGTACGCGACCGTGCTGTCGCCCGAAACGCGTCCGATGAGCCTCGCACCATCGTCGATCGTCATCGACTCGAAGCGCTTCTCGACGCCCTTGTGCGTGTACCCGAGGCGTTCCTCGAGGCGCAGGACTTTCTCGCCGACGACCTGGAAGCGGAAGTGTCCCGGCTCGATGATGCCTGCATGGACGGGGCCGACGGGGATTTCGTGCACGCCTTCGCCGTCGACGCGCACGAACGCGTATTCGTGCTGCTCGTCCGGCATCTCGGCCGTCGGCGCGAAGTCGCGGCGCAGCGGAAACGCGTGCGTCGCATGCCCCGCTGTCCACAACCACGGACGCTGATCGTCGGATTCTGCGGCAATGCCGAGCAGATCGTACGTCGCTCGCTGCATCCGGTTGGCGGCGGGAAAGATCGGCGTCAGATCGGGATAGCGCGAACGATCATCGCGCAGCGTGTGCTCGAGGAGCGTCAAGCCCTCGGGATCCTCGAGCACGACGCGCAGGCAGAAGCCGCGATGCAGGTCGCGCTCGTCGCTGCCCCAGAGCGCAACGAGGCGGCCGTCTCTCTCCCAGGCGAGCCGGCATGCGGTCAGCAGCTGTCCCGAGCTGACCTGCGCCCGCTGCGCAGGGACCCTGCCGGCAAGCGGTGCGGCGACGAGTCCGAGCGGCGCGATGTTCATCCGATCAATTGCGCAGCGCTGCGGTACCACTGCGCGAGAAATGGCGGGATCCACAGCCCGAGCATCAGCACGAGGGCGAGATGGACGAACACCGGCAGCATCGCGGGCCGCACCGGCAAACGCGTGGCCGTCGTATCGCCGAACACCATCGGCTGCACCTTCGAGAAGATCGCGGCGAACGCGACGCCGAGCGCGGTGAGCAGGAATGGCGTCGCCCACGGCTGTTCGCGCATCGCCGTCGTCAAGATCAGGAATTCGCTGGCGAACACGCCGAACGGCGGCATGCCGAGGATCGCCAGCGCGCCGAGTGTCAGGCCCCAGCCGACAACGGGGCTGATCGTCACCAGGCCCCGGATGTCCTGCATGATCTGCGTCCCTGTCTTCTGCGTCGCGTGGCCCGCCGCGAAGAAGATCGCCGATTTCGTGAGCGAGTGCACGGTCATGTGCAGAAGCCCCGCAAAGTTAGCGACGGGGCCGCCGAGTCCGAACGCGAACGTGATGATGCCCATGTGCTCGATCGACGAATACGCGAAGAGCCGCTTGATGTCGCGTTGGCGCAGCAGCAGGAACGCCGCGACGACGACGGAGACGAGGCCGAAGCCCATCATCAGGTTCCTCGCGAACGCGCCGGGCAGCGCACCGTCGACCAGGATTTTGCAGCGGACGACCGCGTAGAGCGCAACGTTCAGGAGCAGCCCGGACAGCACCGCCGATACCGGCGTCGGCCCTTCGGCGTGCGCGTCGGGAAGCCAGTTGTGCAGCGGCACCAAACCGACCTTCGTGCCGTAGCCGACGAGCAGGAACACGAACGCGATCGCGAGCACGGTCGGCTCGAGATCCCCGCGAACGGCATCGAGCTCGGTCCAAAGCAGCGCGTTGCCGCCGGCGCCGAGCACCTTCTCCGCGGCGAAATAGAGCAGGATCGTGCCGAACAATGCCTGCGCGATCCCGACGCCGCAGAGGATGAAATATTTCCACGCGGCTTCGAGGCTCGCCGGCGTCCGATAGAGCGACACGAGAAGCACCGTCGTCAACGTCGCACCTTCCATCGCCACCCACAGCACGCCGACGTTGTTCGTCAGAAGCGCGAGCAGCATCGTGAACGTGAAGAGCTGGTACATGCCGTGATAGAGGCGAAGCCGCGCGACGGGGAGCCGTCCGTGCTCGGCCTCGATCAGCATGTACGGGCGCGAGAAGACCGACGTCGTGAAGGCGACGAATGCGGTCAGCGCGACGAGGAACACATTGAACGGATCGACGAGGAACTGCCTGCCGAGCGCGACTTGCGGCCCGTGCGCGATCACGTCGAGCGTCAGGCCGGCGGCGGCGAGAAACGTCGCGAGGCTCGCGGCGACGTTGACGCGCGATGCATACGGCCGCTCGCCGACGAAGGCGAGCACGGCTGCACCGAGGAGCGGCAACGCGAGCACCGCGACGATCCCGATCACGGCTGTTTCGATTCCGGGGACACCGCTTGTGCCTTGCGCGAAACGCCAGGGCGCGGCATCCGCTCGTCGCGCAGCTGCTCGAGGTTCTTGAGGTCGAGGCTGTCGAACTGCTCGCGTATCTGGAAGAAGAAGACACCGAGGATCAGCATGCCGACGAGCACGTCGAGCGCGATGCCGAGCTCGACGACCATCGGCATGCCGTAGGTGGCGCTCGTCGCGGCGAAGAACAGGCCGTTTTCCATCGCCAGGAAGCCGATTACCTGCGGAATCGCCTTGCGCCGCACGATCATCATCAGAAACGACAGCATGACGCTCGCGATTGCGATGCCGAGCGTCGAGCGGGTGACGGTGCTCGCGATTTCGGAGATCGGCAGCGCGAGGTTGAACGCGAACACGACGAGCACGATGCCGATCAGCATCGTCGTCGGAATGTTGACGAGGCCCTCGAACTCCCAGCGCACGTCGAGCCTGCGCACCATCCGGTAGAGCAGCCATGGCAGCAGGAATACCTTGAGCAGCAGCGTCAGCGCGACCGACTGGTAGAGGTGCGGCTGCGACGTCGTGTACGCGACGACGGCGGTCGACAGCGCGAGCACGAGGCCTTGCGCGGCGAAGAGGTCGATCAGCGATACGACCCGTCGCTGCGAGAGCATCGCGAACGCGAGCAGCAGCAGGATCGCCGCGAACAGATTGATGAGCTGTGCGCCGATCGTCATCAGCTTCCCAGCAGCAGGTTGACGAGCATCCCGAGCACGGCCAGCAGGAACGCAGTGCCGAGGAATTCGGGCGCGCGGAAGATGCGAAGCTTCGCCGACAGCGTCTCGATCAGCGCGAGACCGGCACCGCCGATGGCGAGCTTCGCGACCAGCGCGGGCGCGGCGGCGATGATCGCCAGCGCGTTCGCGCCCTCGGCGACGCCGAACGGAACGAAGAGCGCGAGCCCGATGCACGAGTAGTTGAAGAGCTTCAGCGCCGACGCCCATTCGAGCAGCGCGAGGTGGCGCGCCGAGTATTCGAGCAGCATCGCCTCGTGGATCATCGTAAGCTCGAGATGCGTGGCCGGGTTGTCGATCGGGATCCGGGCGTTCTCGGCGAGCGACACCATCGTGAACGCAACGCCGGCGAACGCGAGGCTCGGATAGATCCCGAGCGGGCCGTGCGCGAGCGTGTCGACGATCGTCGGCAGCGAGGTCGAGCCGGAAATCAGCGACGCGGTGAATAGCACCATGAGGAGCGCCGGCTCGGCGAGGAAGCCGATGAACATCTCGCGCCGTGCGCCGAGCGAGCCGAATGCGGTGCCGATGTCCATGGCCGCGAGCGCGAGGAAGACGCGCGCGAGCGCGAACAATCCGACGAGCGCGATCGCGTCGGCCGCCGCGCCGAATGGCAGCGCGGTTGCGAGCGACGGCACGATCGCGGCGGCGCACGTCATCGCGCCGAACACGACGTACGGCGCGATGCGAAAGATCGGCGACGCGTTGTCGGCGACGACGGCGTCCTTGACGAAGAGCTTGTGGATCGTGCGATACGGCAGCAGGATCGACGGTGCGCGCCTGTTCGAAAGCCACGCGCGACATTGCGTGACCCAGCCGACGAGCAGCGGCGCGAGCGCGAGGGCCACGGCGACCTGCAGAAGCTGCGAACCGAGCGCGCCCAGGCTCATTGTACGAAGAACAGCAGCGCGATCAGCGTCACGAAGCTGTAGCCCAGGTAGACGCCGATGCGGCCCTGCTGAAGCAGGCCGGCAACGCGGGCGGCCGCCTCGACACTGCGCGCGATCGGCATGTAGAGCCACCGCCAGAGGCGATCGCTTGCGCGCATGAAGTAGACGGGTGCCGTGTCCGACGGCGACGGCAGGTGGCGCTCGATGCCGAAGAACGGCTCGAAGACCTGCCGGATCGGCTGGCCGAAGCCCTCGGCAGTGTCCTGCATCCGCGCCGTGAGGATCGGAAAGCCGCAGGTCCACGCCGGCGCACGCCGCACGCGTCCGTGCCAGACGCGATGCACGACGAAGATCGTGACGAGGACCACGCCGGAGATCACGCCGAAAACGATCAGCGGGCTGTAGCTCGACCGTTCGAGCGCCACCGGCGCGAGCAGCCACCACGACGATTCTCCAGCCGGCTTCACGCTCGTCTTCAGCAATTGGGCGTTCACGTGATCGATTCCGGCGATCACGTTCACCGGGAACAGCCCGAGCAGCACGCAGCCGATGGCAAGAAGCAGAAGGCCCGCGCGCTCGCGCACGCCGGCGTCGTGGGCGTGCACGAGCTCGGCCTCGCGCGGGCGCCCGAGGAACACGACGCCGTAGAACTTGACCATCACGTACGCCGCCAGCGCGACGGCGAGCACGAGCGCCGCCGCCGCCAGCGGCACCAGCATGTTGACGAACGATTGCGGCAGGGTCGGCGTGAACAGGAACGCCTGCAGCAGCAGCCACTCGGACACGAAGCCGTTCAGGGGCGGCAGCCCGGCGATCGCCAGCGTACCGAGGAGTGCAAGCCACGCGACCCACGGCATCCGGTGGATCAGGCCGCCCAAGCGGCCGAGGCTTCGCTCGCGCGTCGAATGCAGCACCGAGCCGGTCGCGAGGAACAGCAGGCTCTTGAAGAAAGCGTGATTGAGCGCGTGGTAGAGCGCGGCGGTCAACGCGATGGCGCCGAGCAGCGGCTTGCCGTTCGCGTCGAACACGATCGCAAGCCCGATCGCTGCGACGATGATGCCGATGTTCTCGATCGACGAATAGGCGAGCAGCCGCTTCATGTCGGTTTGCACGGCGGCGAAGATGACGCCGAAGAGAGCGGTCAGCAGGCCGAGCGCGAGCGCGACGACACCCCACCACCAGGCTTGCACGTGAAGGAGGTCGAACGTCACGCGCAGAAGCCCGTAAATCGCGGTCTTCAGCATTACGCCGCTCATCAAGGCGGACACCGGTGACGGCGCCGCGGGATGCGCTTCGGGCAGCCAGACGTGCAGCGGCAGCAAGCCGGCCTTCGCGCCGAATCCGGCGAGTGCGAGGAAGAACGCGATGCTCGGCCAGCTGCCTGCGAGCGTCACCGCGCGCATCGCGTCGAACGTGTAGTCGCCGCGGCCGCCCTGAAGCGCGCCGAAGCACAGCAGGATCGCGATCGCGCCGACGTGCGCGATCAGCAGATACAGGTAGCCCGCGCGGCGAATCTCCTCCTTGCGGTGATCGGTCGTGACGAGGAAGAACGATGCGAGCGCCATCGTTTCCCACGCGACCATGAAGAAATAGGCGTCGTCGGCGACCAGCACGAGCGCCATCGCAGCGAGGAAGACGTGGTAGTGGAGTCCGACGAGGCCCGGCGACGTGCCTTCCTCGCTGCGAAAATAGCCCGAGGAGAAAAGCGAGATGCAGGCGCTCGCGCAACCCAGCAGCAGCAGGAAGAACGCGGACAGCGCATCGATTCGCACGTGGAACGGAAGATCGGGCAGACCCAGCGGCAGGACCATCAGCCGCGGTGCATCGGCGAGCGCGATCGCCGCGAAGGCGGCCAGCAACACGCCTGCGATGGCGCCGGCAGGAAAGAACACGCGAACGACGCGCAGGTCGCGCGGCCTGATCATGCAGATCGCGCCGAGCGCGAGCCAGGCAACGACGATGGCAAGTACGCCGTGCAGCGCGTCGAACGTGCCGGTGTCCGGAACTTCAGCCATCCTTGTCCGCGACGTCGCCGGCGCGCTTGTCGAGGAGCCACGTCGGCAGCTTGCGTCCGCCGGCGTGCCCGATCACGTACTCGCGGATCAGCCGGCGCACCACCTGCGACGGCGTCAGGTCCTGCGCCGCGCAGATTTCCTCGAACAGCTTCTTCTTTCGCGGGTCGATCAGCAGCGTGAGCCGCGCTGTCTTGCGTTCCATGGCTTTAACATTATATGCACATGGCCCGCACATGCAAGACACATCACCGGCGCGGTTCGCGCCACCGCGATCCGATGAGATCGCTTCGGCGCGCATGCGACGCGCCCGATCGCCGTGCTACTTCACGCGCATGCCGGGCGCAGCGCCGGAATCGGGAGTCAGCAGATAGATGCCGGGGCCCTCACCGGAGGCGGCGAGCACCATGCCCTCGGAAATGCCGAAGCGCATCTTGCGCGGCGCAAGGTTCGCCACCATCGGCGTCAGGCGCCCGACGAGTGATTCCGGCGCGTACGCCGACTTGATGCCGGCGAAGACCGTGCGCGGCCGCGCATCGCCGATGTCGAGTGTCAGCTTGACGAGCTTGTCCGCACCTTCGACCGCTTCCGCGGCAACGATGCGCGCGACGCGCAGGTCGATCCTGCCGAAGTCGTCGATCGTGATCTGCGACGCGCCCGTGTCGCTCGAAGTTTCCCCTCGCCCGCTTGCGGGAGAGGGGGATGGGGCGAGCGCCGGTGCGGGAGAGGACGAAGTGGTGGCGGTCGCCTTGTCGAGCCCGAGCAGTGCATCGACCTTCTTCGGATCGACCCGCGTCAGCAGATGCTTGTAGGCGTTGATGCGCGTCGGTTCCTTCCACGCGTCCGACCAGACGAAGTCGCGGCCGAGGCCGAAGAGTTCTCGGGCGACGCGGGACGCGACGCCGGGCAGCACCGGTGCGAGGATCACGCTCAGCGACTGGAAACCCGAAAGCGCCTGCGAGCAGATCGTCTGCAAGGCATCGCGCTTCGCCGCGTCCTTGGCGAGCAGCCACGGCTGCGCCGCATCGAACGCCTCGTTGATGCGGTCGGCGATTCGCATCGCGTCGCGCAGCACCCTGCCGAACTCGCGTGCGTCGTAATTCGCGCGTGCCGTCTCGGCTTCCATCTGCGCGATCGTCAGCCGGTTCGCACGATCGGTATCCGATTCACCGGGTGTGCCGAGCGCGCCGCCGAAGTGACGCATGATGAAGGGCGCGGCGCGACTCGCGATGTTCACGTACTTGCCGATCAGGTCGCTGTTGACCCGCGCGACGAAATCGTCGGGACCGAAGTCGATGTCCTCGACCTTCGCGTTGAGCTTCGCCGCGATGTAGTAGCGAAGCCACTCGGGATCGAGGCCGAGCTCGATGTAGCGTTGCGGCGAGATTCCGGTGCCGCGCGACTTCGACATCTTGCCGCCCTCCAACGTGATGAAGCCGTGCACGAACACGTTCGTCGGCGTCTTGCGGCCGGAGAAATGCAGCATCGCAGGCCAGAACAGCGTGTGGAAATACACGATGTCCTTGCCGATGAAGTGATATTGCTCGACCGCCGCGTCGCTCATGAACGGGTCGAAGCTTCGCGTCTCGCCGAGCGCGCGCGCCGCGCCCGAATCGAAATGCTTCTTGAGCGCCGCCAGATAGCCGATCGGGGCGTCGAGCCAGACATAGAAATACTTCGGCGGCTTGCCGTCGGGCTGGTCGGGAATCTCGATGCCGAAATAGGGCGGATCGCGCGAGATGTCCCAGTCGTCGAGCCGTTTGCCGTCGTCGCCGAGCCACTCCTGCACCTTGTTGTAGACCTCGGGCTGCAGCGACTGACCGCGCGCGGGCGCCGCGGTCCATTCCTTCAGGTATGCGACGACTTCCGGCGCCGAGAGCCGGAAGAACAGATGCTCCGATTCGCGCATCTCAGGCCGAGCGCCGGTAATCGTCGAATAGGGATCGATGAGGTCGGTGGGCGAATACGTCGATCCGCACACCTCGCACGCGTCGCCGAACTGGTCCTTCGCGCCGCATTTGGGACACGTGCCCTTGATGTAACGATCGGGCAGGAACATGCCCTTCACCGGATCGAAGAACTGCGAGATCGTCCGCGTCGCGATCAGTCCGCGGCGCGAAAGCGCACGAAAGATCGATTGCGCGAGCTCGACGTTTTCCGGCGAATGCGTTGAGTACGTCGTGTCGAAGCTGACGAGGTAGCGCGCCCAGTCCTGCCGATGCGATTCGCCGACGCGCGCGATCAGCGTCTCCGGCGTAATGCCCTCCGCTTCGGCCGCCAGCATGATCGGCGCGCCGTGCGTGTCGTCCGCGCAAACGAAATGCACCGCATGTCCCTGCATGCGCTGGAAGCGCACCCAGATGTCGGCCTGGATGTACTCCATGATGTGGCCGATGTGGAACGGACCGTTCGCGTACGGCAGCGCCGTCGTGACGAACAGCGTGCGGGACGGGTTCGCGGGCATGCGGTTTTGAACGGGCAGGCGAGGCGGGGAATCGGCAATTTTATCAAAACGAAGCGTTTTGCCCGGGTTGCGAGGACCCGAAAGGCTAAAATGGCGGTTTTCGTCACGCGTGAAGGCGCGCGTCGGCGATCGGCAAGCAGAGGATCAAATGGCAGTCACCGAGCAAGACGTGCAGCAGTGCCTGCGCGGGGTCGCGGATCCCAATCTCGAGCGCGATTTCGTGACGGCGAAGTCGGTCAAGAACATCCGGGTCGACGACGGCAACGTCAGCGTCGACGTCCAGCTGGGCTATCCCGCCAAAAGCCAGCACGATGCGATCAGGCGCCTCGTGCACGATGCGATTGCGAAGCTGCCCGGTGTGTCGCGCGTGACGGTCAACGTGTCGCAGAAGACGACATCGCATGCGGTGCAGCGCGGCGTGAAGCTGGTTCCGGGCGTCAAGAACATCGTCGCCGTCGCGAGCGGGAAGGGCGGCGTCGGCAAGTCGACGACCGCGGTCAATCTCGCGCTCGCGCTCTCGGCCGAAGGCGCGAGCGTCGCAGTGCTCGATGCCGACATCTACGGACCATCGCAGCCGATGATGCTCGGGCTCGCGGGGCGCCCCGAATCCAAGGACGGCAAGACGCTCGAACCGATGGAGGCGTACGGCGTGCAGGCGATGTCGATCGGCTTTCTGATCGACACCGATACGCCGATGGTGTGGCGCGGGCCGATGGTCACGCAGGCGCTCGAGCAGCTGCTGAAGGACACGAACTGGCGCGACGTCGACTACCTGATCGTCGACATGCCGCCCGGTACCGGCGACATCGCGCTCACGCTGTCGCAGAAGGTCCCGGTGACCGGCGCCGTGATCGTGACGACGCCGCAGGACATCGCGCTGATCGATGCGCGCAAGGGGCTCAAGATGTTCGAGAAGGTCGGCGTGCCGATCATCGGCGTCATCGAGAACATGTCGATCCACGTTTGCAGCAACTGCGGGCATGAGGAGCCGATCTTCGGCGAAGGCGGCGCCGCGCGGATGTGCGCCGATTACGACGTGCCGTTCCTCGGCAGCCTGCCACTCGACATTCACATTCGCGAGCAGGCCGATTCGGGCCGGCCGACGGTGATCGCCGATCCCGATGGGACGATCGCGCGGGCGTACAAGGCGATCGCGCGCAAGGTTGCGATCGCGGTGACGAAAAAGGCCGAGGATTTTTCGACGAAGTTTCCGAGCATCGTCGTGCAGAACACGTGAGCGGCGTCGACGCCCGCCCCGCGTTCTGGCTGTTCCGCGATGGACAGCTTGGTGCCGACGAGATGCACATCGCCTCGCGGCGCCGGCACGACATCTCGCGACATTGCATCGAAGTCGAGCCGCATGAGGCGCTTCGCGACATGGCGCAGGCACTTGTGCTGCGGCATCCGATTCGCGCCGCGGTTGCGCTTCAGATCGCGGCCGCGATCACCTACCCGGAGGGCGCCGCAATCGCGCCCGAATTCGTGACTTTCGACCAGCGGCTTGGCGCGGCCGCTCAGCAGGAAGGATTCAGGACGCGCGGCGTCTGAAAGTCGATATGTCCATCAAATCAGATCGCTGGATCCGCCGGATGGCGCAAACGCAGCGGATGATCGAGCCGTTCGAACCCGGCCAGGTGCGCGAGGCGAACGGCCACCGCATCGTGTCGTACGGGACGTCGAGCTATGGCTACGACATCCGCTGCTCGAGCGAATTCAAGATCTTCACGAACATCAACTCGACGATCGTCGACCCGAAGAAGTTCGACGAAGGTTCCTTCGTCGATTTCACGGGCGATGTCTGCATCATTCCGCCGAATTCCTTCGCGCTGGCGCGCACGATCGAGTATTTCCGGATCCCGCGCAGTGTGCTCGTTGCGTGCCTCGGCAAAAGCACCTATGCAAGATGTTTTCGCGGCAACACACGCGTCGCGCTCGTCGACGGCACATCACCGACGCTCGAGGAGATGGCGCGACGAGCTGAATCGGGTGAGCTGTTCTGGGGCTATAGCATCGGCGAGAACGGCCGCATCATCGTGTCGCTTCTCGACGCTCCACGCTACGTCGGCAGGGACGCGCTGGTCGACGTCGAGCTCGACAACGGCGAGGTCATTCACGCAACACCGGATCACGACTTCATACTGCGCGATGGACGGATGCTGCAGGCATCGGAGCTTCGGCCGGGCCAGTCACTCATGCCGCTATACAGGAATCTGTTCCGCGGCTACGAGATGGTTTATCAACCGCTGAATGGTCACTTGATTCCGACTCACCGCCTCGCCGACGAGTGGAATCTGCGCGGCGGCTTGTACATTGATGCACCGGGGACACATCGTCGTCACATCGATTTCGATCGGCGGAACAACCGCCCGGTCAATATCGGACGTCTGCAAGCTTCCGACCCTATCGGCCTTCCCGATGGCGAGAGCTACGGAGATGGGTTCGATCGATCGGCGGATGGTGAGGCGATAAGCGACGCGTTCGTTCGCCTCGTGGAGAATCCAGAGTGGCGTGAACGATTCGTCGCAGCCCAAAGCAGCCGGGCGCGCGCCTTCTGGAGCGATCCGCGGTACGCCGAAATCGACGCCGCGCGAGCGCGGACGGCTTTGGACGACACCGGTTCCATTCGTGGCACCGCTCGTCTTCTCGACTGCGACCGTTCCCTTTTCCGTCGTTTTCCCGAAGTAATCGCTCAGTTCCGCGGACGAACGCCCTTGCGCAATCACAAGGTCGTCACCGTGCGCGAACGGCCGGGCGATCACGACGTGTACTGCCTCACCGTGCCGGAAGCGGGAAATTTCGCGCTCGAGGCCGGGGTTTTTGTGAGCAATTGCGGAATCATCGTCAACGTAACGCCCTTGGAACCCGAGTGGGAGGGCCACGTCACGCTCGAGTTCTCGAACACCACACCGCTGCCGGCGAAGATCTACGCGAACGAAGGCGTCGCGCAGGTGATCTTCTTCGAGTCGGACGAGGTGTGCGAGACCTCGTACAAGGATCGCGGCGGCAAGTACCAGGGGCAGAAGGGCGTCACGCTGCCCAAGATGTGACGCTCGTCACCGCAACGCGCGCCCCGTCTCGCGATCGAACAGATGCACGTCGCGCGCGGCCGCGGCGAACGTGACCACCTCGTCGACCTTCACCGGCTGATGCCGGGGCACGCGGGCCGTCAGGGCGCCGCCGTCGGTTGCGACGTGCACGTAATGCTCGGCGCC
>Ga0157370_10004644_pt1 | contig 15698 bp, 13 predicted proteins | sample C35metaG_FD_113463 | JGI IMG/M metagenome (GOLD analysis project Ga0157370, IMG submission 113463) | Corn rhizosphere microbial communities from Kellogg Biological Station, Michigan, USA - C3-5 metaG | ecosystem: Host-associated > Plants > Roots > Rhizosphere > Soil | place: USA: Michigan...
CCGGCGCCGGCGCAAGGTGATGCTGCTTGAACGGCGCGCCCATCTCGGCGGTTTCGCCATAAGCGTGGCCAGCATTCAGCGCCGCGATATTGGCTTCGGCGAGTTCGGGAGCCTTGGCGAACTTGGCTTTCAACCAGTCGACGATCGGCTGGCGGTCGCGATCGAACATCCAGAGCGCCAGGCCGAGCGTCCACATGTTCTTGCAGCGCAGCGCTTCCTTGTTGCCGAGCCCGTAGGGCTTCACCGCGTCGAGGGTCAGCTGCGAGATGTTGAAATGGACGACCTGCCATTTGGCGAGGCTTGCGTCCTCGAGCGGGTTCTGTTCGAATCCGGCCTTGGCGAGATTGCTGGCGGTGAACTCGCCCTCATCGACAATGATCAGGCCGCCCTCGCGGACCTCCTTCGCATTCACCTTCAATGCCGCCGGGTTCATCGCGACCAGCACGTCCGGTTGATCCCCCGCGGTATCGATTGCTGATGAGCCGAAATTGATTTGGAAGGCGGAGACCCCGAAGGTCGTGCCCTGCGGCGCGCGGATCTCGGCGGGAAAGTCAGGGAAGGTCGCAAGATCGTTTCCGGCAAGCGCGGTCGAAAGTGTGAACTGACCGCCGGTCAGCTGCATGCCGTCGCCGGAATCGCCGGCGAAGCGGACGACGACCGCTTCCTGGGGGGGATTGGCGGTGGATTCGGTTTGGGTGATGCGGTGCGAGGCTGTGGCCATGGGCGCTAGTTTAAGACGGCAGGGGGCCTTTCGCCACCTTCTTCCTCGTACGGCGTCGTCTTTCCATTGAAGCCTTTGGGGGCAATATGCTCCTCGAAAAGGGCGGAGCGATGATCGTACGCCCGTGTCACAGCCAAGCTGAAGACGCAAAATTGGACGGTGGTCGCCATCGATTTTTTTGATCGTGCTACTCGGCGTCTTTCGGCGTGCAGGCGTCCAACTGGAACCAAGGCTAGGATTGAAAGGCGCGAAACCACGCATCTCCTCAAGCGGATCGAGCCAGGGATCGGGCGATCACTGACCTTCGCGGCCAACGCGCGTGACCATTATGCGACGACCCGGAGTCCAGCCATTTTTTGGATTGCCCCGCCCTTTCCCGGCTCGCAATGACGACTCATGACCAATGGTGACCGCTACCGCCGCGGAATCGGCGTGATGCTTCTCAACAAGGAAGACAAGGTGTTCGTTGGGGCGCGGATCGATAATACCGACGAGGCCTGGCAGATGCCTCAGGGTGGGATCGATGAGGGCGAGGAGCCCTGGCCGGCCGCGCTCCGCGAAGTCGAAGAGGAAACCGGAATCACGCCGCGACTGATCGAGCAGATCACGAAATGCCCCGAGAGGCTGAAGTATGACCTGCCGCCGGACCTCCGTCCCAAGCTTTGGGGGGGCAAGTACAAGGGGCAGGACCAGGACTGGTTTCTCGCGCGGTTCCTGGGGACCGATGGCGACGTCAACATCGAGACCGAGCACCCCGAGTTCCGTCAATGGATGTGGATCGATCCGGAGCACCTCCCCGACCTTATTGTACCCTTCAAGCGCGATCTCTATCGCCGGCTCTTGCGCGAATTCGCCGATGATATCGGCAAGCCATCGGTTGGCAGCCGCTAGTCGGCGATCTGAATGGGAATCCGCAGAATATAGAATCGTTTAGCTTGCGCTGCTGCGCTTGCAGGTTAACGCGGTTCAGCGCAGACTAAATCAACCATCCGGGGAGAAGTGTGGCCCGAATTTTCCTCAGCTATGCGCGCGATGACGTGGAGGCCGCCAAGCAGCTCGCCAGCTGTATCGGCGAGGAGGGCCATGACGTCTGGTGGGACCGCCATCTCCACGGCGGGTCGCGCTTCGCCGCGGAGATCGACAAGGCGCTTAAGGACGCCGAAGCTGTCGTCGTGCTGTGGTCGCCGACGTCCATCGATTCCGCCTGGGTGCAGGACGAGGCCGCCGAGGGGCGCGATTCCGGACGATTGGTGCCGGTGTCGCTCGGTTCGGCCAAGCCCCCGCTTGGCTTTCGGCAGTTCCAGACCATCGATCTTGGCCCATGGGACGGCACCGGCACGCCCAAGGCGATCGACGAATTGATCGAGGCGATCGGACGCACCTGCGGAACGGAGGCGCGAACCGGCGGCTCTTCCAAAGTCCAGGAGGCCGCACCCAAGAAGAAGGCATCGGTCTGCGTGCTCCCGTTCATCAACATGAGCGGCGAACCCGAGCAGGAATATTTCAGCGACGGGATCACCGAGGACATCATCACCGACCTGTCGAAGGTCTCTGCGCTCTCGGTCGTGGCACGAAACACCGCCTTCACCTTCAAGGGTCAGACAATCGACGTCAAAGAAGTCGCAAAGACGCTCGGGGTGACCTACGTGCTGGAAGGCAGCGTAAGGAAAGCTGGCAACCGGGTGCGCATCACTGCGCAGATGATCGACGGCGCCGAGGGCGATCACGTCTGGGCCGACCGCTACGACCGAGACCTCGATGACATATTCGCGATTCAGGACGAGATTTCAAAGGCGATCGTCGAGGCGCTCAAGATCAAGCTGATGCCGAATGAGAAGAAGGCGATCGAGACTCGCGGGACCTCGAACGTCGATGCGTACAACGTCTATCTCATCGCGAGGCAGCAGTGGATCAGCGGCAGCTACGGCGATCCGCGCCGGGACGAAGGCATCGTCCGCTTGTGTCAGCAGGCAACTCTTCTCGACCCGGACTATGCGCAGGCCTGGGCTCTGATGGCGCTTGCGCAGGCGGAACTGCGATTCTGGCACGCGCGGGATGAGGACCCGCTGCCGGCCGCCGAGCGTGCGCTCGCGCTCGATCCGACGCTTCCCGAAGCGCATTGCGTCAAGGCGCGCTATTTGGAGGACGAGGGCCGCGCCGAGGAAGCCGAACGGCAGATCAAAACGGCATTGAAGCTCAATCCGGATTCATGGGAAGCCAACCGCGAGGCCGCACGAATGCTGTTCAGGCACGGCCACGTCCGCGAGGCGATTTCCTACTTCGAAAAGGCCGGGTCGCTGATCGACAGCGACTGGCACAGCCCAATGATGGCAGTCGGCTGCTACAGGAGCATCGGCGAGAAGGACGCTGCGCTCAAGGGAGCGAAGGTTGCGCTCGACCGCACCGAACGGGCGATCGGCAAGGACCCGACCAACAGCCACGCGCTGGCGGCTGGTGCGAACTTGCTCGGTCTTCTCGGCGAAAAGCACCGCGCGCGGGAATGGATGCAGCGCGCGCTTGCATTCGATCCCAGCAACCTGTCGATGCGTTATAATCTCGCCTGTGCGCTGGTGCAGGACCTCGATGATCCGGATGCGGCGCTCCAAATGCTGGAGCCATATTTTGAACGCATAAACAGCAGCACCTTCATCCGCCATCTCGAGGCCGACCACGACCTGGACCCGATCCGGGAGCGTCCGCACTTCAAGGCCATGCTCGCGACTGCGAAGCAACGCCTCGGGCTGGCGGAAGCTGCGTACAATGGCTGACACTCGCGACGTCTTCATTTCCTACGCTCGCAAGAGCGAGGAGGAGGCGCATCGCATTGCCGAGCTACTCCGAACCGAGGGATTCAGCGTGTGGCGCGACGACGAGCTCCCTGCGCACCGCGCTTATTCCGATGTGATCGAGGAACGACTTAAGTCCGCCAAGGCGGTCGTCGTCTTATGGTCGGGCGAATCCGCAAAGTCGCATTGGGTGCGTGCCGAAGCCGATACCGCGCGCGAAGCCGGAACGCTCGTCCAGGCGACGCTCGACAGCAGCCTTCCGCCAATGCCGTTCAACCAGATCCAGTGCGCCGACCTCAACGGCTGGAACGGCGACACGAGCTCCGCCGGCTGGCGCAAGCTCGAAAGCAGTGTCGCGGCGCTCGTCGGCGGAGGAAGCGATCAAGACAGCGCCTCGGCGGCGGCGGGCCCGCGAGTTCAGGCAGTGCGTGCCTCGGTCTGCGTACTCCCGTTCGTCAACATGAGCGGCGAACCCGAGCAGGAATATTTCAGCGACGGGATCAGCGAGGATATCACCACTGACCTGTCGAAGGTTTCGGCGCTGGAGGTGGTCGCGCGCAACACTGCATTCGGCTTCAAGGGCCAGAACCCCAACGTGATGGACGTAGCAAAGCAGCTCAACGTCAGCCATGTCCTCGAAGGGAGCGTCAGAAAGGCCGGCACCCGGGTCAGGATCAACGCCCAGCTGATCGACGGCTCCACGGGAAAGCATCTGTGGGCCGACCGCTACGATCGCGATCTCGACGACATCTTCGAAATCCAGGACGAGATTTCGAAGGCGATCGTCGAGGCGCTGAAGGTCAAGCTGCTTCCTGCCGAGAAGAAAGCGATTGAAAAACGGGGCACTTCCAACGTCGAGGCCTATGATCTCTATCTGATGGCGCGGCAGCAATGGATCAGCGGTACGTTCGGGACGGTCCGGCGCGAGCAGTCGATCGCGCGACTCTGCAAAGAGGCGACCCAGCTCGACCCCGATTACGCCCAGGCTTGGGCGCTGATGGGGCTGGCGCAGCTTGAGCTCCGTTTCAGCCACGGCCACGAGGAGGACGCGCTTTTGGCCGGCGAACGCGCGCTCCAGATCAATCCCGGACTGGCCGAAGCTTACTGCATCAAGGCCCGATACGCCGAGGAAGAAGGCCGTACCGAAGAAGCCGAGGCACAGGTCCAGACAGCGCTGAAGCTCGATCCTGAATCGTGGGAAGTGAATCGCGAGGCGGCGCGAATGCTGTTCCGCCATGGCCACGTCCGGGAGGCCATTCCCTATTTCGAAAAAGCCGCGGCGCTCAACGACACCGATTGGCATAATGCTGTGATGCTCGTCACCTGCTACAAGGGACCTGGCGATGAGGCGAACCTCCTGAGGGCGGCGCAGCGGGTTCGCGAGCGGGTGCAGCGGGCGGTGACGATGGACCCGACAAACGGAACGGCGCTGGCAAGCGGGGCCTACGCACTGGCCATGCTTGGGGAGCGAGACCGCTCGAGAGAATGGATGCGGCGCGCGCTTCTGCTCGACCCCGAAAACCTTGTCATGCGCTACAATGCTGCCTGCACGCTGTTGGGGCAACTCGGCGATCCGGACGAAGCGCTCAAGACGCTGGAGCCGTTCTTCGAGAAGGTGACAAGCACGACCTGGATCTGGCATGCCGAAGCGGACCCGGATCTTGGAGAAATCCGTGATCTTCCCCGCTTCAAGGAAATACTTGCTGCGGCAAAGCAGCGGCTGAGTATGGCAAAAGCAGCGGAATAAGGACGCCAACAGCCCGTCTCGCTGTTGCCCGATCAAAGGCGCTAAATTAAGCGAAGAGGCGCGCAGCAGGGGGAAATATGTTCAATTGGTTCCAGCGCATCCTCCCGAGGTCGGGTGACTTCTTCGGGATGTTCGAGGCGCATGCAGCCACTCTGGTCGCTGCTGCAAATGCGCTGACCAAGCTCGTCGACGGCGGGACTCCGCACGAGGAGCATATCACCGAGATCCACCGTCGCGAGCACCAGGCCGACGAGATCATCCGGCAAGTCCTGACCACGGTCAGGCGGACGTTCCTGACGCCGTTCGATCGTGGCGCGATAACATCGCTCATTGGCGCGATGGACGATGCGATCGATGAGATGCAGGCGACGGGCCGCGCCGTGGACACCTACGATCTTCGTTCGTTCGAGCCCGAGATGCGCGAGATGGTGGGGATGATCGCGGAGGCCGCGAACCTGACGGCGGAAGCCATGCCCTTGCTGCGCGACATTGGTCGGAACGGCAACCGGATCCATGAGATCACCGAAAGGATCGTGCGGCTCGAGGGCGACGCCGACGACGCCCATGCAACGGGGCTGAAGCGCGCGTTCGAGCAGGAATCGAATCGCCCGATGCAATTCATGGTGGCGCGCGAGATTTACAAGCATCTCGAGCGGATCACGGACGCATTCGAGGATGTCGCGAACGAGATCGACGGCATCGTGATAGACCACAGCTGACGTGTATCATCTCGCCTTTCCCCTCCTCGTTGGACTGATCATCGTCGCGCTGTCGTTCGACTTTCTGAACGGCCTGCATGACGCAGCGAACTCGATCGCGACCGTGGTCGGTACGCGGGTGATCAGTCCCGTCTGGGCGGTCGCCTTTGCCGCCTTCTTCAACTTCGCCGCTTACTTTCTCGCGCTCAAATGGCCCTCGCTGCACAATGTCGCGGACACGATCGGCAAGGGGCTGATCAACAAGGACCTGGTCACTCCTGCGGTCGTCTTTGGAGCGCTCATCGGGGCGATGTTCTGGAACGTCGTCACCTGGGTGAAGGGCATCCCATCGTCATCGAGCCATGCGCTCGTCGGCGGGATCGTCGGCGCGGGAGTCGCTCATGCGGGCTTCCCGAGCATCCAGTGGATCGGACTAAACAAGACGCTTGTCGCCATTGTCCTTTCGCCGGTGCTCGGCCTCATCCTCACCATGGCTATCATGCTCGTCACGAGCTGGCTGTTCGTGCGGGCGAGCGCCAGCGGGGCGGAACGCGTCTTCCGCGGCCTGCATCTGGTATCGTCAGGCACATTGTCGCTTAGCCATGGTCTTAACGATGCCCAGAAGACGATGGGCCTGATCACCGTGCTCCTTTATTCGACAGGTTACCTCCGCGGCCATTTCGCGGTCCCCAACTGGGTCGCTTTGTGCTGCTACATCGCGATGGGTCTTGGCACCCTTACCGGCGGCTGGCGGGTGATCGAAACGATGGGGACGCGGATCACCAAGCTGTCGCAGCACCAGGGTTTCAGCGCTTCCGCCGGCGGGTCGATCATGCTGTTCGCCGCGTCCTGGCTCGGTATCCCTGTATCCACGACCCACACCGTAACCGGCTGCGTCATCGGAGCCGGCGCTGCGCGAAGAGCATCGGCGGTGCGCTGGGGAATCGCCAGGAACGTGGCGATCGCGTGGCTAATCACCATTCCCGCCTCGGCGATCGTCGCTGCGCTATTCTACTGGCTGATCAGCGGCCTTTTCGTTCGCGTTATCGTGGCGGTCACGATCATCATGGCCCTCGCCTTTCTGACCATGGTGCTCCGGGCTCGTCCAAGGAACTCGCGGCGACCCGCAGTTTGAACACCAAATTTCCGCCCTTACTTGCCTGATTTCCTGCCGGGTTGAACGTCGCTTGCGAGCGTCTGGAGGACGTTGCGCCCGATTTCGAGCGCCAGGTCCCACATTTCATTGCCCTGACGGCCAGCCTTTTTTGACATGGCGTTCAGCTGGTCACCGGAATCGCTCGCCAGCTGCTTCGCCTTGTCGGAATCTTTGAGCGCGGACGCCATCCCGACCAGCGCTGCTGCGACGACATCGGCAAGGATCGGGTTTTCGGCCAACGCCCGGAGGCTCTTTCCGGCTTTCTTCGATGCCTTCGCGATCGAAGGCGAGCTTCCGCCCTTCTTGTGCTTTTTCTTTTTGGCGTTCTTGTCCGTTTTCTTCTTGTCCTTGGGCACTGTCTTTCCCTTCGGCGCGTTCGGAAACGGCGCGCACATATCATTTTCGGTCACATCTTTGTAACAAGCCTCTGTTTCAGTTTGACGACATGCAGTGGACCAGAAAGCCCGCATCCTTTCGCTTCCCGATGAGCTGATGGACAGCACCGACCAGGCTGCGGCGACCCCAAGCCCTGCCGCGGCCGCGCCGATCGATTTGCCGCTGCCCGAAAGCCGCTATTTCAATAGGGAACTGAGCTGGCTGGCGTTCAACCGGCGGGTACTCGACGAAGCAGCCAACCCCAGACACCCGCTGCTTGAGCAGGTCCGGTTCCTCTCCATCTCGGCGAGCAACCTCGACGAATTCTTCATGGTCCGCGTCGCGGGCCTCAAGGCTCACCAGGCGCTCGGCGTTGAAGAGCTCTCGCCCGAGGGCTTGACGCTAACGCAGCAGCTAGCTGCGATCGTCGCCGACGCGGACCGGCTGGTCACCACGCAGCACGATTATTGGGCGAATTTGCAAACTGAGCTGGAGAAATCCGGAATGCAGGTCGTCGGCGAGGAGCCGCTCGACCCTGAGGCCGAAGCCTGGCTGGACCAGCATTTCCGTGAGCAGATCTTTCCGGTTCTGACACCGCAGGCGATCGATCCGGCGCATCCCTTTCCATTCATCCCCAATCGCGGCCTGTCGCTCATCTTTGAGCTCAAGAAGGGCAAGACCAGCGTTCGCGAGCTGATCATGATGCCCCCTTCGATCCCGCGTTTCGTGCGCATTCCGGGCGACAAGGGCCGCTATATTGCGATCGAGACGCTGATCCGGCGCAAGACCGACTTTTTCTTCCCCAAATATGAAGTGCTTCGCGGCGGCGCGTTCCGGATCAGCCGCGACAGCGACATCGAGATAGAGGAAGAGGCGGAGGATCTCGCGCTTTATTTCCGCACCGCGATCAAGCGGCGCCGGCGCGGCCGCGTCGTCCGGCTGGAGCTCGAGCCCGACATGCCCGAGAGCCTGGTGGCTGTCGTCAAGGAAGGGCTCGGCGCCGCCAATGCGATCACGTCGCAGACGCGCGGCTTTCTCGGCATGGCCGACCTCGCGCAGCTGGTCGAGGAGGACCGGCCGGACCTGAAGTTCACCCCCTTCAACCCGCGGTTTCCAGAGCGCATCCGCGAGCATGGCGGAGATTGTTTCGCAGCGATCAGGGAAAAGGACATCCTCGTCCATCACCCCTATGAAAGCTTCGAGGTGGTGGTCGAATTTATCCAGCAGGCCGCCGCCGACCCCGACGTCGTCGCAATCAAACAGACGCTATATCGCGCCGGCAAGCAGTCGGCGATCATCAAGGCTCTGATCGACGCCGCCGAGGCCGGAAAGTCGGTGACCGCCGTCATCGAATTGAAGGCACGGTTCGATGAAGAGCAGAACCTGATGTGGGCCAACGCGCTCGAGCGCGCCGGAGTCCAGGTCGTCTATGGATTCATCGAGTGGAAAACCCATGCCAAGGTCTCGATGGTCGTTCGGCGTGAGGAAAAGGGCTTCCGCACCTACTGCCATTTCGGCACCGGCAATTATCACCCGGTCACCGCGCGCATTTACACTGACCTTAGCTATTTCACCGCGGACCCGAAGGTCGGGCGCGATGCGGCCAAGCTGTTCAACTACATCACTGGCTATCTTGAGCCCAGGAACCTCAAGCAGCTGGTCATCTCCCCGACCCAGATGCGGCCCGAGCTGATCAAGCTGATCGACTTCGAGATCGCGAATGCCAAGGCGGGCAAGCCCTCGGGCATCTGGGCCAAGATTAACGCGCTGGTCGACGTCCCGATCATCGAGAAGCTTTACGAAGCGAGCGCCGCGGGCGTGCCGATCGACCTCGTCGTTCGCGGCATATGCTGCCTGAGGCCCGGTGTGCCGGGGATGAGCGAGAACGTCTATGTGAAGTCGATCGTCGGCCGCTTCCTTGAGCATGGGAGGTTATGGTGCTTCGCCAACGGCCACGAGCTGCCGCACGCCGAGGCGAAGGTCTATATCAGCTCGGCGGACTGGATGCCGCGCAACTTCGATCGGCGGATCGAATATATGCTGCCGATCGAGAACAAGACGGTGCACGCTCAGCTTCTCGATCAGGTGATGGTCGCCAATCTCATCGACAACGAGCAAAGCTGGCGCTTGAACGCGGATGGCACCTACGCGCGGCTTCGGCCCAAGTCCGACCAGGAATTCAATCTGCACGATTATTTCATGTCGAACCCGAGCCTATCGGGCCGCGGGCAAGCGTTGAAGAAGGGACGCAAAGTTCCCAAGCTGCGCTTCCACCGCGGCCGGTAGGCCTCGATGAAGCACGCGCAGCCCGTCGGGATCATCGACATCGGGTCCAACTCGGTCCGGCTCGTGGTCTACGCCGGTCCAGTTCGAATCCCGACTCCGATCTTCAACGAGAAGGTCCTCGCCGGCCTCGGAACGGGGTTGAAGGAGGGGGGGAGGCTGGATCGAGAATCGCGCGCGAGAACGCTCGCCGCGCTCGGCCGCTTCCGGCTGCTCCTCGACTATATGAAGGTGACACAGACGCATGTCGTCGCCACCGCGGCGATCCGCGATGCCGCCGATGGCCGTGATTTTGTCCGCGAGGTCAACCGGCTCGGCTTCGCTTGCGAGGTGCTGAGCGCGAGCGAAGAGGCGAGGCTGGCCGGCGACGGCGTGGTGTCTGGAATCCCCGATGCCGATGGAGTCGTCGGCGACCTTGGCGGGGGCAGCCTCGAGCTGGTCGATGTCAGCGACGGAAGCGCAACCGGCGGCATTTCGCTTCCGCTTGGCGTGCTAAGGCTTGAGGTCAGTCCGGATGGCGAGCGCGAGGCGCGCAAGCTGCTCAAGTCTGCGCTCAAGAAATCGCCGCTGAAGGACGAGGCTCGCGGCCGCACCTTCTACATGGTCGGCGGCTCGTGGCGAACGCTGGCCCGGATCGATATGCTGGCGACCAATTTTCCGCTTCCGATCACGCATCAATATCGGATGAAGCCGGGGCGAGCCAAGGCGTTGAGAAAGCTCCTGCGGACGCTCGATCCGCGCTTTAGCGCGACTGCGGCGCCACAACGGATCGCGAACTCTCCCGCCGCGGCAATGCTGCTCGAGCTCTTAATAGACGAGCTGGAGCCATCAAAGCTCGTCGTTTCGACCTACGGAATCCGCGAGGGCCTGCTCTATTCGAAGCTCAGCCGCGGGGCGCGGGAACTCGATCCGCTGATTGAGGAAGCGCGCGATGCCGGCGGCGGTGAGCACCGGTTCGGGCAGCACGGCGACCTGCTCGACGCCTGGATCGCGCCCCTGTTCGAGGATGAGCAGCCGATGCGGCGGCTTCGGCTTGCAGCCTGCCTGCTCGCCGATGTCGCCTGGCAGGCGAACCCAGGTTTCCGCGCCGACCGCGGGATCGAGATGGCGCTTCACGGCAATTGGGTCGCGGTGAGGCCCGGCGGACGCGTCATCATGGCCCAGGCGCTCTCAGCCAGCTTCGGTCGCGACCGGCTTTTTGACATGCGTCTCGCGCAGCTCGCAAAGGACGAGCAACTGAAACGAGCCCATTGCTGGGGCGTCGCGATGCGGCTTGGCCAGCGGCTATCGGGCGGCGTCGGCTCCGTGCTGGAGCGAACCAGTCTCGGTTTGGCGGATGGCGCGCTGCAGCTTAAGGTTCCGCGTGGGGAAGAGGCGCTGGTCGGCGATCAGGTGCAGCGCCGCTTGTTGGAGCTTGCCGAACTGCTTGGACGCAAGGCGGTGATCGCTACGCTCTAGCCGGGGTGGCGCGGTAGGAGCCGCGCGGCTAGAGCCATTCCCATGGCGTATCTATCATCGGAGGAGCGCGCGGTCGTCGAACGCGCGGGGGCCGAGCCCATGCTCGGCCAACTGCTGGCATGGGCTGCGGTGAACAGCGGGTCACGCAACCTTGCCGGGCTTGAGCGGGCGGCAGACATGCTCGCAAATGCCTTCGCTGCGCTTCCGGGCGAATTGACCTTGGAGCCGCCCGCCAGAGTGGAGGCGGTCGACAGCGGGGGGAAGATCGTCGAGGTCGAACATGGCCGCCATCTTCATCTGAGGGTTCGTCCCTCTGCTCCGCTCCAACTATTGCTCACCGGACATATGGACACCGTCTATGGGATCGATCACGAGTTCCAGGAGACCCGCTGGGTCGAGGACGGCGTGCTGAACGGCCCAGGCGTCGCCGACATGAAAGGCGGCCTCGCCGTGATGCTCGCAGCGCTAAAGGCGGTCGAGCAGAGCGAGATTGCGCCGCGCGTCGGCTACGAGGTGGTGATCGGCAGCGACGAGGAAGTCGGCTCGCCGTCGTCGGCCGCGCTGCTGATGCAGGCGGCGCGGGGCAAGCGTGCGGCGCTGACCTACGAGCCTGCGGCTCTTCCCGATGGTACGCTTGCTGGCGCCAGACCCGGCAGTGGCAACTTTGCAATGGTCGTTCACGGGCGCTCGGCCCATGCCGGGCGCAACCCTGAGGACGGGCGCAATGCGCTTCTTGCGGCCGCCGACCTGGCGCTCCGGCTCGACCGGCTCAAACGTGATGGGCTGACGGTGAACCCGTCGCGGATCGAGGGCGGCAGTCCGAGCAATGTCGTCCCGGACCTCGCCATTCTTCGCGTGAACATGCGGCCGCGAACGCCCAAGATCGAGGCGACTGCAAAATGCGAAATCGAGGAGGCGGTCGCCGCGGTTGCCGCCGAGCGCCAAGTGGAGATCCGACTGACCGGCGGTTTCGGCCGCCCGCCCAAGCCGCTCACGCCTGAGGCCGAAGCGCTGTTCAAGCTGGTGAAGCAGGCCGGTGCCGATCTCGGGCAAGACATCGCATGGAAACCGACTGGCGGCGTCTGCGACGGCAACAATATCGCCGCCTGCGGGGTGCCCGTAGTGGACACCATGGGGGTTCGCGGTGGCAAAATTCACAGTTCGGAGGAATATCTGATCGTCGAAAGCCTCGCCGAGCGTGCCCCCTTGAGCGCACTTACCATCCTGCGTCTGGCGGCAGAGGCGGCATGAGCTTTCGGGTTCGCGCTGCGCGGCAGAGCGATTTGCGCGCCTTTTACAATCTGGCCAAGCTGACGGGCGGCGGATTCACCAATCTTCCAGCCGAGAAGGCGACGTTGAAGGCAAAGCTCGACAGGAGCGCCGCGGGGTTTGCGCGCGAACCTGATTCGGCTGGGGACGACCTCTACGTCTTCATGCTCGAAGATTGTGACACGCGGCAAATTCGCGGGACCTGCCAGGTGTTCGGCGCCGTGGGGACCGAGAGGCCCTTCTACAGCTATTTGATCTCGACCCTCACTCAGTCCAGCGCCGAGCTTGGTAAGACCTTCCGCAATCAATTGCTCAATCTCACCACCGACCTTGAGGGATCGAGCGAAGTGGGCACTGTTCCTCCATCCCCACGAACGCGCCGGCGGCCTGGGGCTGCTGCTCGCACGTTCGCGTTACCTGTTCATCAAGTCTCATCGCGGGCGATTCGGCAACACCGTTCTGGCCGAGCTTCGCGGCGTCATGGACGAAGGCGGCCATTCGCCCTTCTGGGATGCGATCGGCGGCCGTTTCTTTGGAATGACATTCCCCGAAGCCGACGAGTTCAATGCAATCCACGGCACGCAGTTCATCGCCGACCTGTTCCCGAAGAGTCCAATCTACGTATCCATGCTCCCCGAAAGCGCGCGGGCGGTCATGGGTCAGCCGCATCCTACCGGCAAGGCGGCGCTGAAGATGCTCGAGAACGAAGGCTTCGTCTGGGATTGCTACGTCGATATTTTCGACGGCGGTCCGACGGTCACCGCGCGCACCGATTCTATCCGGACAATCCGCGAGGCGAAGACCTACAGATTGCTCGACCGCGAGCCGAGTGGCGGCTTGCCAATGCTCGTTGCGCACGGGCGGCTCGAGGATTTTGCAGCTTGCTATGCAACGGTTGAAATCGACGGCGACTGCGCAGCGATCGATTCCGCTTCGCGGCGCCTGCTCGAAGTCGATACCGGCGACGAAATTCTGGGGGTCGACCGCTGATGGCGCTGGTCGAAATCAACTTCGATGGCATCGTCGGGCCAAGCCATAATTATGCGGGCCTGAGTCTCGGCAATCTCGCATCGACCCGACATGCCGGTGATGTTTCGCGCCCGCGCGCGGCCGCGCTCCAGGGCATCGACAAGATGCGCGCGAATCTTGGGCTTGGGCTTTGCCAGGGCATCTTCCTTCCGCAACCGCGCCCCGACCGAGCATGGCTGGCGGAGCTCGGAGCGACGATCGAAAAAGCCGATCCGGCGCTCGCTGCCAATGCGATGTCCGCCTCTTCGATGTGGGCGGCGAATGCCGCGACCGTATCGCCTGCGCCGGACACCGGGGACGGCAAATGTCACCTGACCGTCGCAAATCTGAAGACAATGCCGCATCGCAGCCATGAGTGGCCCGCGACCCTGGCGCAGCTTCGCCTCGCCTTTGCGGGTGCGGGCTTTGCGGTCCACGGCCCGGTCCCGCCCGCCTTCGGTGACGAGGGCGCTGCGAACCACATGCGGCTCGCCGGCGGACATGGGGAACCGGGCGTCGAAGTCTTCGTCTATGGGGTTTCCGGCGGAGCATTCCCTGCCCGTCAGGACATCGAAGCGTCAAAGGCGATCGCGCGGCTGCACCGGCTCGATCCGGCGCGGGTGATCTTCGCGCAGCAGTCGGAGGAAGCGATTGCGGCCGGCGCGTTCCATAACGATGTCGTCGCTGTCGCCAATGAGCGCGTCCTCTTCGCCCATGAGCAGGCCTTCGCCGACAAGAGCAGCCTGATTGCAGCGCTCGAAATGAAGGTTCCTGGCTTCGAATATGTCGAGGTGCCGGCGGCGGAAGTGCCGCTCGTGGACGCAGTTCGCTCATACCTCTTCAACGCGCAGTTGGTGACCCCGCCTGACGGCGAGCCTACCCTGATCGTTCCGACCGAGGCGCGCGAGAGTCGATCGGTGTGGACGTGGATCGGAAAGCATCTGGCGGGCAACGGCCCGATCCGCCGGATCGAGGTGGTCGATGTGCGCCAATCGATGGCCAACGGGGGTGGACCGGCGTGCTTACGCCTGCGCGTGATCGCCGATCCCGCAAATGTTGATCCGCGGTTCTTGGTTGATGGCACCAAGCTCGACCGGGTCGCCGCCGTCGTCCGGCGCCACTGGCCCGAGCAGATTGATGCCGATCTGCAGCAGCCGCTCCTGATTGCCGAGATCGAACGCGCGCGTGCCGCGCTTCTAGAAGCACTCGATCTTGCCCAACTAATCTGAGGTCCGTCCCAAATCGGGAATCTGGCAAACAAGATTTTAACCCTGTTCTTTAGGAAATTTCCGGCTCAAAACGGCCTTCGCGACGTTCAGACGTTAACGAATGGCAATGCTCAAAAAGATCGGCCGACTGTTCACGATCAAGACGCGCCTCGAAGCGTGGCTGGTGATTTATGCGATCGCGCTCGGCGCGGTCGAACGCGGCCGCCTCTATCTCGAAAACTATCCCGGCTGGGGCGGCTGGCTCCTCGCTCTTGCCTGTACGGGCGTGGTGTTCATCGCTGGCGGCAAGCTTCTCGATTCGGTGAAGCCGGCCGCGCCGGCGCTCGCTGCGGGCCCCTATCGCGCGCCCGTGCAGCGGCGCCAGGTCAATGATCGTAATCGACCCACGCGCCTGCCGACGCGTCGCGGTTCAGAGTCACGGATCTCACGTCACAAAGATTGACTCCGGCCCAGGTGACCGGCCCGGCTCCAGCGACATCGGCACTGATGTCGAAAGCGCAGTCCGGATTGGTGAACTTCATAGCCATTCGCGCACCGGGGCTTGGGGCCGGCCCGAGCGCGGTCCACTCCTGGGTCCCCGAACGGCGGATGGACAATTTCGCGAGCGCGGCGCCGGTGCCGTTGATGAGCGTGAAGCCGGATGCGCCGGCGAGCGCCTGCGAACCGCTAACCAGCAGCAACGAAGCGAGCAAGGCTTTCCTCATGGCCGCAACCAATACACCGGCCGCGGCCATTCGGAAATCACGGCCTGCGGTTAAGGTCAGGCGGCGTTGAGCTCGGCGTAGTCGGGACGGACGCCGCTCCAAAACACCGGCGCTGGGGCGGGACCGTGAGTCATCGCTTCCTTCAGCGGCATTGCGGTAGAGCAGAAGGCGCATTCGGCCGACACTCGGCCGATGATCCAATGGGTCCGGCCGCAGCCGGGGCAGTGATTGACCTCGCCGTCATGATATACCGCGTGGTAGCCG
>Ga0157370_10004645_pt1 | contig 15694 bp, 9 predicted proteins | sample C35metaG_FD_113463 | JGI IMG/M metagenome (GOLD analysis project Ga0157370, IMG submission 113463) | Corn rhizosphere microbial communities from Kellogg Biological Station, Michigan, USA - C3-5 metaG | ecosystem: Host-associated > Plants > Roots > Rhizosphere > Soil | place: USA: Michigan...
ATCTGCACGTCGGCATCATCGCCGCGCTCGCCGTCGTGATTGGCGCGGTGTTGATCCTGGTGTTCGGACGTGTCGGCCAACTGCACGGAAGGAAGTTCACCGTGTTCGTCACGACGGACGCGGCCCGGGGTGTGATCCGCGGCACCGAAGTCTGGCTCGACGGGCAAAAGGTCGGCGTAGTCAAGAACGTGACATTTCTTCCACCGACCGCGAGTCCAGCCAATCGAATCGTTCTCTCGCTCGAGGTGCTCGAGAGCGCGCGGCCGCACATTCGGCTCGACACGCGGGTGCAGATTCGCGGCGGCACGAGCTTGATCGGCGATCAGGTCGTGGCGCTTGGCAGCGGCACGACCAAGACGCGCGGCGTCGCGAACGGCGACACGATTCACGCGGGCGAGCAGACCGATATCGAAAGCATGGCGTCGGATGCGACGCTCGCGTCGAGACAACTGCCGGCGATCATGGGGAACGTCAAGGTGCTCGTGGCGCAACTGCACACGGCCGAGGGAACGCTCGGCGCTTTCGGCCTCGATGGCGGGGGTCCGCAACTCGAGGGCGTCCGGGTGAAGACGGGCCGGCTGATGAACCGTCTTGCCGGGTCCCGGGGTACCTTTGGGATGGGATATGCAACATCGGGCGAGCTGCGAGCCCAGGCTCAGCACGCCATGGCGCAGGCTGATTCGATTCGCTTGCTGGTGACGTCGAACACGCACTCGCTGGGACGCTTTCGGCGAGACTCGACGTTGGCGCGCGAGGTCGGCCGGATTCGCGACGAGCTTCGCGACGTCGAGCGACAGGCGAGTAGCCCCTCGGGAACGATCGGACGATTGCGGAGCGACTCGGCGATTGCCCGGAACGTACACCGCGACTTCGTCGCGCTCGATTCCCTCTTTTTAGACTTGAAGAAACATCCGCTCCGGTACATCGCATTTTGACCACCGGGGTCGCCGACCCTTGACCCTCCATCCAGCCACCAGTAGCTTCGCATGCACTCTGGTTCATCGCTTCGCCCGCCGCCAACGTCGCGACGAATGCGCGCAGGCCGGCCGACTCAGGACAGCGCGCGCCAGCAGGTCGAGCCGCTCGCGCCGCCGTCTCCTTCCTCCCCCGCCCTCTCCCTGTCCTCCCCATCCGGCCAGGCGAGCCCACCGGGTTCCGCCACGACGTCCGTGAACATCGCCGAGCTGAAGCGAAAACCCGTCCCCGAGCTCAACGAGATGGCCGAAGGCTTCGCCATCGAGAACCCGACCGGGCTGCGCAAACAGGATCTCATATTCCGCATCGAGCAGCGGCTGCTCGATCAGAATATCGTGCTCACCGGCGAGGGCGTCCTCGAGATCCTGCCGGAAGGCTACGGCTTTCTGCGCAGCCAGGACTGGAATTATCTCTATGGCCCCGACGACATCTACGTCTCGCCGTCGCAGATCAAGCGGTTCGATCTGCGCACCGGCGACACCGTGTCGGGGCAGGTCCGCCCGCCCAAGGAGTGGGAGCGGTACCTGGCGCTGCTCAAGGTCGAGTCGGTCAACGGCGACGAGCCGGAGGTGGCCAAGGCGCGCGTCAGCTTCGACAATCTGCGCCCGCGGTATCCGGAAGGCCGCCTGCGTCTGGAGACGAAGGACGGCGACGTGAGCATGCGCATCATGGATCTCATCGCGCCGATCGGGAAAGGCCAGCGCGGCTTGATCGTCGCGCCGCCGCGCGCGGGCAAGACGATTCTCTTACAAAAAATCGCCAACGCGATCCGCGAGAATCATCCCGAGGTCACGCTCATCATCCTGCTGATCGACGAGCGGCCGGAAGAGGTGACCGACACGATCGCCAACGTCGACGCCGAAGTGATCAGCTCGACGTTCGACGAGCCAGCCGACCGTCACGTACAGGTCGCCGAGATGGTGATCGAGAAGGCGAAGCGCCTCGTCGAGCACAAGAAGGACGTCGTCATCCTCCTCGACTCCATCACTCGCTTGGCGCGGGCGCACAACGCGGTCGTGCCGCTCTCGGGGAAGATTCTCTCCGGCGGCGTCGACGCGAAGGGATTGGAGAAGCCGAAAAAATTCTTCGGGGCGGCGCGCAACATCGAGGGCGGCGGCTCGCTCACGATCATCGCCACGGCGTTGATCGAGACCGGCTCGCGCATGGACGAGGTGATTTTCGAGGAGTTCAAGGGCACGGGCAACATGGAGCTCGTCCTCGCGCGCGAGATCGCCGACCGCCGCGTTTTTCCGGCCATCGACATCAACAAGTCGGGCACGCGCAAGGAAGAGCTCCTGTTCACGCAGGAGGAGCTCAACCGCGTTTACCTGCTGCGCAACTTCCTCGGCGACATGCCCACCGTCGAGGCGATGGAGTTCCTGCTCAAGCAGATGTCACGCTCGAAGAACAACAAGGAGTTCTTCCAGCAGATGGTCCAGGGGTAGCGGCGTCGGCGCCCTGGTGACGGCGGATCGCGGACGACTCCTGGGCGTCGACTACGGCGAGCGCCGCGTGGGATTGGCGATCAGCGATCCGACGGGAACGATCGCGTCGCCGGCCGGGGTCATCATGCGCCGGGCCGGCAAGCGGCCGCCGATCGCCGAGATCGTTCGGCGCGCCGGCGCGCTCGAGGCCCGCGGGTTCGTGATGGGATTGCCGCTCGACGGCGACGGGAACGAGACGCCGCGGACCGCCGAGGTGCGCGCGATCGCGGCGGAGCTCACGAAACGCACCGGGCTCTCCGTCGTCCTCGTGGACGAGCGTTACACGACGGCAAAAGCGCTCCGCGCGATTCGCGAGATGGGCGGGTCAACCAGAGGCCGAAAGGGCGACGTCGACGCTCTCGCGGCAACGGTCCTTCTTCAGCATGCGTTGCAGCTCGCGGGGTAAGCCGGTGCAGCGGAAGGCTCGCCGTTCGATGCGCTCGCTCTCGGTGGCCGGGCTCATCGCGCTGGCCGCCTGCGGCGCTGGAGGCGGGACGGCCGTGCGCGTCACGATTCCGACCGGCGCCACCATGCGGGTCGCCAGCGATTCGTTGGCCAAAGCCGGCGTCATTCATTGGCCGCGGCTCTTTCGCGTCTACGCATCGGTGCGCCACCGCGACCGGCGGATCCGGTCCGGGACGTACCTGCTGCACCACGACGCGGGATGGGGCTTCGTGCTCGACGCGCTTCGCGCCGGCAAGGGCATCGTACACATGGTCACGATCCCCGAAGGATTCTCGCTGCTGCAGATCGAGCCGCTCGTCGCCGCGAAGCTCGGAGCGCCGATCGATTCCGTCGACGCGGCGGTGCGCGACACGGCGCTCCTCCACCGGCTCGACCTCCCGACGGCAACGGTGGAGGGCTATCTCTTTCCCGACACGTACGTCTTTCCCGACCGCACGACGGCGGCGGCCGCGGTCGACGCGATGGTTCAACGCTTCGAGCAGGTGTGGAAGCCCGAGTGGACGGCACGCCTCGACACGATCAATCTGTCGCGCAACGACGTGATGACGCTGGCGTCGATCGTCGAGAAGGAGGCGCGGCTCCCGGAGGAGCGGCCGGTGATCGCCGCCGTGTACCTCAATCGCCTGCGCGACGGCATGCTGCTCCAGGCCGATCCCACGGTGCAGTACGCGCTCGGCAAGCACGTCGCGCGCGTGTATTACAAGGACCTCGAGATCGACTCGCCGTACAATACGTACAGGCACAAAGGACTTCCTCCAGGGCCGATCGCGTCGCCGGGGAGGCCGAGCATCGAGGCGGCGCTGTATCCGGCGAACGTGCCGTACGAGTTCTTCGTCGCGTTCCCGGACGGGCACCACGAATTTCGCCGCGATCTCGCCGGCCACGAGCAGGCCAAGGCTCAGGCGCGCAAGGCGTGGGACTCAGTCGACGTGGCGCGTCGCGCCGAGGCCGCGCGAGGGGCTCCACACACCAAGTGACTCGGATCGCCAGCGGAAGCTGACATCGGGGCCGATGTCGCGTCCGCGGACGCGACGACCGCCCTGGCGAAGGCCGCGCCCAACCTGCGCGTGCGCGAGACGTTCAGTCACCGGCGGCAACAGCACGAGGTCGACGAGATCCGGATCGAACTGGGTGCCGCGTCCCTTCGCGATCACGTCCAGCGCGGTGCGGAGACCGGTGCCCCGGCGATACCGGCGATCATGCGTCATCGCGTCGAAGGTGTCGGCGATCGTGACGATGCGCGCCTCGAGCGGAATGCGGGTGCCGCGCAGCCCCCGCGGATAGCCCGATCCATCCCATCGCTCGTGGTGCGACAGTACTCCGTTCGCGAGCTCGGGGTAGAACGCGTTGAACGGGGCGAGCACCTGGGCCCCGCGCCGCGGATGGGTAGCGATCGCGCGCCGCTCGACGGCGCTCAGCGCCGCGGCGTCATGCACGATGTCGAATAGCGCTTCGTAAATCTTTCCGATGTCGTGAAAGAGGGCGACGCGCTCGATGGCGCGCGACCGTCGCTCGTCGAGCCCCGCCGCATCCGCGATGATCAGCGCGTACGTCGCGACGCGGCGGACGTGCATGCCCGTGCGCGGATCGTTGGCCTCGATCGCGTTGAGGAGCGTCTCCAACGCGGCGGCGGCGAGGCGCTCGACGGTGCGTCGCGCCTTGCGCTCGCGAACCAGCAGGGTTGCGCCGGCGGCCAGCGCGACGAACAAGGGAGCCAGTTGCCGGCCGGGCCTATCGAAGAAGCGGTCGTTCATACCGGTAGCGAAACGCAAGAAGCCGGCTACTGGCCGGCGCCGGTGACATGGCCTATCTTGGCATTTGTCAGCCCGGCGAATCGAGGGAGGAATAATGAGCATCCGCGTCGCGCCGGCCGTGCGCCTCGCCCTTGGCTGTCTCGTCGGCATGATGGGGCTCGTTGCGAGCGATGCAAGCGCCCAGACCGTCGTTCGCGGCGTCGTCGTCGACTCGGCCGGACATCCCGTCAGCCAAGTCGCGTTGACGATCATTGCCCTCCACCAGGCGACGCGGACGGACGATCACGGCCTCTTCGCCTTCCCGGCGCTGCCCAAGGGCGACGTCGAGATCTCCGTCCGACGAATCGGCTACGAGCCGATCGCGGTGCGGTTCGCCGTGTCCGGACGTCCCGCGGATTCGCTCCGCGTCGTAGTCGCCGAGCTGCCGGCGGTGTTGGAGGCGATCAGCGTATCGGCGGCCGAGCGACACCGGCGGCAGCGCATCGAGGATTTCTACTGGCGCCGCGCGCGCGGCATCGGCACGTACTTCACGCGCGACGAAATCCTGACGCGTCGGGCGAGCGTGCCCAGCGACGTGCTCCGGACGGCGAAGGGAGTTCATTTCGTCCGGGCGGGGAGTGGAACCGGGATCCGATTCAGCTCGGCGACGAACATGCGCACCAACTGCAGCCCCATGATCTGGATCGACGGACAGCGCGCGCCCGGGATGGAGGTCGACGAGATTCCCTTGAACGACATCGAGGGAATCGAGCTGTACAACGGCGCGTCGACGACCCCGGCCGAGTTCTGGCAGGCCAATACGGTGCAGTGCGGTACGATCGTCGTCTGGAGCCGGTTGCCCGGCGGTTGACCCCGAAAAGCCGTCGCCGACGGCGGAGGAGAGGTGACTCGCCCCTCGAGACTCGGACGAATGTGTGCACCGCTGGCGGCCGCAACGTTGGCGGCGTCATCAGCGATTGGTCAGCGGCCGTCGATGGCACCGCAGCCCGCGGGACCGCGAACGCTCATCGGGGTCGTGACAGACACGTCGGGCACGCCCGTGGACAGCGTCGAGGTGTTCATCGCCTCGCTCAAGCGACGGGCGATGTCCGGGCCGGATGGCGCCTTCCGCTTCGACGACCTCAAGCCGGGGACGTACGCGCTCAGCGCGCGCCGACTCGGCTACCTCCCGCAACTGCAGAAGGTAAAGGTCGGCGACGACGGAGGAACGACGGCGTTCAGCCTCGTTCCATACATGCGCGGGCTGCCGCCGGTCGTCTCGTCATCGTCACGGGGCGGGTTGAGCGGGGTGATCGGCGACACGGCGTACAACATCGTGGCTGGAGCTGACGTCACGGTGCTGGCGAGCGACCACCGTGCCGTCAGCGACTCGACCGGATCGTTCTTCATCGATCTCAGGCCCGGCCGTTACATGGTTCGCGTCAAGCGACCCGGCTACTCGCCTCGGCTCGTCAGCGTGACGATTCCCAACGACAGCGGCCGCCGGATGGTGGTCTGGCTGTCGCCGGCAGGGCCGGGCGGCTCAAACCATGAGGAATGGGCGATGGATAGTCTCGCCGAGCGCTTGCTGCGGCGGAATCCGGTGTGGTCGACGATCTACTCGCGAGAGGACATCAACAAGATGGGGATGACGGACGCGGCGCAGCTCGCGACCATCGGTGCTCGAAAGCGGGTGGACGATAACTGCCCCGCGATCATCGACGGCGGTCCGCGGACGGCGCCCATCTGGGCATTCGCCGCGTCCGACATCGAGACCATGGAGACGTATACGCCGAAGCCGCCGAGCTACGCGCCCACGAGCATGATGTCACGCGGGCACCTGCAGGCGCCGCCCCCACCGAACGACTGTCCGGTGACGGTGTACCTCTGGCTGCGCAAGTAACGGCGGCCAGGCGAAAAGACGAAAATGGGGTCAGACTCTATTTAAAAATGGGGTCAGACTCCTCTCTAAATAGAGTCTGACCCCATTTTCGCGTTTTCAGCGCGGGGCCACGTTCACGATGACCTCGCGCGCGCCGGCGGGGACCGGCACTCGCACCTCCGCGCCGCCCGGCCAGCGGACCCACACGGCGGTCGGCGTCGCGGCAAGACCAAAAACCTGCACGGCGCCGTTCTCGGACCAGTATCCCGAACCGGCCTGGATCTCTCGCACCGGCCCCATGTGATCCTGATACACGACTCTCACTTGCGCACCGACGCCGTCGGGATTGGACGACGGCCCCTTCAGTCGGACGCGTAAGCCGGGCTTGGCACCGCGATTGTGGAACAGCCGCGTGGCCGCGCCGTTTTGCGACACGGCAAGATCGAGACGTCCGTCACCGTCGTAATCCGCGTACGCGGCGCCACGCTGGTCGCCGTACACGATCAGACCCGACTTCGCGCCCGACTCGGGCTTGAATCCACCCTTTCCGTCGCCGAGCAGGAGCAGGCTGCGGCCGGAATCGTATCGCGGCGTTCCGATGGACGTCGGGAAAAAATTCTGACTCAGGAAGACGTCCTCGAATCCGTCGCCGTCGAAGTCGGCGATGCCGGCGTAAAATGCCGGGGACCACTGCGCTTCGGCCGGTAGTGGAACGGCATCGAAATGGTCGCCGCGGTTGAGGAAGGCCATGTTGTCCATCGTGACGGCCTCCAGCCGTTGGACGCGATTCGCCGCGGGGCCGAGCACCTGATCGACGCCCGCCCCGGCGTAGGCCGCGAACGTGCGGACGCGGCTTGCGAGATCCGGCATGGCAACGCGGAGACGCGCGTAGCTGGTGAGCGGCGCCAGACCGGCCGAGCCGGAATCCTGTCGCGCCATCAGCATCTCCTCTTCGCCGGCGCCGCCGAACGGACCGTGAACGAGATACAGCGGGCGCGCGCTGTCGGCCGGCGTGGCGATGTTTCGACCCCAGCTCGTGGCAATGATGTCGAGGCGCCCGTCGCCGTCCAGGTCTCCCACCGCGATGCCGTTCCAGCAACTCGACCAGCGGCTGAGCCCCCACGAGTCCGGCGCCGGATTGAACGCGCCGTGTCCGTCGTTGAGAAGCAGCACGATCGAGCCCCAGTCTCGGGCGAGCAGCAGGTCCGGGTGTCCGTCGCCATTGACGTCGGCGAAGACCGCGGCAGACACCATCCCGACGTCGTGCAGCAGCCGGCTGTTGGCGGTGTCGAGCACGAACCGCCCATTCACGTTCTTGAACAGCCCCGACGACGCCGCGGCCGGATAGCGCATGGCGATCGCGCGGCCGCCGATGAACAGATCGAGGTCGCCGTCGCCGTCGTAGTCGCCCAGAGCGAGCGGTCCGGTCGCCGACTCGTGCGAGCCGACCACCGGTTCGGCGACGGGTGCCAGCGCGCCGCGCGCCGCCCCCACGCTCACGACCGCCGGCTGCGACGTCATCTCGCCGGAGGAACGCGCCTCCCACGTCGACACGCCGGCGAGCAACCGAGTCGCGCCGTTCTCCGTCAGGCCGAGCACCGTCGTGATGTCGGCCGGAGCGACGGGACCACGTGCCGCGTCGGGCGCCAGCCGGCCATGTGAGTTCTTGAATAGCGCGATGCGGCCGCCCTTTCCCGTGCCGACGATCAGATCCTCCGACCCGTCGCGGTCGACGTCGAACCAGCTCACGCCCGGTCCGAGCTGCGACAGCGCGTTAGGCAGCAGGAACTGGCGGTCCCAATCGTCGAACTTGTCCTCCGTGTGCGTGTGGCCGTGCAACTGCGCGGTGGCGTCCTCGAACAGCGGCGCCGGGCCCGCGGTCTTCGCCGAATCGGCCGCCGAACGCGCCGAGGCCGTCGCAGTCGTGATCTCATAAAGGCGGTTGGGACGCACACCGGAGATCGTCGTCCGGCGGCCGTCGCGCCAATCGACCACGAGGGTCGCGCTGTCGGACTTGCCCATGGCGAATGACGCCTCGTAGTCGCTGTGCGACATGTAGAGCCCGCCCACGACGACCTCGCGCACCTGCACCGGCACCGCGCCGCCGAGGAGCCGGATCTTGGATCCCACGGCGCGCGTGTTCGGCGCGTCGCCTGTGAGACGCACGGCGACGCGCGGCGCCGTAGCGTCGTTGCGCAACACGAGCGCCGGCGAACCCATTCGATTCACCACCACGTCCAGGTCGCCGTCGCCGTCGAGATCCGCGGCGGCCAGAGTGTGCGACACGTCCTTCTCGGTGTCGAACCGCCACTTCTCGGTAACGTTCTCGAACGTGAGGTCGCCGCGATTGCGGAAGGCGACGTTCTCGAGGCGCAGCGCCGGAAACTCCCAGCGCGACCGGCGCCAGTTGACGGCGGTCAATCGATTCTCCAGTCCCTCCTGGACGTCGGCGTCCATGATGTCCCAGAGATGCCCGTTCGCGATGAGGATGTCCTGCCAGCCGTCGAGGTCGACATCCATGAACATCGTGCCCCACGACCAGCCGCTCGCCTGCACCCCGGCGTACATCCCGACCTCGGCGAACGTCCCGTCGCCGCGGTTCACGAACAGCGTGTTCCGTTGCTGCTGCAGCTCGGTCTCGATTTCTCCGGCGGGTTTTGGCAACGCCGTGTGCGTGGGGATTTCCGTCTTCAGCCGCCGAGGATCGTTGCTCAGCATGTCGTCCACGAACAGGTCGGGGAGACCGTCGCCGTTCACGTCGGCGGCATCGAGCCCCATCGCGGAGTTGCTGACCTGCCGCTGCGCCGTCCAGTTGGCCAGACGAAACCGGCCGTGGCCATCGTTGATCCAGAGCTCGTCGGTGTCCTCGAAATCGTTGGTGACGTAGAGGTCGGGAGCGCCGTCGCCGTTGACGTCGAAAAACTTGGCGCCGAGGGTGAACGACTCCGGCTCCTCGGAGAGCGGCTGCCCGCCTGCGTCACGAAACATCGGCGACGCGAGCGGGACGCGCGAAAACCGGCCGTGTCCGTCGTTCGTGTAGAAATCATCCGGCGCGCCACGCTCGCTCAACCGCAGGCCGCCCATGTCGGGGCGCATGACGAGCTTGTACTCGCGGCGAAATTCCGGCACGACCTCGTAATGATTCGGGCCGACCTGCCGCACCATCTGGTTGAACGCGCGCTGCTGCGGCGGAATCGAGTCGAGGATGCTGTACGGCTTGTAGTTCGCCACGTACATGGCCAGCCGACCGCTGCCGTCGACGTCCGCCATCGTGATGGTGGTGCCGCCCTTCCCCGCCGGGTCGAGCCCGAGGTCCCGGTGCTCGGTGAAGTGCGCGTGGCCGTCGTTCAGGAAGATGGCGTTCGGCCCCTTCGTCGCCAGCAGGACGAGGTCGAGGTCGCCGTCGCCATCGACGTCGGCAAAGGCGCAGCCGGTCGAAAAGCGATCGGGCGCGCCTACGCCCGCGCTGTCGGTCACGTCCTGGAATCGCCAATCGCCGAGATTGCGATAGAGCTTGTTGCTTCCCTCCGTACGCGCGAGAAAGACGTCGACGCGTCCATCGCCGTCGACGTCGCCCAGACAGGTGCCGGCGCCCTGACCCAGGATGCGGTTGCCCACCAGCACTGAATCGCTCACGAAGTTCTGAAAGCGAATCCCGGTTTTGTCGGCGTCCATTTTCGTGAAGCCGGGCGTTCCGCCGGTTGGAACGTCGAGCTCGCGCCAACGATATCCCCTCTCCTGATGCCAAGCTGGCACGGGACGCGGCGACTCGCACGCCAGCGCGGCGCCCACCGACAGGCCAATGAAAACGGCAGTGCGGCGATTCACCGTTGGGCGGCCGCTTTCATGCGCTCGACGATCTTGTCGCCCACGCAGTTTCCCAACGCCCGGCCGCCGATGTTCCCGTACGGAAAGTGAATGCCGCCATAGATGCGCGAAACGCCCGCCTCGTTCGCCGCGGCGCGAAACGACTCGAAGTGCCGCACGCCGTTGCCGATCGAGAGATCGGTGCTGTCCTCGAACGCCACATGATCGCCCAGCACCGCGCCGAGGACGGTCGCCGCCGCCGCCGACTGCGTCGAGTGGGCGGACGGGTACTCGGGAAAGGGCGGCGTCGGGATGAGCGGCTCCCAGGTGGAGTCGATGACGCGGCGGATGTACATGCGCGGACGAATGAGCGTGTACTGAAACTTGTAACCCCAGGCGGCGATGAAGGCGTCGGCTTGCGCGAGTGACGTTAGCATCATCACCCGAGCCGCATCGTTGCCCGACAAGTGGCGCTCGGCCGCCATCTGGCTGGCGATCGAGATCCAGTGGCCGACCGGAGTTCCGGACTCGCCGGCGTTGTCGGCCCAATAAAAGGCGATGGCGCGATGCTCGGGCGTCATGTCGACCCGTGTGTCGCGAACGAGCTTGGCGTCCTTGTAGAGCACCGAGCTGGTGTCGGCCGAATAGGCCGGCGGCTCGGGGACGGCACACTCATTCCATTTCTTCAATACGAATGGGCGAACCTGGCCCCAGTAGGGCTCGGAGAGACCCGCCATGTTCACCGCCGGCAGGGTCTTCACCCCGGCCCGCTTGGGTCGGTTGAGGATGAGGTCGCGATCGCTCGCGTTGCCGGACTGCATGACGTTCGCCGGGTTATCGAGGGCGACGGATGCGCTCGTGGCAGAGAGGCTTTGCACGGCGTAGGTGGTCGCGAGCGAGTCGTTCGCCCAGTACGCGAGGCCCACGGGCGGCTTGAAGGTTCTGCCGCGCGTGCTGTCGAACCCATCGCCGTGGGACCACGTCACGATAGTGGCCCCGATTCGAATTCCCAGCTCCTCCGACCGCCGCCGGACCGCGTCCGTCGTCCCGGCGAGCTTGGTGCGGGCGAGCGCGAGCGAATCGGCGAGTTGTCCGAGCGCGGAACGCGTGGTCGGCACGCCCTCGCGAAGCAACGAGTCCAACACGAGGCGATCGGCGGCGATCGCGGTGAGCGTCGCGTCGTAGTCCCGCGGCTGGTCAGCCCGGGGAAGCTCAGACAGTCCGCCGAGCGACCCGGCCACACTCGGCAGGGAGTGGTCCACCGCCGCGAGCCCGGAATAGAGGGCGACAGTCGAGTAGGCCATGAGGCGTGAGGCGACAGGCGGGGACAAACGTTCGGCTCGAATGACGCCGTACATCGTGTGCATCCACTCCGAGACCATTCGCGGGTCGGTGGGCGGCGTTCGGCCGCACGACACGAGCGCGGCCGTGGCTGCGATGGCTGCGCCGCGGCGACCGACAGACATGAAAGGGAGGGAACGCGGTGGTCGCATTGGGTCGCTTCCTGCGGAGGGGGGACGTGAGGGCGACGATACAATGTAAACGCGGTGCACGCCCACGTCGCCCCTGGGCCGGCCTCCATGCGGTGGCGGCCCCAACGCCCCGCGCGTACTTTGGCAACCTGCCAAAGCCCCGGCCGCACTCGGGCGATGGCGAAAGCCCCATTTGCCACCAGCCGGATCTACGATCGGGGGGTTAGGCATGCCGGACAGATCCGTCGTCGCGCGGAAGTCCACGCAGCGAGCCACCTCTGCGCCTGGCCCCGGGCACGCCATGACCGCGGCCCTGTCGGCGCGGTGGGTGATTCCCGCCGGAATCGCGCTGGTGACGATCGTCGCGTTTCTGCCCGTGCTCCACAACCAGTTCGTCTCGTGGGATGACGACCGGAACTTCGTCGAGAATCCTCATTTTCGAGGACTGGGGCTCGAGCAGCTGCGCTGGATGTGGACCACGTTCCACATGGGCCATTACGTGCCGCTGTCGTGGATGACGCTCGGGTTCGACTACGAGCTGTGGGGGATGAATCCGACCGGCTACCATCTCACGAATCTCTTGCTGCACGCGGCGAGCGCGGTCGTCGTGTATTTCCTCGCGCGGACGCTGCTGGCGCTGAGTCTTCCCGGGATCGCCAACGGATCACGAACGCAGCTCGACCTGGCGGCGGCCTTCTCGGCCCTCGCGTTCGCGGTGCATCCGCTGCGCGCCGAATCGGTGGCGTGGGCGACCGAGCGGCGCGACGTGCTCTCGGGGTTCTTCTATTTTCTGAGTATTCTCATATACGTGCGCTCACGGCTCCCGGCGCCGAGCGGGCGCCGTTACGGAGTCGCGCTCGCGCTGTTCCTCTGCGCGCTCCTCTCCAAGGCGACGTCCATGAGCGCGCCAGCCGTGTTGGTCATTCTCAACGTGTATCCGCTGCGGCGCCTCGGAGGGGCAGCTGGGTGGCGAAGCGACAGTGCGCGGCGCGTCTACCGCGAGCTCGCGCCCTTCGCCCTGCTCGCGGCGGCGGCGGCCGGACTCTCGATCGTCGCGCTGCACCCTCCGGATCAACTGAGCCTCGGCGCCAAGCTCACGGTTTCGGCGTACAGCCTCGTGTTCTACTTGTGGAAGACGATCGCGCCGCTCGGGCTCGCGCCCTTGTACGAGATGCCGCAGCACGTCGATCCGGGCGCGGCGCGATTCGTCGCGAGCGAAGTTGCGCTGGTCGGCGTCGCCCTCGTGGCATGGACGGCTCGCCGCCGATGGCCGGGCACGACGGCCGCTCTGGCGCTGTTCTTCGTCGTGACGCTGCCGATGCTCGGCATCGTGCAGAATGGGCCGCAGATCGCCGCGGACCGGTATACCTACTTCGCGGCACCGGCGCTGGCCATCCTCGCCGGCGGCGGCCTGCTGATGCTGATTCGATCGTCTGCCGCGCTGGCCGGCGCCGCCGCTCTGGCAATCGTGCTCGCGCTGTCGGCGCTGTCGTGGCAGCAGTCGGCGGTGTGGCACGATTCGGAGAGCTTGTGGTCGCGGGTGCTCGCGGTCGACAGCGAATCGTCGATCGCCCACAGCAGTTTGTCGAACGTGCTGTACGGGCAGAACCGGCTGCAGGAGGCGATCGAGCACAGCGCGCGCGCTGTCGCCATTGCGCCGAACTATCCGGAGGCGCTGAACGGTCTGGGCGTGGGGTTGGCACGCGAGGGCCGGGCCGACGACGCGATCGCGTACTACGAGCGCGCGCTCGCGATCAAACCGGCGTACGACGATGCAGAAACGAATTGGGGCGTCACGCTCGCGGGAGAGAACGACATGGCCGGCGCGATCGAGCATTATCGTCGCGCGTTGGCGATCAACCCCGACGATGCGAACGCCGAGGTGAACTGGGGGAATGCGCTGGTGCGATTGAACCGGCCCAACGAGGCGATCGAGCACTACGAGGCGGCGCTGCGAATCCGCGGCGACGACGCGGACGCCCATCACAACTGGGGGGTTGCGTTGGCGCGCGAAGGAAAGCTGGCGGAAGCGATCGAACATTTTCGCGCCGCGCTGACGATCGATCCGAGCTACGCCGAGGCGCGCGACTATCTGGCCAAGGCGACCCGCCTCGTGCACGATCGATCGGCTCGGAGCTTGGCCAAGCCGAGGTAAGAGCGCTGCATCGCCGGGGCTGCTGAGCCACTTGAGGTACTTGAACTGCTGAACTGCTGAGCTGCTGAACTACTGAACTACTTGAACTACTGAACCGCAGAGACGCGGAGACGCGGAGACGCGGAGATGGACACATTTAAATGCATTTACACACTTAGAATGGGGTCAGACTCCATTTCGCCAAACGGAGGGCGAAATAGGGTCAGACTCCATTTTGCACGCCGTCTACTGCAGTTCTCTGCGCCTCGGCGCCTCTGCGGTTCGTTCAGCGGTTCAGCGGTTCAGCTGTTCGGCTTGTCGGCGGCATCAGCGGATCAATCGTCCTCCCGTTGCGATGGCGAGGCGGCACCTCTGCCATTCCGCTCCCCTCTCCAGAGTCCGTAATAGCCTCTAGAAGCTTCGGCGCCGCCAGATCACCAGAACTCCGCAGTTCGATCCCATCCGGCTGTACTGGAGCGGCGTCTGCGCTGGCCCGGAATAGAACTCCACCCCTTCAACCTGCTCGGGGGTAATCCAGCTGATGTCGTAGGGCTCGGTGGGCTCGGTCGCGCCGTTCATGAGCACGCCGTCGAGGTAAACGAGCGCGTAGCATGCCATCGGCATTCCTTGATTCGCCTCCGCCGTATCCGGAATGTAGAAGCCCTGGCTCTTCAAGCACTTGACCGCGTCCATTGGAGGACAGAGCGGCGGCCTCGCATGCCGGCTCGACACCCACGCCGCCGAACCATAGCCATGGCGCATGTCGAGTTGCGGGATCTGTTGGAGAACACTCACCATGTTCATCCCGGTGTATTTCTCGAGCTCATCGCGCGTCACGAAATGTCCCAGGCCCAGCCGGCGATTCTCCTCGAAGCTCTCCATCACACGCTCGGTCATCCGCTCCGACACCGTCACCGTCTCCAGCATGATGGCCCGCCCGAGCACCACCCGACGCTCCACCGTCTCATGCCCGACGAAGGTGAGCCGCGTGTCGGCCGCGCCGTAGCCGATCCGTCGCACGACGATCTGGTGCTCGCCCGCCGGAATGCCCGAGAGCCTGAACTCGCCGCGGCTGTCGGTCAGCACGCTCTTACCCGCGTCCGGCACGGCGACCTCGGCGCCGGGGATCGGTACATGCGTCGAATCGGTGACGACGACGCCGGTGAAGGTCGCGCCGCGCGACGCGAGCTCGTGCGCGCGATCGAGCGTCAGTACCGTGCGCGTGAGACGCACGCCGGGGGTGAATCGAACGACGCTCGCCTCCCCCGTCTCCGCGGAATCCGCGCTCGCGCGGAGCATGAGCGGCGTGTTCAGCGGCACGCCGCAAAATCGGAAGCTCCCGTCGGGTGCGCTGCCCACCTCGACTCGGCGGAGATGAGTGGAGTCCGCCGGGTCGGCGCGCCACTCGGCGATCACGCGCGCCCCGCGCAGAGCCGGCGCCAGCCCCGGAGTCGCGTTGTCGCGGAGGCGGAGGCCGCCAATGACGATGCCGTCGCCGTTCGAGTGGCCGACCTTCGACCCGCAGAGTCCCGCGACGAATTGCCGGCCGTTCGGAACGCGGATCTCGAGCGCGTCGGGATCGCCGGTGAACATGATGGCCGATTGGTGCACCGCGTTCATGGAGTCGAGCGACGGCGTGTGAACGGCGAGCGTGTACTCGCCCGGCAGCATGCCTGAGATCGTGAACCGGCCGCGCTCGTCGCTGGTGGACTCGAGCGACGTGCCCGCGATCACGACGCGCG
>Ga0157370_10004649_pt1 | contig 15688 bp, 12 predicted proteins | sample C35metaG_FD_113463 | JGI IMG/M metagenome (GOLD analysis project Ga0157370, IMG submission 113463) | Corn rhizosphere microbial communities from Kellogg Biological Station, Michigan, USA - C3-5 metaG | ecosystem: Host-associated > Plants > Roots > Rhizosphere > Soil | place: USA: Michigan...
ATCGCGGCCTGCGGCAGCTCCTACCGGTAATCCATCTGGAGCTGCCGTAGGCTGCGATCTTTTGATCTGCCAATAAAAAGGCCAACGCATGAGCGTTGGCCTTTTTATTTGCCGCCGACCAGGTGTAGGTTCACAAAATAGATGATTTTGTAGGCCTAACAATCAATGGTAGATAATCATCTTTTTTGTGAGTCCACTCGCTGTGGTTCTTAGAAAAGATGAGAAAAACCTACTGGCTTCCCAGAATAGATGCAGTCATTGCCCTCTTCAAGCTTGTTCTTCAGCAACGTGAGGCGGAATATAAAGGAAGGAATCACAGAATCGTTCGTGAAGTATTTACTCAAGTCATGCACGATAGGTACTGCAGTCTTACTATATGTTAACAGTATTTTTAGCGACTAAATTGAGCATAAAAAGCTGCTCAAATCAGATCCGCTGTGCAGGCTGCGGTGCTCCGCGAGGGCATCGCAGCCTGCAATGCTATGCTAACTGCTTGCACGTTGAACGGCGTCTTCTAGCCAACGGAGTGACTTCCTGTAATGCGCAATGTCTGCTCCGTCCGCATCCTTTGCGTGAGTATCAGGTCGCTCATTCACTAGCTCAGTATGTTCTTTGAACAGCCGAAGATCGTTGAATATCGGCAAGAAGAGCGCCCACTCCTTCTCAATCAACCTAGCCAACTCTGACCAGAGAAGCTTTTCAATCAGGTCATCTGGAGGCAAATGTTGCAACCTTTCTACACGACCTTTTTCTATGCATTTCTGAATACGAGCAGAAGGTGTGCCTTTTGCCTTGTCTTGCAAACACGAAAACTTGATGAAATTGAGAGCTAGACTACGTAACCTCTTTTCCAACTTGTTGCGGCTTGCATTAATCAAAGCAAGCTCGTCGGCCCACTCGTCAAGCGTTAGTAGTAAATTTGGAACATCCAGGACTTCAGGTACTTGTGGGGCAACGATAGAGGCACGCTTGGCTTCATACAGTTTCAAGCCTTCTTCGATCATCATACTACCAAGTTTTACCTCCCCACCTTTTTCTTGGAGAACTCCATATCGTAAGAGGGTAGCAACAAGAGGGTCAGACTTATTGAACGATACTCCATCCAAAACTTGCTTGGCTGGGGAATATACCTCAGGATGCACTCTGAAAAGATGATTCAAAGCGACTTCGGCTATCGCCGCGCCCTCAACTTCTACGAAATCAAGAATCAAACGCTCAGCGTTTTCTTTCTGAACTGTGCAGGGACGCTCTCTAATATCAATATGACGATGAATATAAGAACAAGCTTTGCGAGTCCAATAAGGCATATTGCCGCATGCATTACCTATCCATTCGGCAGTTTCATCGTCAAATGATAGACCAGCCACTTTGGAAGTGGCTCGGATCATCGCTGCGCTAGCGTTGGGTGCCAATGGAGAAAGATATTCATCAGGAATGAAAGCCAAAACAGCGTTTTCAACACCATTTATAGACTCTTCCTTGAACCACTTACTTGATACGCCGCACACGAACAATGATAACTTCTTCTCTAGGCGCGCACACTCTTGCACTACGACACGGAGGTTACGCCAAAAAGGATTGAAGTCTTTAGTCCAAGCTTCTTTGGCAGTTGGGCTACCGGGAGTGATGTAATCCACTTCATCAAAAAAAATAATTACCGTTTCGGAAACCTTTTCGATTGAGCTTAGAAGAGAGGTACGTGCATCAGTAACTGACGCACGTGCATTTCGAGCACGCATGGTCTCAGCATATTTTGGAGTGCTAGTCGCCGCAACAGTAACAGATTCAGAAATTGCGAGCAGAAGCTGAGCTGCGTTCTGTTCCCACACATCATCTTTAGAACAGTCGATCATCACGCATACACAATCCTGGTGAGTCCGAGCCTCGTGCAGAATACGATTTAAAATCGACGTTTTTCCGATCTTTCGGATGCCTAAAGATGATCTGATTTGACCGCTTCTTAGCTGTCGTGCAATATCCAGTGCCTCAGCGCGTCGCCCAAAAAATCGAGCGTCGTCTGATACGGGACCCGTTACATCAAAGGGGTCATTCGAGAAAAAATCCTGCAGAAGATCACGCTCGAACGTTGCCGGATCGCTCATCTCGTCGCGAGCGAAAATCGGTAAGATCGCTAATCCTTGCTCACGTCCCCAATTTTTTAATTTCCGGTTTCCGTCGGGATCCCCATGGACAACGATTGCAAGTGTTACTTCCAATCGCCCTTGTGATTCAGATATTTGAGTTTTAAGCGCTTGAATTGTGCGCTGTTGCTGCTCTTTAAAATTGCTGATCAGAACGATAACTTCGCGATCAGTTGAAAATATCTTCGAGAGCCGTCTATTCGGCTTGAGTAGTAGTACACCGTATACTCCATTTTCAAACTCGAAAGTTGAAAGCGGTTTCGTTACAGTTACAAGACCTGCCGAGGCACGCTCGAATTGCTCGGAAAGTTCTACAATTTTTTGCTCAATTACTCTAGCCAAGTTTCCATCCTCGTGCTCATCAAGGCGCAATTCAAAACATTAACATATACGCAAGTCATACCAAACCTAAAAGGTTAACATCAAGATGGAAAAGAAAAAAAGGGGAAATATAAAATATTTCCCAGTTTTGAGGCTCATATTTACAGAAAAAATCTAATTTAAGCTGAAGCATCACTAATGGTATGCAAATCGCAAAATACCAGGACGTATTAAATCAAGCATTTGGCAAATTTGTAGCCGAGTTAATTAGGTGCCAACGGAAAACGCCCATTGGCAGCCAGCAGTTAGCTGAAGGATATTCCCAGATGTGACAACGCGGCAGTCACAGCAGTGTAAGCCGCGGACGCCGAGCCTAAGGTCTGGATAGTTGTTGCCAAGCCGGAGCACAGAGCGGTCAGAATTGCCTTGTTAGGCTTTTCACTATCGATTTCCTGCACCGTTTTCTTAATGTAATCTTCAGCTTCCTGACGTTTTGGCAGCGGCAAATTGGATGAGGCAAGCTCTTGCAGAGCGGACTGAAGCGCGCTTTTAAGATCTGCGTATGGACTTTCAGCGACAGCCTGTTGCACATTGGCCACAGAGCCTGTCCCTGTTTGTACAGCGCCGACCTGGTCATTGAAGGTGAATGAGTTGTTGGTTACGGAAGGGGATTGAGGCTTGACCATCATGTCTCTCCACTCATCAAAATTTAGCGCTTGGCTTATCCGAAGCTGGCCACCCGGAAGCACGTCATACCGCAGGTAACGCTTACCAGCTAGCTCCTTGAGTACGACCTCAAGTACGTCCACGTGCTGCTTCAACGACAAACCAAGGAAGTGCTGCACAGCCGCATTAAGCTCAGGGTACATCAGCCCTTTTAATCCGCTCAATTCATTGAGCTTCTTGAAAAGGATTCTTTCGAGATCAGCGGGCGCCAGAGCAGCATTGTCAATTTCCATTACCGACAAACCGCGAGCGTCCATCGTTGCCTTCAAGCGGCCTTCATTCGCCAACTTTACCCAGCGCTGCGCTATCTCTAGCTGGTAGTCATGCGGATCCTTCGGGCCAGATAGATACTTTCGCTGCTCGGTAAAGATCTTGTCCTGCCAGGCGAGGCCATTTGCTACGCCCGGGAACATTCTCATTAACTCCAAAATAGCGTTTTGTAGCATGTCTTGGCTTTGGCTGAGGATACGTAAAGCGCTCTGCAGATGCTGGTCCATTCGGCCACCCCCTTTTACCCCTGCTGCCATTCGTCATCAAAATTTAGCAAGCAACGACAGTTGACTTCCACGCTGGCTTCCAACCAGCACTCGATTTTTCCCAAGGCATCGATCGAATCACGTTTCCCGGTAGGGCACAGTGAAGACGAAAGCAGCCTGTGGTCATTTGCAAGTGTGTAAAGCTAAATGTAAACTGTCAATCAAAGTGTCAAGCTGAGTACTCGAAATGGGAACGAAATACGCAAACGCCCCTGTCTACTTCACCATTGGTCAGGTGCGGCACAACCCTCTACTTTCGCTGAAGAACTACCTTCCGGCGATCCAGGAGCGCATGCGCAAGGCTGGCTACCCTGATTTCCAAAGCTCTCAGCAAATGCAGTTTTCCTTCGGCGCCATTACGGGGGGCGACGACTCTCCGCCGTTTCAACCCGGAGTTCAGCAAACCGAGAATTACACATTTTCCAATCTTGAAGGCACCCAGGGGTTCCTGCTTGAAGCGAGTGCACTCTCGTTCCGCTGCACCGAGTACGAAACCTTTCCAGAATTCTACGCCGAGCTGGAAAGAGGCTTGGCGATACTGGAGGAAGCGGTTGATGGCCTCGCCTTTTTTGAGCGCTTAGGCCTTAGATATCTGGATGCTGTTGTTCCGGCGGAAGGGGAAACCTTGCAGCAGTATCTTGCTCGCGAGGTATGGGGTACACCCGCCTCGCTCGATCTAGACCAGATCTATCAATTCGAAGGGCAGCCACTGCAATACAATCATTCTTTTGCAGAATCGGCTGCATCCGTTCCTAACGTAGGACAAGTGGTTTCGCGAGTGGTCGTCCAGAATAGCGACCTGCGTTTCCCGCCAGACCTGACTCCCGAGCCGCTCAAAATAGGCCAACGATTCAGTGGACTCAAAGGACAGCACGCAACTGTTGACGTCGACGCTAGTTTTTCTGAGCGCAGGAAATACGATTCGACCGAAGTCAGAGATAGGTTTCAACACCTTCACGACCTCGTTAAATTGTTCTTTAACGCGACCGTGACGGATCACGCAAGGAAAGCATGGAGTTAGCTTATGAACACGATATATGCACCATCCCCAAGTCCGGGATTGGCAAACCGATCATTCGATACGGCAAGCCGTCATCTCGAATCTGAGCGAGACAAGGTGAAGCGCAGCGCGAGCAGCACTGCTTTGGCGTGGGGTTACGGCCTGACCGTTGCCTTTGCCCTGTGCCTCGGCACGCTGGCACCGCAACCTACCCCTCGTGAGAACCGAGCCACCAAGGAATACAAAGAAACAGCTCAGGGCATCGCTAAGCCTCAGTCTGCGACCGCTCCGCGGACGGCTGCAGAAGCCCTATCTTACGTGCGCACCACCCTAAAACCAGCGGTGACAGAATTGGCATCATTCTTCGGAGTTTCGAGACAAGCGATCTACAACTGGCAAGCCGGTGAGCACATTTCAGAGGGCAATCAAGCCTTACTTTATGAATTGGCCGCTGCGGCTGATCGTATCGTAGCCCACCCGCTAGCAGGTCAAGTGAACGCCAAACGAAAACTCTCAGGCGGCAAGTCTTTGTTTGAGGCTGTTGCCAGCGGGATGCCAGGCGCGGAGGCAGCAGGGAAACTCATCGCAATGGCCGAAAAGGAAGGCGCACAGCGAGCAGCCATGGAATCCAGACTGAAAAACCGAAAACGGGCCGAAGTAGATCTGGCGTTGATCGGCTCGCCGCATATGCAAGACAGAGCATGAGGTAGTAATTGATGGCGAGCTGGAGTCGATCAACACCGTGGCGACAAGGTTACATTGTCGATAGCGAAACACTCGCCCAGCTCGGCATCACCATCGACGGCGATGACAAAAAAAAACTAATTGCAGTTGTCGCCTCGCACGATTGCGACATCGCGCAGCTCGCGGCCGGAGAACCGGAGGTAGAGCTAGTTCTAGGGAAGATCCTTACGGACAAGCTTGATGGCAATTACACACACTGCAAAACAGCTAGGCGCTTGCATTTAGAACTTACCGGCACGGAGCACCACTTGCTATGTGAATTCGATGCGAGCAAGCGGATTTTGGTCTCGAAGGAGCATAAGGATCCGTCTAAGGCCCTTATCTCATATGAGCCAACTCATGTTTCATTGATGAATGGCCAGGAACGAAGCATCTTTCAGCGCTGGCTGGCGGCGAGATATCGCCGATCATCGTTCCCTGACGAGTTTGATCGCAGATTGCGAGAGACAAAGATCGCCGAGCGACTCGCGAAGCTTTTCAAGGATTCCGGCAACCACATCCCTGCAGTTTTCTTTGACGTCGATCAGGGTATGGAGAGGACCAGAGATGGATCGAACGATCCCTATGAGCTTTCGATCATGGTTCTCTATAAAACTGATGATGATCCAGATACCGCGGAACAAGCTGCCCTAGTTGCTGCAAAAGCCATCAACGAACTTTTCCTGAGCCGGTGCAGAACGGGGAAAGAACAGACTTGGGAATGGATAGAGCTTGTAGAAGTCGAGGTGATATCCGATCAAGGGCTGACATACGGCCAATCACTCAATTTGACACGCTGGCAGGCTGATTACGTGAGCTTACGAAGCGACCCAGAACAGCCAATTTTTGACGAATGAGCCAGAATACACCTGTATTTCAGCCAAGAGCCTGAAATACAAAGAAAAAAGAGAAAAGGAGGGTTGACATCAATATGATATAAAGAGACAATTATAATTGCCGATAGTTATTTTTATCGACAAAAAAACCTACCAATGTTTGCAGCATTGGCAGGTTATCTAAACCGTGCAATGGGCGTTTTTGCAGAACCCCAAAGCACAACTGGAAAACAAACCCGGAGGTCAGGTTTCCACACTCGGTGAGAGATTCTACGTACATATTGATCTCTTTACAACACCTGCTTGACTAGCGGCATTTGCAGTGCCGCCGGTACCACCGGGTTCTCACTAGGAGAATCCGTATGACCATGATTTGCAGGCCCTTCATTACCCTCCGCAACGGCAAACGCCTCTTTGCACACGAGGTTGGTAAAACCGCGTTCTGCTTTGAGGTAGATGAAGTTCGGAAGGCAAAGCCACCTGAGGGGGGCGGTGAGCAGGGTACGCTCGACCTCGAAAGCGAAAACGTACCATCCAAGCCTCACTGATAAAAAAAGCCCGGTAAGCTCATCGCTTATCGGGCTTTCTTTTGCCTCGAATGCTCACCACTAGCAATGCCTAATCTAGAGCATATTTATCCGCACACGGCCGTAAACTACTCCCGAACACCGTGTTAGCTTTCACGCAGTCTGAGCATAGGCCAGCCCATCATAAAACCGATGCAGCCAAACCAGTTATAAATACTATAGTCACGTAATGGCCAAAGCACCCTGTAAAAGTCTTAGCGTTCATCCTGCCCACGCCAGAACTTGAAGAGTGTCGCGTAAACCATGCGATTCAACGAGTTAAAAAATTATCTGCATTCTGCTAATGCTAGAACGATGACTTTTTCGACTAAAAGCAAACGCAGGATGATGCCGATAAATCCAAGGCACTATCAATTCCACTACGGTGGGCTGGGCCTAACACACTTGCCGCAGGTTCTCTCGGTCGCTACTCTCCACGTTCTTTTCCGTTAGTAGGCAAGCTTATGCTGCACCTCCATCGCCTCATATTTTATCCGATTACCTTAACAGCTTTCTGTTGGGGATTTATCGCACTGAGAATCAATCCTTTTTCTCTAATTTTCAATTATCAATTTGTTGAACTACTCAAAGCCTTTTACATAGTAGGTTTTACGGCATCCTTCTGGCCGATGGCTTATATTGAACTGGTTGATTATGTGCATTCGCGACTTGGAAAAAATGGCAAACATTATCTAGAATATTCCAAGTCGCTACAGAAGGACTTGCTCATTGCTGTAATCACAGCAACGCTCTTGGCGAGTATCTACTGGATCGACTCAGCAAATTATGGATTTTCGGGAATCGATATAGCCTTTGTTGGCTTTCCCTTTTTGATTAACGCTCTATATACTTTAATCCAAAGCACGCGGGTTACTATTGCGGGTAAGCCAATTCGCAAACGTGCACCACTACTAATGTTCTCTGTCGTACTAGTGATTAGTACCGCGTCTTATTGGTTACTAGTAAAAAATTCTTCTGGTGAGTTAGACACTGACCAAGCCCTGTTTCTTCAAATAACGATCTTGCTTAGCGGACTCTCCTTTTTTTTGAGCAGTAATTTCATGTTGCATGGATGGAAGCACGGACGATTTGAAGCATCTGCTTTTAAACTCTACTTCTTCACCGAAGTAGTTAGGTCAAAGTTTAATTTTTATAGTGACCTAGATAAAGCTCTCAAGCCTTACAACCAACTATTGGAAAAACGCAAATCGCAGCACGCCACTGCTGTTCGCAAACAGCAAGCACGAAAGAGAAAGCGCTGATATTCGACAGCGGATCAGGATGTAGGTTTAAGCTTACGCTCATGCAAAGTAGGAATGAAACAAGTGTTCAAAGATATTCTAGATGCCTTAGGTAAGATCAAATCTCGCCCTTTGCTGGTCGTGTTCGCCGCATTAGCAATTTCGACATTCACACCAGGGGGCGGGCCGATCATCTATCCGTTTTCAGCCATGAGCTTAATGCTACCTATCTTAGTAATGGGTACATATGTAATGGTTATCTCTTGGGTCCTTTTTGTTCATCACCTCAACAGCAAACTCTCTGATCATGATCTGGCAAGCTGGGGCCCAATACTAGGTGGAAGCATATTGTCTTTCTGCTTGTGCGTGACATTTTGGTATGTGTCGAATGTCCCGGACCCGATAAGCATTAAACTTATCGGCACTGCTGATTTCATCCGCTTATTCGCCCTATACCTTTTTGCAATTGACACAATTAATATTAACCGTTAACCCCTGAAGCGAGGATTTCTTGGGGCGAAAATTAATAACTTAAGGAGCTCTATAAGTTAATATTATGACTTAAGGCTTGGCAGTAAATTAGTTTGTCGTGAAGCCGCTTTTCGGCATCATGCAATATCCTACGGATGTATCCGAGGGGAATTTTAATGGCAATTTATGAGCCTCGCTTGAATTTTTCATCACTCTCCATCATCTCTTACCTAGAAAGGGTTCCATATGGCGACCACAGAATAGGGTAACAGCATACAAACTGGTGCTGGGGCTCGAACTCAAGTGTTTTAACTAAACAGAATATCTGCTCTCTACCAAGGAGGACTATTAAGTGGCGCGGGAAACTATTCGCTTTATAATCAAGCGAGCGCTGTCAGCTATTGCCGCAGTACTCAGCTTAATTTCTGGAATGTTCTGGCATATTTCTGCCAAACAACAGATGGATGCACTTGATGCATCAGCTGAGGCAGCCCGAAAGCTCACTGAACTTTCTATCCAATTTAACGTTTGGGCAGCATACATTGCTGTAATTACCGGTGTGTGTTTAGCCTGCGCTCTCTACTTCGAGGACTAACCTAGCCATCTATAGCTAGCGCAATCGTAGGGACGGCAGATCAGTAATCCAAATTTTCACCATGTTACCCACGTTGTTAACATAGTGTGTTGGCGCTGCCCCTGGATTGATCCAGTTGCCGACGCAAGACTGCCCCATCTCCAAGCCTGCAAAAAATACAGCACAGACAATGATTCACGAGAAGTTAGGCTGGGGCAGTGAAATCTCGACAATTGGGTCACCTCGACATTGGCGCCAACAATTTAGCAGGTCAAAGGCTCCCGCTACAGCATTGCTCGCCGCTATTGGCGTGCGACCATCGAAGGGCATATCTTGGCTAGCAGCTCACCAAACGCGCGTTCTAGCTAGTGCTCATACTATTCGGTTATATGGCAAGCTATATTGCAAATCCACTCTATTAGAGTTAAATAAATCCTTTATTAAGATAGGTACCATGTTAAGAACTCAAAAAAACTTTTCCATTTTAACTCGCGCTCTCCAGCTAAAAACTCATCTCGCTTTGCTAGGTCGAAGTCTAAAACTTCTCCGTTATTTTTATCATATAGATAGCATCCTTCACCTTGAATTCCAGTGAGGCTGATAAAATTATCAGGAAGTTCCCAGGTCTCATGGATAAAGTCCGTGTATGCCTCTATTTCGTTGTCTGGTTCAATTATGTCGAGCAGCTCGGCCCTTGGTATGCTCCCTTGGAAAAAAGTTATCACATAGTTTAGGAAGAACTCTCCAATTTCACTGTCCGGACTTATATCTAATGTGTTAAGCGCAGCAATTACGGGATCTTTTTTATCTCGGTGTATATTGCCTGGCTGTTTCTCAATAAGGTTGATCAGATGGCTAGGAATCATTTTTTAACCTCTGCTGCTCGATCTTTCCAGTATTTTGGAACTTCATTATTAAATACTTTTCTATCTACGGGGAAGTCTGGATGTTTGCCTTGCCCATATGGATGAATAGCCTCTTTACCTTTCCCTTTTTTAGCGCGTATATGGGTTTTCGCGGTTAGTTCAAAAAGAGGTCCTTTTCCATTCTGTCTTGAGTGATGAAGCTGGAGCTGTTGAGGGACGCCATCCTTCAATACATAAGGAGCACCACCGCCTTTGGCCCGTTCTAGATTGGAGACGTCTTGAAATTTGAGGTCCCAATCAATATCTTGCTGATAAACTTTATAAGTGTTTCCTGTCCCGGCTCCACGAGCTTTCCACGTAGTCTCGGTTTTAAAAAATTTCGGGTTTTTCCCATGTTCAGGGCCTGGAGCGTCTGGTGTTCCTTCATTGACTTTGGCTTTACCAATCGTATCTTTTGGTCCGCCCTCCTCTGTCCCTAGGCACTCCAAGCCCAACGGGTCCACCCACCCCGTAGGGTTAGGAACGTACTGGTAGTTATTCAACCCCCCCGCAAGCTTTATCGGGTCAGGGGTCAAAAACCGTCCAGAGTTCGGATTGTAGTAGCGATGGCGGTTGTAGTGCAGCCCGGTTTCCGCATCGAAGTACTGGCCTTGGAAGCGCAGTGGGTTGTCGATTTCCGAAACATCCAGCGCAACTAGATTTCCATACGCCCGGTACTTTGCCGACCACATGATCTCGCCACTATAGGCGGTCAGTTCCTGTGGGGTGCCAAGGTGATCGAGCTGGTAATAGAACGGGGTAGCCTGGGTCGTGCCTTCACCATCAAGCATGGCCAGGGGGCGGAAGGTGCCAGGTTCGTAGAGGTAAGTGCGATAGCGATTCTCACCGCTCTCGGCGATCAGCTGTTCGCCTTGCCACAGAAATTCGGTAGTTCGCCCATCGACGGTTTTGCTGATGCGGCGGCCAAAGGCGTCGTACTTGTAGGTCGCGGTGCTGCCACCCGGTAGGCTGACGCCGATCAGCCGGTGTTGGCAGTCGTACTGATATTCAGTGACCAACTTCTGACCGGCGCCGCGGCGTTCGCGGCTGAGGTTGCCGAAGGCGTCGTAGTCGTAATGGCGGTCGCCCTGCATCAGCAGGCGGTTGCCTTTGACATTGGCCAGGTTGGCGGCGGGCTGGTTGCCCTGGCCCAGCAAGTTGCCGGCGGGGTCGTGGGCGAAGCTCTCTGGTGTCGTACCCCGGACGTTGATCAGGCGATCCAGCGGGTCATAGTGATAGCGCAGGTTCCCCTTGCGGCTATCGTCGATACCGGCCAGGTTGCCGTTGGCGTCGTAGGCATAGGCGCGACGGTAGAGATTGTGCTGCTGGTCGTGTAGTTGCTGGCTGACGCTGTGGGCCTGCAGGCGGCCTTGGTCGTCGTACTGGTACTGGCTGAGCAACAGGCCCTGTTGGCGCTGCTGTTCGCGACCGGCAGTGAACTGGTGACTGGTCAGGCGCGAGCCGTTGAGGTCTATGCTGCTGAGTTGGCCGCCGGGTGCATGCCGGTAGTCAAGCTTGCTACCGTCGGGCAGGCGGCAATGGCTGAGTTGGCCGAGCTTGTCGTACTCATAGCGCAGGGTGCCCCAGCCTTGGTATTCGGTGATCAGGCGGTCTTGCAGGTCGTATTCGTAGGCCAGCGGCCAGTGGCCGTCGTCGACATTCACCAAGCGACCCAGAGCGTCGTAGCGGTAGTGGATCTCTTCGCCATCGGCCAGTGTCTTCACCAGCAGCCGGCCAGCGACATCGCGCTGGTACTCAGTGACCAGCTCGCTGCCGTCGTCGCCGAATTCGGTTTTTTTCAGCAAGTTGCCGTTGAGGTCGTAGGTATAGGCGGTGCTGCGCCCATCGAAGCCGGTTTCCTGCTGGATCAGTCCGTTAGGGTAGTAGTCCAGGTGGTACTGCTCGCCGCGCTCGTTTTCGATATCGGTGAGCAGCAGGCGCGCGTTGTCATAGCGATAACGCAGCTGGCTGCCGTCGGGGTTGATGCGGCGGCTGACCAGGTGGAGGTTGTCGGCGTACTCGTAGCGAGTGACGCGCCCCAGTTCATCGCGTTCGGCGGTGACTTTGCCATAGGCGTTGTAGCTAAAGGCGCGGGTCGCGCCTCCGGGCAAGATGATCTGTGCCAGGCGGTTGGCGGCGTCCCACTGGTAGTGGGTGATGGCACCACTTTCGTCCTGACGGGTGATCTGCCGGCCCAGGGCATCGTAGCGGTATTTGCGTTTGCCTCCGTCGGGCAGGCACTCTTCCAGCAGTTGGCCGAGGCCGTTCCAGCCCAGTTGGTGGCGGCTGCCGTCGGCGTGGTTAATTTCCAGCAGGCGGCCCTGTCGGTCGTAGCGGTAGTGGGTTTCGTTGCCGTCGGGGTCGGTCTGTTGCGTGATGTCGCCTTGGAGGTTGCGCTGGTATTTCCAGGTGGCTTTACCCCGACGGACCACTCGTACGAAACCGTTGTGGTACTGGTAGGTGGTCGGTTCATCATCGGGAGGAACGATTGCGACCAAGCGCCCAGCGTCGTTGTATTGATATTCGGTGACGGCGCCGAGCGGGTCTTTCTCGGCAATCAGCCGGCCTTTTTCATCGTAGGCTTTTTGCGTTTCCGCGCCGTTAGGGTCGGTCTGGCTGACAAGTCGAGCATTTCCGTCGTGTACGTAAACCTGCTCGCTGCCATCGACGTTGACGACAGTGACTGTGCCTTGGTCGTCCCACACATACCGGGAATCGATTTGCGAAAGGTTGGACCACTGGCGGATACAGCGGGCTGCCTTGCCTTCGCGCTCCCACTCCCAGGAAAAACTTGCACCGCCGGCCAGTTGACGTTGCTGAATGACATTCAGCTCGTCATAGCGATAGCGTTCAACTTCTCCTGCAGCGTTGGTGGCACTGATGAGCTGGTTGCGTTCGTTGTACTGGTAGCTGACCAGGGTCTGTACCGTCAGCCACGGCTCCTGACGCTCACCTCGTTCGTCGTACTCGGGGCGGCGCTGCTGATAGTCCACTGCTGCGATATGGCGGTCGTCATAGCGCAGGAACAGACTGCGCCCGGCACCATTGTCGATGCGCTTGATACGATCGACTAAGTCATAGCTGATGTGCAGTTGGTTGTCGTAGGCGTCGCTGATTGTGGTCAGGCGCCCCGCACGGAAATGATAGAAGCGCGCACCTTGCCCGGCCTGGGTCAGGATCAGTTCACCTGGCGCATCACCTAGGAAAATCGCCGCTTCGGCCAAGCTGTTGATAATGGCCGGACGTTGTTCGTTTGGCAGTGGAAACTGGGTCTGGCGGTTTTCGTTGTCGGTCCACAGCACCCCTTCATCGTTGATTTGCAACCGATGGGACAGCGAATGGCTCCAACCGAAACCCAAGCGGTTGTCGATTTCCACCGCGCTGGTTCGATAGAGCCGCGTCCATTCCAACGGCATCAGGCCGTCGAGTTCACCGTCAGTTAGGGTTAACAGTTCCTCACCGGTAACCATCGAGATCGGGTCGCCTTCGCAGCGTGTGTTTTTTATGCACTGAGTCGGTTGATTCGCCGGATTCTCGGACTGATTGGGCACATCTTTAACCGGCTCTCGTTTGGTCAGCAGGCTTTGCGGTTCTGTTTTCTTCCGAGCAAATACGGAGGCGTTGGGCTCCTTGAGTGTGGGGGTATCAGCGGTCTTGGGTAGAGGCACAGGGCCGCCACCAGTATCGGTGACACCTATGGAGAGAGGTGTCTTCTTGCCTGCGTCCAGTGGAACATCCTGGGCCTTGAGCATTACAGGCTTGGACAGCTCCGTATGGGCCGGTAGGCTATGTTTGCTGCTAGCCGACATTAACTGGTCAGCCAAACCCTCAAGATATTTGAGTGCTCCCCCAGGCTTCATTTTGCTCAGAGCCTTGGTCCCCAACCTCACGGCAAGGCCGGCTCCGCCCGTAAGACAGATACCTATGACTACGTTGATCAGGAACTCGACGCCGATGCTTGCGATCACGTTGACGATCACCTGCGGCGGCAGCATGCCAACCCAGGCCACAATTGCCGAGATGTAGATGAACATCAGCGGTTCGTCATTGAGTATTAACAAGGCAGAGGCAATTGCGTCTTTGGAGGTCGCGTAGAGCTTGTTGAGTTCAAGGTCTGACAAGTAGTCGCGAAGCTTTTTGGCGTTGCCTATCGGATCAGCCAGAAGCCCTACCAAGTCTTTCAAGTCATCCCACAAATTGAGCAATGCCTGCTCGAAGCTATCGAGTGCTTCTTGCAGCAGAATTCCCGTGCGGCCCAAACGATCTGCCGCGGAGTAGGTGCTCCATTGCGGTTGGAACTTGCTCGCCCACTCGTTTTTCAACCAGCCGTCGAGGTCGCTGATCACTCCTTTGTAAGAGCCATAAAGGGCTTTGAGATCGTTTTCCGAAACGTCTGGAAAAAAAGTGATGCGATATTGTTTCCCAGGGATGCAGTTATCGATGGTTTCGATACCACTAGGACCAATCTTTTTATTGATCGGGGCTCCCACCACGGAGTAGCCAATCATTGCTTTTTCGACCTGTTCGATGCGCACCGGGGTATTTCCGATGGGCACGTAGCGTGCGGTCTCGAATGCATGGATCAGCGTAAACTTGCCATCCTTTGGACACACGGCAAAGGTCTCGACGGCCCCTGTCCTGGTTCTACGCTGCGTAACACTAACCTCATTGCCGACCTTGAATTTCTGGTCGACGTCCATGGCCCAGCCGGTCCAAAAGCCGTCCGCCCAATTTTTGTAGTCGCTCAGGCAATTATTGAAGTCTTTAAGAATAAGATTGACGTCGGGTGCTTTGGCGTCCAATACCTGAAGAACCAGGGTTCCCAGTGGGCTGCTAATCATGCGTTGACTTCCTTTGTCAGCTGGGCGGCGAGGCGCTCTGCCATTTCTTCTGTATTTGGGTTTTGGCGTACGAAGCGCTCGACCTTTCTACGTAGGTTGGCTTCGGGAAATTCGAAGTACAGCTCCGGACAATCCTCTGATAGCCACTGCATCAGGTTCTCGACGACGGTGGTGTTATCCTTTTTCGCGAGCTCATCCAGCAAATCCTTCGGCACTTCCCACCACGGCCAATCCCGCACCTTCGGCAAAACCCGTGTCCCAACCTCCAGCGTTTGCCCGTTAATCAGATACCGCTCAAACATCGGCATCACTTCCCCAGCCTTGTCCCCCAGTCCATGCAGAATCGGGTAGATATGCCGCCCATCCCAGAACCGGAAAAACACCTCAGTCCCGTCCGGCATCTTCACCTGTGTCAGGCTGCGCAGGTGTTCGAACACCTCGTTCGGTTCGGCACGCGACACCGCCAGCCAGCCCCAGTCGAGGGCGTCGGTTTCGGCGATCCACGGCAGGAATGCCGAGTTCGGTTTGAGCTCGGTGACGTAGGGCATCACTGGTTGCCAAGTGGAGTAGGGCGTGCCGCCCCAGATTGGCAGGAGCTGGGCGGTGGGTTCGGTCAGGTACAGGGTTTTCAGCGCGTCGGCATCGCTCGCTGCGCTGATGATCAGGTACAGGCGCTCGCCGGTTTGCAGCGGCTGTTGTGCCAGCCAGTCCTTGGGTGTCAGTCGATCAGATGGCACAGGCACCTGCCTTGCATTTTTCGCATTCTTCGCAGAACGGCGCGTTGCGTTTGAGGGTGTTGATCTGGGC
>Ga0157370_10004650_pt1 | contig 15684 bp, 13 predicted proteins | sample C35metaG_FD_113463 | JGI IMG/M metagenome (GOLD analysis project Ga0157370, IMG submission 113463) | Corn rhizosphere microbial communities from Kellogg Biological Station, Michigan, USA - C3-5 metaG | ecosystem: Host-associated > Plants > Roots > Rhizosphere > Soil | place: USA: Michigan...
CGGCGGTTATTTTGAGTTTAAGAATATTAAAAAAGGTAATTATATAGTGGCAGTTTCGCACGCCAACATGATTACTTTATTTAAAGCATTAAAAATAGTTCCGGAAATAAAAGAATTTAATATCGGAGCTTTATCGCTTACGCCAATAACTGTTGAATTAGGAAAGGTAACGGTTCAGGCTCCGCCGCCCATGTTTGAAGAGAAGATTGATCGCATGGTGATCAATGTTCAAAATAGTATTGTAAACACCACCGGATCAGTATTGGATGTTTTGGAAAAATCGCCGGGTATTACGGTTGATCGTCAAAATAATTCTATATCCATAAATGGTAAAAGCGGGGTGGAAGTAATGCTAAATGGCAAACTAACCTATATGCCATTAGATGCATTGGTTGAATTGCTTGATGGAACCAGCGCTGCCGACGTTCAAAGAATTGAAATAATAACTACGCCGCCTTCCAAATATGATGCAGCAGGCAATGCGGGGTATATAAATATTGTTTTTATAAAAAACCCGGATGATGGTATCAATGGGTCGTATTATATTACTGCGGGATATGGTAAAAGACCACTGGCCGCTGCCGGCATCAATTTCAACGATCATTACCGGAAATTAAATCTGTACGGAAATTATTCATATAGCCTCGATCAATTTGTGCAAACATCGCAGGGGTTAAATCAATTTACTTCGAATGGTAAATTAATCAGCCAGAATTTATACACAACAGACAAGCCGGTAAGACAGGTAAATTCCCTTCAGTTCGGATTGGATTATCACGTTGACTCAGCAACCACCATTAGTGCATTGGTGCGCGGATACGATTTTAATTGGTCAAACGCTTCAGATAATGGCGCACGCATCTTAACAAATAATACGCTTGATACTATTATTGCAACAACGGTGCATGAAAAAAATAATTGGGATAACCTGATGACCAATTTGAATTTTTTACATTCTTTCAGACATGGCAGTACGGTAAGCGCAGATGCAAATTATATTTATTACTACGACAATCATCCGGACGATTATTTCAATAAATATTTTGATAGGTCCAAACAATTCCTGTATGATGAAATGCTGAGAACATTTAAAACAACGCCCATTAATTTTTATGTTTTTTCTGCTGACTATATAAGTGCGCCAAATGAAAAAGTAAGATTTGAAGGTGGAACTAAAGTTTCATTAACGGGATTTCATAATGATATTGGCCTTGAAAGATTCAAACAAAACTTGTGGATGACGGATGCCAATCTTTCTGCTAATTACAAACTGAGAGAAAATATCTGGGCAGGGTATGGGTCATTTACCATAAAGGCCAGCGAATCAACTACCATAAAAGCGGGATTGCGCTATGAATACACAGTTTCCATGATGGGAACTACTTCGGCAGCCAATGTTGTAAATCGCAAATATGGAGATTTTTTTCCGACATTTTTCTTATCAAGAAAAATAAATGCAAGCAATAGCGTGAGCATTTCTTACAGCAGAAGAATTACCCGGCCTACATTTAATGACCTGGCACCTTTCACCATTTTCTTCGACCCCAAAACATTCTTTTATGGCAACCCGACTTTGCTGCCTTCCATAGCCAATACCGTGCAAACTATTTATAGTTATAAAGACTTTCTGTTTTCATTAAACTATACGTATGAAAATAACACCATCGAACATTTTCAAACGCAACGCATAGATACTATTAGCAACCTCGTTTATGTTTCTGCAAGAAATTTTAAGTACGAAAAATATTTTACCGCCAGTTTTTCACTTCCGTTTTCGGTTACCCATTGGTGGAGTATGCAGAATAACCTGAATTTTAACTGGCACCAGATAAACACCACTTATGAAGGGAAAAATATTTTGCTGGGCATTTATTATTACAACATACGTTCTACGCAAAACTTTTTATTGCCAAAGTATTTTTCATTAGAACTTACCGGCGCATATACATCAGACAGTTATTTTGGAACCTCTACGCTGAAGCCGGTTTACAGGGTGGACGCGGGTTTGCAAAAGAAATTTGCAAATAAAAACGATATACTCAAATTTACCGCAAATGATATTTTCAATTCAGGATCTCATTACAGGTACTACGATAATCTTCCGGTGAAGGGTACAATTATAAATGGCTCTTTAAACTTTGGGAATACTTCATTCAAACTTACCTATACGCAAACTTTCGGAAATAAAAACCTTAAAAATAAACATAATAGAACTACCGGTGCAGAAGAAGAACTGGAGCGGCTCCATAACTAAACACTTCCAAAAAAATATTTATTGTTTTCTTCTCATCATTAATGACCTTCGTAAAATAGCATACATGATGAAGTTTATCCGGGGAAAAGGAGCCATTATTTTTTTTATCATTATCTCTTCCATTGTTCATGCACAAAACCAGCGCATTGATGTGCTGCATTATACTTTTCATGCGGGCTTAAATGATAGTAATAACATTATCCGCGGCGATGCAGATATCAGGCTAATAATGAATGAGCCTTCCAAAGAAATTTATTTTGACCTTGTTTCCGTTAATAATGGACGTGGCATGAAAGTGCTAAGTGTAACCAATGATGAAAAGCAAGTAGCCTTTAAACAGGAAAAGAACCGGGTTAATATTTTTTTTGATTCAGTATTAACAAAGGGAGCGGAAGAAAATGTAAATATAAAATACGAAGGTGTGCCGGCTGATGGACTCATCATTGATACTAATAAATTTCATCATCGGACTTTTTTTGCAGACAACTGGCCAAACCGCGCCCGCAACTGGCTTCCATGCAATGATCATCCTGCGGATAAAGCGAGCGTTGAATTTATAATAACGGCGCCGGATCATTATAGCGTGATTGCTAATGGTGTGCTTACCGAAGAAACGGAATTACCCGATCATGTAAAACTTACTCGCTGGAAAGAGGATGTTGCATTGCCCACCAAAGTAATGGTGATAGGTGTGGCAGATTTTGCCATCCAACTTTCGGGTGTTGTTGATTGCATTCCTGTTACCTCGTGGGTGTTTCCCGAAAATAGGTTTAATGGATTTAAAGAATATGCCATCTCTGATAAAATTTTATCATTCTTTATAAATTATATCGGGCCATATCCATATAAAAAGTTAGCCAACGTGCAATCGAGAACAAGATTTGGCGGAATGGAAAATGCGAGCAATATTTTTTATTTCGAAAATTCAGTGGCTGATGATACTTCAAAACATACAATGCGTCGTCTTGAAGATTTATTTGCGCACGAAACGGCACACCAATGGTTTGGTGATGCAGTATCAGAATCAGACTGGCCACACCTTTGGCTGAGTGAAGGCTTTGCAACTTATCTGACACACTTGTACATCGAACATGAATACGGAACAGACAGCCTGAAGGAAAGAATGAAACACGATCGCAATGATGTAATAGATTTTTATAAAATACACAAAACCCCGGTGATAGATACTTCATCAGCTAATAACCTGATGCAACTGCTGAATGAAAATTCTTATAAAAAAGGAAGCTGGGTGTTGCACATGTTGCGGAGAAAATTAGGAGATCGTGTATTTCAAAAGGGCATTCAAACTTATTATGAAACTTATAAAAATAAAAATGCATCCACTGACGATTTCATGCAAATCATGGAAAAAGTAAGTGGGCAGGATTTACAAATATTTTTTAAACAATGGCTGTACACCCCCGGACATCCTGTATTGCAGGTTCGATGGAAATACAATGCTTCACGGGAAATGTTATTGGTGACCGTAAAGCAGATGCAGGATTATTTATTCCGGTTCCCGCTTCAATTTTCTATTTCCAATAAAAACACTTCTCTGCTAAAAACTGTTTATATCAATAAAAAAGATACCACACTTTCAATATTGATGAACTTTATTCCTCAACAAATCAATTTAGACCCTGGGGTAAATTTATTGTTTGCTGCTTCAGTGTCTGAAATAAAATAATTTCTTATTGGTTGTTTATATTTTCGTATAAGCCTCGCCGTTATAAAAAAATATTTAACCTGCCCAATCCAACTTCCCTCATGTATCGTAAATAATAGAAACTAATTTAAAATTTACAAACATGAAGACAATTAAATTATTTACTCTCCTGCTTATTGCTGCATTTGTTTCCCCGTATGCATCTGCACAGGAAAAAACAGTAATGGTAGGAGGTGCCGCTATGTATCCTTCAAAGAACATAATTGAAAATGCCCTAAATTCTAAAGATCATACCACGCTGGTAGCCGCCGTAAAGGCTGCAGGTCTTGTGGAAACCTTAGAAGGACCAGGCCCGTTTACCGTATTCGCACCTACCAACAGTGCATTTGATAAATTACCAAAAGGTACTGTGGAAACACTTTTAAAACCGGAGAATAAAGCAAAACTTCAGTCTATTTTGACTTATCATGTTGTGCCTGGAAAATTAAGTTCGATGGACTTAATGAAAATGGTGAAAGAAGGGCATGGCAAAGCAACATTGAAAACAGTACAGGGAGAAAATCTTTATGTATGGATGAAAGGAAAGAAATTAATGATTTCGGGTGAAAAAGGGGGTATGGCAACCGTAACAATACCAGATGTGAATCAAAGTAATGGTGTAATTCACGTAGTGAATAAAGTTTTACTTCCCAAATTATCGTGATAAAAAAAGGGAGTTATTTGTAAAGCCGGTTTTTAACTGGCTTTTTTAAAACAAAAAAGCTACCATTGGCAGCCTTTTCGATTGTTTTCAAGAGTTCAGAGGTAAAGCACGGGCCGGCAGTAGATTCAGGTAAATTTCTTAAACCGGTCACTTATTTAAACGCAGTGAATATTACTTTATTGTAGGTTTCTCCTGTTTGAAAAAATTTTTATCAGGTAAAACTTACTAATTGCTGATGTATTTAACAAAGCTTCGCTTTGCAACCGGAAGCAGCGTTTCTTCAAGTGGATAAACCAACGTGGTTTGAATATTGTAAACAGCCGGATTGGGCAATTGCGGGCGGTTTCTTATTAATTCGGCTTTGATATTTTCGCAGGAGTTACTTACAGTTCTGATCCATTCGCTTATAAAATCTGTGCGGATACCTCTGAATTGTTCATCATGTTTTTCAAAGATGGTGAGGTGGTACTCATACGCGGTGGTAGTATTAAAGCGGCCATCATTTATAAGCAGGTATCCTTCATTTACATCAAGCGGCAGGATGCCCACAGGTTCTATTGCAAGCGTGGCCTCTACAAATTCATATATTTCTGTGCCGTTAAGTATGGTGAGTTTTATTTTTTGCGCAGCATAATGAACTATCTCTTCTAACTCCTTCATCATTTCATCATCATCAATAATTTTTTCATACTCTAACTGTAACTTCTGGATATTGATGTCTGAAAGTTGACGGGGAAACGAATCCTGTAAAAATTTCCTGTTTTCACGAAACGCAATAATATTGTTGTAATGAAAAATAATATCGCTTAGTTCGGGGTATAATTTGTTTTGGTTAAAATATGAATTTACATGCTGCAGGTAAGCCAGCAGGGTATATTTTTTCAACTCAAAATCGATATAGCCGTCAGTAAACCATGTTTCGGATAATGTTTTCACGTGATTCAATTTTTAGAAAATGAATTTACAGATTTGACATCATATTTTGAAAACGCTTAAATGAAAAAAATGTTTTAACATCACACTTACTAATGGCTTCAGGCAATATGTTATAACCCCAATCGTTCTGAGAGTGTCAAAACTCAATAGCTGAAATATCAATGAATAAATTTTTACCATCAGAATAGAGCAGCTAATTTTGCAATTTCCCAGCGGCATTTAAACAAAAAAGGTGATGCAAATCATAAATTCGATGAATTACTCCGTAATACCTCTCGCTTTGAAAGAAAATATGATTTTTTTCTTTGAAATGTTCAAACAAAATCACAATTTTAAGGCTGGATTAACCTAAACTTATAATATGAAGAGCACTGTGAAACTTATAACGGGTATAGCGGGTATATTTATACTAAGTTTGATTTCATCCTGCCAGAAGGAATATTCCAATAATACCAATAATGTGAAAGGTTATGATCAGGATGCGTGGGCATTTATTCAAAACAGCGGGATTACGGATAGCACTCAACAATCAGCCATCAATAATCTTGTTGTTGACCTGAAAACACATTCATTATGGCAAAAATTTTATGCCATCTACCCGATGGTAGGCGGTACACCAGCCACTATGAAATGGAATTTGAAAAATCCGATAGATGCAGATGCAGCCTATCGGCTTACTTTTAATGGTTCACCTGTTTTTTCATCATCGGGGCTTCTGTGTCCTACTACTGCTGATTTTGCTGATACACATTTTAACGATGCTACTTTTATTTACAACAATAATTCTATTTCTTTTTATTCAGGCACCCAAAACACAGCAAGCGGCTATGATATGGGGTGCACGGATTCAGGTATTTCCAATGAATTTACTATTTATAATGCAGGGGATGCATCCAACTGGTTTGGCTATTTTGATTTTATGCCAATGCCATCAAATACCGTTGGTCTTTTTATGCTTTCTGCCACAGCCACCAGCGTAGCAAGGTATGAAAATGGGATGCTCGTTAATTCAAGTGGCGCTCCCCAACCTGGTGCTACTAATCACAATATACTAATTGGTAGTGTAATGGATGCCCCAAGTGTCGGCAGAAGAATGTGCGAGTTTGCTTCTATCGGTCAAGGCCTTTCCGGCACTGAGGCACAGATATTTTCAAATATTGTTCAAAATTTTGAGGTGTCGCTAAGCAGGTAGCAATAAAATTAATTACATCTTCACTCCTGTATGTTCATTCAACTTGTGTAATTCAAGTATGGTTGTTCTTCCATCATCGCTTTCGCGATACATAGGTACCCATTTACGATTAAATAAAATTTCACTGTATGTGTAAGAAGTTCTTTGTTGCACAAAATTAGAAAACACATCATCAAAACCACGTAACATCACATATAGCTCAACATCTGCGTTCTTCATATCTTCTTCGGTAAATCCTTTAAACGGGCTGTTATCATTTATTGGGTGCACTACTGTCCAACTCATAGGCATGCTTTCCACGCGTGTGCGCTCTAGTTCGAGGCTGAAATATTTATACACCGGCTTATCATTTTCTAAAACTGCCAAACCTGTATTCACTCTTATTTCAACATCGGTAAGTGAATGTTTGTCTTTATAAGCAGCAAACCTGAACATAATAGCAGCGCCATCCCTGTATGGACTTATTAATGCATGATGACTGAAAATAAGATAGCTCCTCGGTTTTGAAAAGCGCCCATATATAAGACCAGTGGCAATAGCAAGAGAAATAAATCCTGTGAGTGCTTCAATGGCGGCAACTATATTCACTACATCACCAACAGGGCTTACGTGACCATAACCCACCGTAGTAAGTGTTTGTGTACTGAAATAAAAAACCTGCCTCGCCGTATTCCATTCATTTCCTGCGGGCAAACCATCAAACTGATTGGTACCGGCAAGCAGGTATATCCCTGTAAAAAAAATATTAACTACGAAGTAAAATATAAATATAACTGCGATAAATTTCCCGAGGGGCAAATTGAGCATGTCCTGGAAAAGGCTAAACCTTTTGATGAAAGACATTCCTTCTTTTACCAGGTTGTAGCTTCCGTCTTTGTTGATAAACCTGCCACCAGTAGCATCGGTATTAGAAGCGAACCCCGTGTCATTATTTTGTTTTGAAAAAGGATTGATTTTATGAGTTGTTGCCATAGCCAATCACAAAATACAAAATACAAATCATAAAATGTAAAATGTAAAATACAAATCACAAATAGCAAATCACAAATAAATCAGGAGATAAGTCTCAAAAACAAGAAACAATGCCAAATAAACTCTATGAATTTTTACTTTTTACTTTTTCATTTGATTATTATTTGTTATTTGCTATCTAGGATTCGGAATTTTTGGGTAAAAGAAATTTTAGAAATAAGGCCTAAGCAGTTTCCGATGATTAATTTTTACATTTGAAAATTAAACAGTGTTATGACTTCATTTGATTTTATAGAAAGCCTGTCCGCTGATAAACTTCCTGCCGGCATTTCTGTTTATCTTCAATCGCTATGGTACGATGCGAAAGGAGATTGGAACAGTGCTCACCAAATTATCCAGGATGTAGATGATCAGGACGCTGCATGGATTCATGCATATCTTCACCGGAAAGAAGGAGATATTTCCAATGCCGGATATTGGTATCGCCGTGCAGGAAGAAAGATTTTCGCTGAATCACTGAAAGCGGAGTGGACAACTTTAGTAAACAAATTTGTAAAATGAATACCACCATTTCCTTATTTTAATGTATGAAAAAGTTTTATTCATTTGTTTTTGTTAGTTGCATGGCTATTGCATTCTCCCCGAAAGATGGCTCGGAGCTTGATGTAAATACATTTCACAAACCTGCTGAGAATCCAATACTGAAAGCAGATTCATCATTCACCTTTATTGACCCTATCACCCAAAAAATGGTGCAATGGCAAAAGGCTGATGTGTTTAACCCTGCTGCAATTGTAAAGGATAACAATGTGTATTTATTATACCGTTGCGAAGACAATCCTGCAGCGGCTATCGGCGGCAGAACTTCGCGGATAGGAATTGCCGTGAGTGATGATGGCATTCATTTCAGGAAATTCCCTTCTCCTGTTTTATACCCCGATAGTGGCCGGTTTATGCAGTACGATTATCCCGGCGGTTGCGAAGATCCGCGGGTAGTGCAGGCTGACGATGGCACCTATGTGATGGCCTATACATCATGGAATAACAGGACAGCAAGATTGTCCATAGCATTATCCAAAGATCTTTTTCATTGGAAAAAGAAAGGCCCTGCCTTTGCAAAAGCATATCATGGTAAATTTCTGAACACCTGGAGCAAATCGGGTTCCATTATAACCGTAACGCACAATCGAAAAATAACAGCCGCAAAGATAAACGGCAAATACTGGATGTATTGGGGAGAAAAGTTTATCAACCTTGCATGGTCGGATAATTTGTACGACTGGCATCCATTGATTGATAAAGGAGGAGCGTTAAAAGTTTTTATGACTCCGCGATCAAAAAAATTTGACAGCGAATTAACCGAATGTGGTCCGCCGGCCATTGTTACCGCTAAAGGCATTGTCTTATTATACAATGGAAAAAATGCTACAGATGAAAATGCTGATCCGGACCTTCCGAAAGGAACTTATTCAACAGGCGAAGTTATTTTTGATACAAAAGACCCGGGTAAAATAATCGAAAGGTGCGATACAAGTTTTTTAAAACCATCGCTGCCTCATGAATTAACCGGCCAATACCAGGCTGGTACTACATTTGCAGAGGGCCTTGTTTTTTTCAAACAAAAATGGTTTCTGTATTATGGCACTGCTGATTCATTTGTTGGTGTTGCAGTTTCAAAATAATTTAATATTTATCTGATGATAAAAAAGAATTTGTTGCTGTGGATTTCCTGTATCATGCTTGTTGCCTGTAATAATTTGCACAGCCAAAGAGGCGTGGAACTTGCAATGGAACAATATGATCATTTAATAAAAGAAATGAATGCCGATTCTATTGCTCTATTGTACACACCCGATGGCGACCTGGGCGATATAGTGCATGGACGCGATTCAATAAAAAGTTTTCTTGCCTCATTTAAAGGCATCAGGGTTTTATCTCAACATTCCATTTCAGGCTCAGTAAAAATTTCAGGCGATACTGCTGTTCAGAACGGCACCTATTATCAAACAGCCGTAGTGAATAATAATGATACCATGAGGATAAGTGGCGAATTTAATGCCGTATGGTATTGGATGACGCCGGGAGAATGGCATATTAAAAAGATGATGACCATTCCCGCACATGAGTGAACAAAAAATCAGTTTAACAATTTATTTCATGGCAGGGCACGTATAAAAAAATAAAAAGCCCGACACCTCTGCCGGACTTTTTTAACCATTTGATATGAGAAAACACTACCCGTAAAACGAATGACCTTCAGTTTTATTATGTAAGTTTTCGGTTATTTCCCTTTTACTATTTGCGCCGGGTGAGTTGGTGGATTATATTATTAAATCATTGTTGTCCGGCTAAGTCGGGCTAAAGCCCGGAGGGATGAGGTTCTAATTTATAGCCCAGACCTTAAGGTCGGGATAAATGAAATTATTATCCAATAAGGGCTTTAGCCCAAAATGATAAAATTTAATCGGACAATAATGATATTAAATGCATGAATGTAATAAAAAGTTTTCGATCGTTCTTACTAAAGGCGGCAGCCATTTCTGCGTATAGCCTTTACCGTTAGTATGACAAAATTGAAAAATAATTTTGCTAAATTTAAAATATAGTAAATTAGTTCAAAATTATATTTATGCAAAATGTGATTACTTATTGGTGGGTCATCATTTTATTAATCATCCTGCTCAGTTCATGGGTAACGGTGAACCAGGGATACATTTATGCGATCACCATGTTTGGTAAATACCGGAGAATCCTGGGGCCAGGGTTGAATTTCAAATTACCATTGCTGGAGCAGGTAACAAAAAAAATCAGCATTCAAAACCGGTCGGTGGAACTTGAATTCCAGGCCGTAACATCCGACCAGGCAAATGTATATTTCAAGAGTATGTTGTTGTATGCAGTACAAAATTCAGAGGAAGAAACAATAAAAAAAGTTGCCTTCAAATTTATTTCCGATAAAGATTTGATGCAGGCATTAACACGCACCATTGAAGGGAGTATCCGGTCATTTGTAGCTACAAAAAAGCAGGCAGAAATTCTTGGATTGCGAAAAGAAATTGTGGAGTTTGTAAAAGACCAGATTGATCATTCGCTTGAAGACTGGGGTTATCATTTAATGGATCTTCAGATAAACGATATTACTTTCGACCAGGCTATTATAGATTCAATGAGTAAAGTAGTGGCAAGTAATAATCTGAAAGCTGCGGCAGAGAACGAAGGGCAGGCATTATTAATTACCAAAACAAAGGCAGCAGAAGCAGAAGGCAATGCCATAAAAATTTCTGCGGAAGCCGAAAAGGAAGCGGCGCGATTGCGCGGGCAGGGCGTGGCATTATTTCGCCAGGAGGTGGCGCTTGGTATGAGCGAAGCCGCAGAACAAATGAAAAAAGCAAACCTTGATACCAACGTGATCATGTTTAGTATGTGGACGGAAGCGCTGAAAAATTTTGCCGAAGTGGGAAAAGGTAATGTAATATTTTTAGATGGGAGCCCGCAAGGCATGGAAATAACCATGAAACAAATTCAGGCGCTCACCGTGAAACAAATGTCACAAGCATAATTGAAAAAAATTATATGCATAAATATGTTTAGTAAAATTTTCATCGTTCTTGCGTGTAGTGCACTGTTATTATTTACTTCATGCCATCAGCAGAAAAAATATCATGAACCTGCTGTAAAGATTGAAACCAATTTTGGGGATATTATTATAGAATTATATCCTCAAAAGGCACCCAAAACGGTGGCTGCATTTTTATCATATATAGATTCCGGGTATTATAAAGGCGGTTCTTTTTATCGTGTATTAAAAAGTGAAGACCAGCCTTCCAGCTCTTTTAAGTCTGACCTGATACAGGGTGGGATATGGCAAACAAAAAATAAAATGCAAATCCATATTCCCGGGATACCACTCGAAACAACAAAACAAACAGGATTGCATCATCATGATGGAACGGTTTCGCTGGCGCGGCTTGGCCCTAATACCGGCAGCACGGAGTTTTTTATCCTGATAGGCGATATAGCCGGCAAAGATTATGACTATGGAGGCGATGCAAATGAGGATGAGCAGGGCTTTGCTGCATTTGGCCAGGTGGTGGATGGCATGGATGTGGTACAACGAATTCATGAACAAGCGGATGACAATACTAATTTTACTCCACCCATTGCTATTGAAAATATTGTACGGTTGTAGAGATAGCTAACGGTTACGCATATACGAATATATAAATAGTGTTTAAAAAATTTTTATCGGGCTTGTTCTATCACAATGAGCAATGCCTTCCACAATAGTTTTGAGTAAAAATTTCCATAAGGATAATTTTTATTTCATGCAAAAACACCTGAACTCATGCCAGGCGTTTTATTTTTTGTATTGCTGAAAAAATTTAATGAATAGGAAAATCTATACCGGCGTGAATGCTAATTGAATTTACATTTTTAATACCGGTAACATTCAGCGGAGCATAATTATAATCGGCGCCTATGTTTATAGACGTAGATGAATACTTGCTGACCGGTATATAAACACCTGCGCCGGCATTGAATACCGGTTTTGTTTTTGTCTGCTGGTTGCTGAACTCCCCAAGATATTGATTGTACATAATGATGTTAAACCCTGCACCTGCATTGACGTATGGCCTGATAAAATTTTTATTCATCAAAGTATAATGAATCATTGCCTGCAGGGGTATTTCCTGCAGCGAGTTGGTGATGACCGCAGAAATTAAATTGCCCTGCCCGTCATCATACACTGCTCTTGGATATTTTTGATAGAAATCATTATATCCAATATTGAATCCAATGCCTAACTGGTTATTGAATAAGTGTGAAATGCCTGCATTAAAACCTCTGCCTGCTGTGTTGGAAATATAATTTTTAAATGCACCCGTTGGCACATCTACCCGGTAACTTAGCGACAGTTGCGTATTGTTTTGCGAATATGCCTGTGCGTAACTTAAAATTATAAGAGCGGTAATTCCATATTTCAAAAAAAGTTTCATCGTATACCTCCTTTCATTTATACTTAGTTTGCTTTAATATAATCCGATTGACCAAGAAAATTTTTTACCTGTGTAGCTGCATAATTCGGATCAAACACTAACTCGCCGGAAGACAACCCGCTCCATACAGATACAATTTTATTACCATTAGCCGCTGCATTTTTTAGATCAAGCATATCAATCTCGAGCGAATTATTTTGAACAGAATAAATTCCTATTGCATAAGGTGAATAATATCCATAGCCCGGGTATCCCCAATAATACGGATCCCAATAACCGCCATAAGAATCCCAATAATCAGTATAATTCACATAACCGGTAGAGATGTCGGTAAGTTCTGTAATAGTTATTGCAAGATCCGGTTTACTTGACTTACTCACCAATGTATAACCTCGCTGTCGCATGGCAGAATCCAGTGAAGCAATTAATGCTGTTTCAAACGCACCTTGTATGCGCCCCACTAATTGCCCGTTTTCTATCACATCTGCAGAGTCTGCAATGCTAAAGGTTTTATACGATGCAAAATTTACAGACGAATCTTTGTTAGTGATGTACACCATCGTTTCTCCACTGGTCAGATGGTTCAATGGATCTTTATGACAACCTGCTGCAGCAAAAGAAACTACTAAAGCAACTTGCCAAAAACTTGTTTTCATGTTTGAATTTATTTAATAGAATTGCACTACAAAGTTGGCACCAGTATTTGATTTGTTTGTGTGAATTAACGGTTGCCTAACATTTCATTGAAATGATTTCAACAGGTTTTTTGAATTACAAAATGAAAACTGTTGTGAATTTACCGTGTATGCTTTTTAAAAAATTCCCAAATCACTTCACATGCATTCATATCCCTGCTCACTCTTCCTACCATCATCTTTGGAAGATATTGTTTGCCTCCCGGCCATGTATGTCCGCCATTATTTACCACATAGCTAATTACTTCTGCATCATTTTTATCTGCACTATATTCTTCTTTGGTAATAGTAGTGCCATCCATGATGGCGATATTTGGTAATTGAGTAATTACCGGATGAGGATTGCATTTATTTATGGCCACCCATTTATCTATTACCTGCTGATGCGATACAAAGGCACTTGCTGCACCCATAGTTTTTTGCCCGCCGTTAAACAGAACGATAGGATCTGCAGTGCCGTGAATATACATTACGGGTAAAACAAAACCGGGGTGGCAAACTGAATAAGGCGTATCAGTGCCCATGGTAGCTGCTACTGCTGCAATAGCTGCAAACTTGTTTCCTATTTCACATCCCAATCTTGATGTCATAAAGCCACCATTGGAAATGCCCGTTGCATAAAGCCTCGAAGCATCTACCGAATAATTGGCTTCCATAAAGTCTACCAATTGCTTAATAAATTTTACATCATTGATGCCTTGCTTATTTGATTTGGTTTGACGGCCATCATTCCAGCTTTTATCAATTCCATTGGGGGCAACCAACAATACATTTTCGCGTTCGCTGATAGATTTGAAATCCCCGCCATTGCTGATGTTTAACATAGACTTTGCAGTGCCGCCACCGCCATGAAGCAAAAAAATAACCGGAGATTTTTTTGCTGATGAATAACTTTTAGGAACGTACACAATGAAAGTGCGGGCAATATTATCAACGGTTATTTGCCTGGTGGTTTCGCCGGGCTGTATGGTTTGTGCGCTGGCAAAATTTAATATGAAAAAAATTGCAGTAAAAGAAATAAAATAAACCTTCATAGTGGTGTCAGGCTTTTAGTGCAACGGAAAGATTAATTCGGGCGCCGATTTTTTTAAAATCATTCTCATCCTATCATTGTTTGGGAATTACTACAAAGTAAATAACAATTATTAAAGTTACCACTGCTGTTATTGTAAACGCAACGGTAGCATTAAACTTCAGCCAGAGAAGCCCGGTAAGTGAACTCGCCAGCATGGTGCATATACTTTGAAAAGCAGTATAGGTGCCGATAGCGGTTGCCGTATCTTTTTTATCGGTAATGTTACTGATCCATGCTTTGGAAATTCCTTCTGTTGCTGCTGCATATATGCCGTATAGAAAAAAGATGGCAAAGAATAAATACAGATTTGTATTAACAGCCATTCCAAAATATACAATTGCAAATAAAACTAGGCCAACAATAAAAATTTTTTTCAACCCAATCCTATCCCCCAATACACCGATGGGAAAAGAAGTTAGTGCATAAACAAGATTATAAAAAATATACACGCCGATTACCATAGTGTCATTGAATCGCGCTTGTTTTATTTTGAGCAACAAGAACACATCAGAGCTATTGAACAAAGCAAATATCAATAAACCGATAACCACTCTCCTGTAAATAGCAGGACTTTCTTTCCAGTAATGAAGGAATGAAAAAAAAGATGCAGGTTTTGTTTTTGAAGAATAATTTTTTTTATCCTTTAATAAAAATGTTGCGAGTATGGCAAGCAATCCCGGCCCGAATGCGATTAGAAATAATACCTTATAATTATCGGGATGAAAATATAAATATATCAATGCAAATGCAGGCCCTATCACGGCTCCGAGCGTATCCATAGAACGATGAAAGCCAAAAATTTTTCCTTTGGTTTGCGGAGTGGCTTCATCAGAAAGCATCGCATCTCTTGCACCCGTTCTTAGGCCTTTACCAAATCTATCCATGGTTCGCGCAAGAAATATCCAAATGGGATAAATGAATATCGCCATCATTGGTTTTGATACTGCGCTGAACGCATAACCCCACCTGATGAATGGAACTCTTTTTCCCGATGTGTCGGAAAGTTTTCCGAAATAACCTTTGCTCAATCCGGCTGTGGCTTCTGCTGCGCCTTCCAGTATGCCGATGAGTAATACCGAAAAGCCAATTGTTTTAAGATAAATCGGCATTATCGGGTACAGCATTTCACTGGCTACATCAGTAAACAAACTTACTAATGCTAATATCCAAACCGTGCGCGTGATGTATTTCAAA
>Ga0157370_10004653_pt1 | contig 15677 bp, 14 predicted proteins | sample C35metaG_FD_113463 | JGI IMG/M metagenome (GOLD analysis project Ga0157370, IMG submission 113463) | Corn rhizosphere microbial communities from Kellogg Biological Station, Michigan, USA - C3-5 metaG | ecosystem: Host-associated > Plants > Roots > Rhizosphere > Soil | place: USA: Michigan...
AAAATGGGCTATCACCGGGAAGCCAGAGACAAATCTCGCGCCCGGCTTCATGACGTTTCGCACATCATCTATGCAGCCTACTGCGGTACATTTGTTACGGCTGACAGGAAGCTAGCGAAAAAGGCCATGGCCATATACAGCCTGCTCGGTATCCGAACGCTTGTTCTTCTTGACAAGGAGTTCGCAGCCCAACTGCCACTCGATGTGGCGAATTCTGCGGACGGCTGACAGCAGGCCCTGATGTTGGAGATTGGTGCCCACGTGCCAACAGCGGTGGCGCAACGCTGCTTCGCAACGGCTATCGTCCCTTTATCGAAGTAGCAGTTGTAAGTGAGCGCGGCGAAGAGCCACTAGAGGGCAAGTGTTCGTTCCAACGTGGATCACCTCACAGTCAAGCTGTTTCGATGCCAACGGGACTTTCCCTGTTCACTAGACGAGTTCAGCCGCCAGGATCCTCTTTCGGCCAGAAGCGAACCTCAGCCTCCCACCGAGCGTCATCAGTTCGGGTCGGAAATATGCGGCTATGAAAAGCTAGAGCCTGAAAAGGCTCTAGCCTTGCAATCGGATCATCGCTTTTGCTTTAGAACTGTGGCTACAAGGTTCGAAAGTTGTGCGAGCATGTTGCTGGCATCCTCCTCCTTCTCCCTTGGCGTGGCCATAGCGTCGGAGAAGAGGCTCCTAGCCACCTCAGTCTTTACCTCCTCAGCCCTCTTCGGGTCGAGCAGGGCAAGATACGGCTCGATGGTTGTGAGGATGTGCTGTCGACGACGGTTGAGCACCTCATTGTTACGGTGCCGGCTAGACTCCTTGGCCAGATAGACTGCTGGCGCAAACAATACGAGAGAGAAAGGCAGACGGTATAGCGCCCTCTGCCAGTCAACGGTGTAACCGCTGACGACCTTGCCAACATTCCAGAGTTCAGGTAGGAACAACACCATGGCTGCTACAACCATCAGACTAATGGCAAGCCGCCGGAAAGTATTTGCGTTGGCCTTCTCTTCATTTGCATAGGTGGCGTACGCGCCTGCCTGTGATGTATTGACCACTGACCCAAGTACCTTGCCCGCCTGCCCTTCATAGTCAGCTAGGACAACTAGTCCCGCGGCATACTTCTTTGTGAACTCTGAGAACGCCTCATCGACCTTGGCATGCTGTGTGTCTTGCCATTTGTCGTAGCGCTCTGCCCGCGACGCCTCGGCCTGGGTGAAGGTTTGTGTGAAGCTCGACATCTGGTTTTGGAGCTGGCTTTCGAGTACGGTCATGCGCTCGATGAGTTTGTCTATGGCCAGGTTGGACTCCACAGAACGGGTATCGACCTGTCCCACGGTCTTGCCCAGGTCTTCGAGCTGAGCAGAAGCGTTGCGGTGCCAGTCGGCAACGTACTTTCCAAGCGACGTCGCTGCAGCTATGACCGCCGGCGAATCGGTAGCAGGTAACGTTGACGCATATCGCTGAACTTGGGCGGCAAGGGCGTCAACCTGCCCGTTGGCATTGCGGAGGTGGCCTGCATTGCTGTTACTGAGGAATGCCTGCAGCTCGCCCAAGGTCGTTTGCGCGGATGCATGCATGCTCCCAAGCACTTCGAGGTTTCCCATTTCCGGGTCGACTGCCCCCAACGTCGAGTCCAGTTGGGCAACGACCTTCACGAGTCTGGCAAGTTCCTCAGCATCGGCCAGTGGCGCATCGTGGGGAACCGAAATTCCAGCCACCGTGCTAGTAACTGATTGCCAAGTGCTGTGAAAAGGATGGGTGGCGTATTGCTCAGTCCAGCGTGACATCGCGCATCACCTCCTATCTGTTTGTGGCAGATAGTATCGCCTTATATAGAGATCCTTCAGCTACGTTTTGGGCCACCCATCCCAAGCAGGACCGCTTTGCGTTGAACACTGAGCAACGCATACTTCTCGAAGCCGGGGCTGTCCGCTTTCGGCCAGAAGCGGACGCTGTGATCACAAAGATTGGGACTGCCCGTCCGTGACCGGAGACCGTTCTCTGCAGCCTGCGCTCGGGCGTTGCCCACGCAATGCCGTGTAACCGAAGGCCCCGTCCAATACGCGCATTTCGAAACTGTCCCCATCCTTGAGCTGGGAAAGGTCTGCAGATTTCGGGGTGTACTGCAGATGGCGAAGAACCCGTGCGTCATCTCCGGGAAGCCGGACATCAGCATTCATCACTCGCTGCACGTTTCCACTTGCGTTGCTGCTGACTTTCACAAGTACAAAGCACTGTGAGCGCTGGTCGGCGCCGAACCTGTTCAACAACGAGGCAACGCCAGAGGTCACTTCTTGCGCCAGAAAGCCCATCCCCAGGGAAACAACGATAAAAAGTAGCGAATGTTTCGAGAAGGAGTTCTGCGGATCTTTGATGAAATGCATGCGCACGGCCAATGCTGCAATCATCAGGGCCGAGACTCCCAGCCATACCATTGGTCGAGCTGTGTTCAACCAAGCGTGCGGCACAAACAGTGACGATCGACCAAGGACGATCACCACGCCGAGGCTCGAAACCGCACATAGCAGCGGGATAAGAATGATGGGCTTGGGTGAAGCAGTCATGGTGGGATTGGATTCCTTACTCATCGGTTGGCGGGCATGTCTCAGTTCGGCCGCACTTTCTCAGGATCAGAGCAACGTCGCACATTCTCCCCCTATGCCAGAGCCGTCAAGAACAGCCTTCCTTAGACGGATCCTAAGTGATTGTGACCACCGGGTGGGCGGCAATAGGCGAAAGTCCCCACCGAAGTGGGGCTGGCATGTCCGCTTTCGGCCAGGAGCAGTCATTCAGCCCTCCCCGGATAGGTGACAACTCCAAGCTGAGTTTGGCCACCAAACACTGTGGCTGAATGATTGTCTTTGCGACGCGGAGTATTAACGATTGTGAGCTAATTGGCGGCGGGCGATCAGACTGTGCGCTGCGTCTTCGCGTTTGGACACACATACTTGCCTGCCAATTAGCGCAATTGAGAATTCCACAGTATTCTGAGCTATGCTCCCTCGCCCAGCTAACTAAGAAGAACAATCCCAAGGAGAAGAAGTTGACATCCAATAAATCACCCCAAAAGAGGGCAGTTCGTAGCGATAAGTTCAAAATTCCATTTGAGCTCGCCGAGCACCAGATCGGCATGAAACTCGAGCACTACTTCGGGATTCTTGAAGCCTGTCTGGGTGGAAACTTTGAGCTTGAGTCATCAATGGAAGCCAAGACCGGCGCAGATTACGAGTATCAAGGGCTACAGGCACGCTATTATTTACAGGCCAAGTCCCCGATTGCGCTTAGGAGCAGCGAGATTGTGCCGATCGCGAAGGGGAAAGAGAATGATGGACTGAATGCGATCCGTGCATTCCGAAAAGACAACAACCTCGACGAGTCTCCGCATTCGTTTTGCTTCGGCCTTAGAAAACCCGCGAAGCATGCCAAGGTTCCCGACGAGTTACAACACAACTTGCTCTACGCGATGAATGCCCCAGACAGTAACAGTCACGCTATGTACGTGGCGCCGACCGTCCATAGCAAGGACGAATATATGGCTCTACTGCGGGATCGCTCACATTTCAATGCGCTCTATGACGGTCCATTCTGGCGATTTGGAGAAAGACGAATAGTGCTGGCAAATTTTACATCAGATGTCATGATGAACATGCCATTTCTTCAAGCGCACATCTGCATCACCCCGCATGATAAAGTGACCACGCATGAGCATCATTATTCCTACTCGGCTCACGCGAACGACGTAGCATTCCATTCTCCAGTCGTCTTAGAGACTGCTTCACGGAGTCTGGCGGACTTTCTTGCGTCACAAGCTCGACAGATTGCGAGGTTCGAAACGCAATCGACTGAGTCAGTGCTGAATGAAATGAGGGAAGCTCTACCTGTGTCTGTCGTCCGAGCGCTGGGGGATTCTTCCCAACAGGATCAGCAGCCGCTTGGCGCAATAAGGAAAATTGGGAAGATGCTTTGGGAGCAATACGGAATCGTTCAATACCTGGTGATGAAGCGCCGAGATGAATAGCGCTTGCCAGTTGACTAAGTTCCGACAATTGGAGTAACGCAAAGGCACAGTTAACGCTCACATGACGGGCATGTGCAGGGCCGCTTCGGCTCGTTTGCTGCCATGTTGGACCCACGACCGCTTCCGGCCAGAAGCGGACGTTCTACGCTTGAGTTAAGCCGCGCCGCACCGGGGCGTCGGTTTGAACGATTTGTTAGCCATCAGTTCTTTTTGTCTGGGTCAAGAATGGTCCGGATCTCGTGCGGGTCCACAGGGCGTCCGAAGTAGGTAGAGATCAGTGATTTCCTGATCTCGTCCTTGTCCTGATCTTGTAGGAGCTCAATGAACGGTCCGAGCGAGGCCAGTTCAAGTTCAGTTTGACGAGCGCGATCAGCATTTGTTCTATGACGCGCTGACTCACGCGCGGTGTAGAACGCTGGCGCTGCGATAGCGAGTGCATAGAGTAGGCGGACTGCAATCGCTAATGTGTTATCCGGTGTTACCGGCGCATGGTAGAACTTAAGGAACGTAAAGCCTGCCATTGCTAGCCCACATGCAAAAAGACCAATAGTGATCCAGCGCCACAAGTTAGCTTGACTTGTTTCTTTATTTGCAATGGCTTGATAGTTGCCCGTTACGCCAATATCCCCGACGACCTGAACAATTCTCGCCGCATCACGCTTGTGGCCTTCAAGCGCGGATAGAACTGCTTCGGCATTGCTGAAGAAGCCAGTCTTAGCCGTAGAGAACTCACCTCGCACTTGCTGCAAAAACTCGGCGTACTCAGTGTCGCGCTTAGTTTGATCTTTGTTAAAGACTGTTTCCAGGTTCGCAAGAGCAGCTGCCATCTCAGCTTTTGACTTTGCGGATGCATCTTGAATCTCGTCGAGCCGATTCCTTTGCGCCTCAATCTGCTTGATGAGCTGGCCGATCTGCTCAGCGAGCTCATTCTTCTGCTCGTCCAGAATTCCGAAGGTTTCTCTTGACCTTGCTTGAACAGCATCAAGAACTTCAGCGACTTCCGCTTTGGAGGAAGGCGAAGCTCTTGGGTAGAAGGCCCATGCGTAATTTAGGACGTTCTGATCAATATAGGAGACAGCGTTTGCAAGGTGGCCGACGTTTCGATCGGAAACGAACGATGTTAGCTCATGGATTGGCGGTTGAAGGTTTGAGTTCATTTGATTCAGAGCTGACTCTGAAACCATGGTCGCCGAACTCTGATTTACAAGGGTTCTTAGGCTTCGTACGACGTTAAGAAGCTTGTCTCGATTGAACTGAGCCACTTCATCCGAGGCGACCTTAGGATCTTGCAGTGATTTGTCACTCAACAGTTCTAGTAATATGTTGAGCGATGCTGTTATTGCATGATCCTTCAAACTTCTGTTCGCCATGACCCCTCCCTGATGGCTAACTACCTAATAGACGGACCCGTGGGTCGGCTATACGACTTACCCACAAAGCGCCGCGTGATGCGCTTTGCCCTTGATGCAGCTCGATCTTAGAGCGGCTGGGTCCGGCTAACAAGACAGCGATACCCTGACGCAGCACTAGGCTTAGCGGCGGCATCAATGGCCGCTATGGGTCGGTAGCGGACATTGCCACCTTCCCTTGCGATCGGTCTGGGCCCATGTCCGCTTCCGGCCAGGAACGGACGCCCACAGCTCTGGACTCATGCCGCAAGGCGGCATCGACGTAAATTAAAATTTAGGACTAATGTATCAAGCCCCAAACGTAAAACAAGGTCACAGCATAAGCCACAATCACAGCCAGAACTTTTCCCCAAAAGAACGTCAGCGCAGGCCAGTTTAACCATGACGGCGCATCGAACTCATCGTCCAATGCTACGCCACGCTTCTCGTGATGGCGGGAAAAAATTCCCCACGCGAGGGTTCCGTATGCGGCATGCAGGAGATCCAATGCCAGAGCCAACACAAAGAGACCTGCTGGCCAGAGTAACTCCGGCGGGATAGCAGTAGGCACTGCATCTTCCGGCTTAAATACCCAGATGAACGCGATACCGGCGAAAGAAAGCTGTCGAGATATATCGCTTGTTTTTGAGCTAAAGGAATAATAGACGTCCCGATAATTCGCGATTTTCATGGGTTATGTATGCCTGTCGGGTTTCGGGCCGGTACTTCCAGTGCGGCTAATCTCAGTAGCCTTCCTTGCAGTCCGCTTCACTGCCTTTTTTGCAGCAGCGACCTTTCTAGCCACCTTCTTGGCAGCCTTCTTCACGGATCTCTTTGCGGCCTTCTTGGCCGACTTTTTTGCAACCTTTCGCATCGTAATAGAATTCCTGTAGCAGAATTTCATGGAAGGCCCATATCTTACAAGCCGATTCGCGAGGCGATCTCGGCTCGCATGAGCTGCAAGGCCATTTATGCGACTTACCCAAAAAGCAGTTCAGGGTGGGCTTTCCCCTTGATACAGCGCGCATCTTAGGCCAGGCGTACCCGGCTAACAAGCTAATTCATTAAGCTCATCCGGTGTTCGGTCAAAACCATTTGCAATCCGGGCATGTGGATATCAGCTTCGAGGCGCAACATGCCGCAGAGCCGTAGCGATAGCTTCTCCACTGCAACGTCCGCCTCTGGCTAGGAGCACACGTAGGCAGCCCGGTTGGTCAAACACCGTAGCGCTTGTTTCCTCCAGACGTAATGCAATAGCGTCCGCCGCGGGGACCGATACAGACGCGTGATCCAGAGCACGGACAGCTCCCATCAGAATAATCGCTACGTACGGGCCGAAATTTTTCGCGCGAGTGTGACACAGGCCGATTACTGGGCCGATAGCAGCCGCTTCCGCCACAAAGTAGCTTCGAGCTGACCCATTTGGCAGGGGCGCCCTGGGCCGACACTCGTGCCCACTCTCCTTTTCGTTCATACACCACAACAGAATCGCCACCGGCGAGCCTTCCAATGATTTGTCCATTGGGAGAAGATCGTTGGTTGAGGGTACTGGTTGACACAAACTGCGTCTCTGTCATCTCCGGACGAAAGGACTCCGTCGGAGCTGGCGGCGCGACCGGTGCCTGGGCCACTGAGGAGCGATGTGAGTCGCGCTGCCCGCCCCCATTGCACATTGCGACAAGTAATGCGAAGAATCCGACCACTACCAGCCCAACTGCTGCAGATGGATTTCGAGCCATGTCGCCTCCCTTTCCTTGTGGATCTTTCGACCTCGGTCCAACTTTATCAGAGTGTTAAGCCAGTACTCCTGGGAAATCGCAATGGCCAATCCAAGTTCTCAGGCAGCGTTGTGAAGCGTGGTGCTTCATTACCTTAAGACCAGATTGATGTCAGCTTTCGGCCAGAAGCAGGCGCTGCCTTTACAACGATCAGTCCTTCTTCATCCGGCGTAGGTGAAGGCATAACCCCTACCGATGCGCTGGATGCGAGCAAACCCCATCTCACCCAAGTGCATGCCGGCCACAATCAACCGATCTGTACTGACCATATCCAGAAGCGTTGAACGGGCCGCTGCAGCCCGCTGCGCATCCTGGTCGAATGCAATGGATACGTCGGGGCGGGCAATCTGGATGTGCGGAAAATGAACGATATCGCCCCAGATCAAGGCAGTCCGGCCCGCCGAATCGACTCGATAGCCTGTGTGACCTGGGGTATGGCCCGGCAGCGGGACTATGCTGATACCGGGCAGAACATCGCCTTCGGCCAACAAGCGCAGCCTGTGGCGATACCCGACGAATACCTGCCGTGCAAGCAGGAAGTTGCCTCGTCCGCGGTCAACGCTGCGGGCAAGGTTGCCGTCGTCCTCCCAGAAGGACAGCTCTCGGGGGTGTATGAGTAGCTCGGCATTGGGGAAGACAGGATCACCTTGAGCATCGAGCAGACCGCCAATGTGGTCAGGATGGGCATGTGTGAGCAGGATCGTGTCCACATCAGTGGGTCGCACACCCGCTCGCAGCAGATTGACCCTCAACTCCCCTCCCCATCCATTGATGCCGCCGGCGCCAGCGTCGATGAGGATAGTGCGCCCCCTTCCCCTCACCAGATAGCAGTTGATGTGGATCAATGAGGGATCGTTGACCCCAGCCTGCAGCTGCAGCCGCATGGCGTTGGCCGGATCGATGTGGGAGAGCAGATCCAGACTGGCGGTCAGATGGCCGTCGCTGATCGCTTGGATCTGGAAGTCACCGATCTGAAGCGTGGGCAGAGCCCGTTCAATGGTGGATGCGTTCATGGCGTTGGTCAGTTGCGTGCGTGGATTGAATCACTGGCGTAGCCAAAGCATCGGATGCGCGCCGTCAGTCCTGCCTGTTGTTGGATGGCCCGATCCAGCTGCCGCATGAATTCATCCATGAGCTCGGGCGTCCTCCCCGGTCCCAGGCGGTAGGCCAGTTCTGCGGACGCCGGATGGCCCCGCCCCTGACGCGCAGCCAGGTAGAGGATGTGGACGTTGTCCAACGCAGCACCAAGCACGTCCGTACACAGCACCGCGCATCGCTCAGTCAGCGCGGCCAGACTGTCGTCCGCCGGCATCCGTTCCGCGGTGAAGCAGATCGTGAGGCTAGGCATGTGAGCGCTGCTCCGATCCCTGTTGACCTTCAACCGCCACACTCTTGAGTTGCGCTGTCATGGGTGTATACGCGTGCACGCCACCCGGCAGGAGTTCAACGACGGGCGAACTACCAGGCGGGAGGCGCGCCAGCCAGATCGCTGCGGGCGCGTGGTCCAGTGCAACGGCATGCAGGCCCTCGGGGACAGTCCCCATCGCAATGAGCGGCTCAGGGCCGACGCGACTCACCAGCAGATAGTTGCCCTGTTCGACGGCCGGGGCCCGATCCAAGCCACGGTATAGATTGCGATGCCAATCAGTGATGTGCTGCTGCCAGCGAGCAAAGTTACCTCCGCCTTTCCGGGCATATTCCTCCCCCTGCAGGATCTCCAAGCCATCTATCGAGTGAAGGGCAAGGTAGGTTGGGCAACCCGCACCGCATGCCCTGAAGCGTTGCGAGGTGTGGAACCCCCGCACGGAAATCAGCGCCGGCAGTTTATGCAGGCTGTAGAAGTCGTTCCATTCCCCCTCGGTCGCGGGGTCGGAATAGCTGCATTCGACGGTATAGATCACAGATAACACTCCTCGCCCGGCAGGTGCGCCTGGGCATATCGTTGATGTTTCATCATGCTAGGCCTTGCCTGTCGCCCGACAAATCGATTATTCGGTATGCTTCAGTGACAAAAGTTCACGCTGAAGCCTCATGCGCAGGAAGATTCCCAGTAGCACCGCCCTGATCGCCTTTGAGGCTGCCGCCCGCCACGGCAGCTTCGCGCGAGCGGCCGAGGAGCTTTCCCTGACCGAGGGGGCCATCAGTCGCCAGATCGGCAGGCTGGAGTCCTTTCTGGGTGTGCCCTTGTTTGAACGGGTCGGCAATCGCGTCCGCCTCCGGCCCAATGGCGCGCGTTACGCTGCCCAGGTTCGGGAGTCACTGGAGCGTTTGGACCGGGACAGTCAGTACCTGATGGGCCAGCCGGAGAACGCCGTAAGTCTGGACATTGCCGTCACGCCCACCTTCGCGATGCGATGGCTCATACCTCGCATGCCGGCGTTTAGCCGCGCGCATCCAAACATCACCGTGCACCTTTCCCAGCGCATAGAGCCATTCGTCCTGGCTGGAAGTGGATTCGATGCCGCCGTGCACTTTGAGCATCCGGCCTGGGCGGGCATGCGGACCTACCCGCTGCTGCAGGAGGTTCTGTTGCCGGTGTGCGATCCCACGCTGATCAAGAAGGGACACCGGACCGCTTCGCTGGAGACACTGCCGCGGCTACATCGGCGACAGAGTCCCGATGCCTGGCAGCGCTATGCCGAGAGCGTGGGTATAACCCTCACCAATCCAGCAGTGGGCGCAAGGTACGACCTCCATGCGATGTTGATTGAGGCCGCGCTTGCAGGCCTCGGGGTCGCACTGGTGCCACGCCTCTACGTCGAGGAAGAGCTGGCGCAAGGTCGACTGGTTGCGCCATGGCCGCAAGGCGAGGCGGTGTCCAAGACGTTCTGCCTGGTGTTGCCCGAACCGATAGGCCTGACGACGGGCCCAGTGAAGACGTTCGCGCAATGGTTGCTAGCGGAAGTTGGCGGGCGCGACGACTTGCGATAGATGTTGAATCTGCGTGATCGAGCTTAATCGAACCCGCGGCCAGTCGAGCATTGATGCCGCCACGAGAGCTTCCCTCCCCGACTCCGGCCGACACGCGTCGTCACTGCAACGCTGCCATCATGCGGCCTAGCTTGACGCATCTGCAAAGCAGCACAGAACTTTGCCGTCCTTGGCGCATCGAATATTCGACGAACTTTTTCACTCGCCGAGCTGTCCGAGTCGCACCTTCAGAAGGACTGAAGGCCTGAGCACGCAGGGAGCGGCCAGTCTCAACCTCGGCTGGCCGCTCCCCCGGGCATTCAACTAACCTTTGAGATACAAACATGCGTCCGCTTAGCAAGGAAGAAGAAGCAAGCGTTTCCGGAGGTCGTACCTACAAAACTCCGGCAGGCAACACAGTCAAGTTCAATGCTAGCCTTTCCGACGCTCAGGCAGCGACACTGGGCCAGATCGTGGACTATGGAAAAGCGCACAACATGCTGACTCCAGAGATTCGAATGGCAGTCAACCAGGCGTTTTATGAAAGCTCCCTGGGTTCGATGACCAGCAATCCTACCAACTCCAACGTTCAAGGCCTGTACCAGTACGACGCCAATACTTGGGACTACCTGGGTCATGGAGCGCTCGATCGATCGAGTACGAACGATCAGATCGCAGCGATGTACGACGACATTCGCAACTTCGAATCTCGATGGGCTGCGGGCCGCCAAGCCGGAACGATTCCGACTACCCTTCTGATCGACGACTACGTGGAGATCAAGCACCATCTCGGGCCCAACAGCACGCAATGGTCGTCTCCGGTTGTATCCGACTACAACGGCAAGGTTACGGTGCTCGGCTTCACCAGCGTTTCCACCGGAACCACGGCACCGCCCGATGGAAGTACGGGGGGCGCCGGCAGTGGTGGCCACTCTGGAGGAGGTGGCGGAGGTTCAAGCGGCGGCACCGGCGGTACGGTCATCGTTGGCCCTCCGCAGCGTCAACCTTGAGCTCCCACAGAAGTCACAGGAGAAATTCCATGAAAGCCAAGCTAGCCGCGTGCGTACTCGCAGGGCTGCTGATGTCGACCGGCGCCTCAGCTGCGGAGTGTGGAAGCGCGGTAGCGGAGTACGTTTACTCCGGCAATCCTGCACTGCACGCTCGAATCCAGCCGCTAACAATGCCTGGAACAGGGAGCACACTTGGAGTCACTCTGGAAGACCGATCCCGGGGCTTCAAGGCTTGGTTCATCGCCGACAAGGGCAGCGGTTCGTACTCGTCCCTTGTCTACGTAGATGACTTTACGCAGCCGTCGTGGCACCAGCCCGATCCGGATGCTCCCCGGGCCATTCGGGACATGCCCATCTTCGGTTGGGATCAGTCCCTGCATGTGAAGGAAGATCTAAGGAACCTCAAGAGTGCCCCGCAGTTTCTATTTGTTCCGGACCTCGCGGAAGTCGTGTCACATGGCATTGAGCAGCCGTTCCCCTTGACTCAAGGCATCTTCAACCGAATCAGCTGTCGCTAGGTTTTAAGGGAGGGGGCGCCCCCTCCTCCCTCTCTAGCCGGCACTGCCATCACGCCCAGCAGAACTGATCAATGGAACTGTTTCGCAAGGAAGCCGAGTCTGCTCATGCAGACCAGTTTGGCACGGTCATCGTTTCAACGCCAAAGGCGCACTTCGCAGCTGGTGTTAGCGCCACTGCGGCGTGCCTGGCCGCACTCGTGTTTTCATTCCATGCTCACTATGCTCGCCGGGAACAGGTATCTGGTCATCTCGTTACTGATACGGGCGAAAGCCGGATTCTAGCGCGCCGATCCGCAACCGTCTCAGAGGTATACGTCAGAGAGCACCAACACGTTCGAAAGGGAGATCCGATCCTGCGGCTATCCAGCGAAATGCACACCCGCGGGGGTGGCGTGCATGCCAGAGTCGAGGAGGACATTGAGAATCAAATCACTTCGGTCCACGCGAGCGTCGCAGCTACCGAGGCAGCGCTGATCAGTGAGAAGCATCAGTTGAGGGAGCGTGTCAAATCTCTTCTCGCCCAGGCATCGGATCTTCGTCAGCAGATTGGCTATCAGCAGCAGGCCGCTGAGCAGAAGCAGCGGACACTGACAAAGCTGCGTCCACTTTTGAAGGATGGATTTGTGGCTGAGTATCAAGTCCAGGACCTCGAAAGTGCGCTTCTGGATACCCGGGCGCAGACATCAGGCCTGCATCGGCAGCTTGAAGAGATCTCTCAACAGCAGCGCGAAACAAGCCGCAAGCTGACGAGTCTGGAAATCGATTCGGAACTCAAGTTGAACGATCTGCGGCGAGAGCAAGCGAGATTACGCACCAGCCTCGCCCAGGATCAGAGCGAGCTTGAGTTGGTGGTGAGGTCTCAATCAGACGCGCTAGTCAGCTCCGTTCTTGTTCAGCCGGCAAACTATGTTGAGCCGGGGCAACCTATTGTCTCTCTCATTCCGACACCCACAACGCTGAAAGCGGAAATTTTCATTCCCAGCACGGCAATAGGCTTTGTTCATCGAGGCACCAAGGTTGCCATGCACTATGCGGCATTCCCCTATCAAAAATATGGGGTTCAATACGGCGTCGTCGAACAGGTTTCCGAAACCCCGACTCAACCTGCACAGCTGTCAGCGCTGCTTGGCCAGCAGCCGCCAGCGCAGCCAATGTACAGAGCCATCGCGTCGTTGGAGAGGCAGCAGATCGTGACTGAGGGCGAGCAGCGAGCGCTGGTTCCCGGGATGCAGTTGGAAGCCGCGCTTCTGTTGGAGGATCGCTCAATCATCGCTTGGCTACTTGAGCCGATCACCGCATTCCGAGCGTCTATACAGGACTGATCATGCAAGTCGCCAACTCCACAGCATTCAACCCAACACCCGGCGATCTATTGCGTCAATGGATGAAGCGTCCGGTGAGGATCTTCTACCAGAGTGAAGCCAACGAGTGCGGCCTGGCCTGCTTGGCCATGGTACTTGATCACCATGGCCATCGGCTTTCTCTGGAACAGCTCAGGGCATTCGCCGGATCCTATCCGCAAGGAATGTCGGTATCTGATATCAGCGATGTTGCGGAGCGAAAGGGCCTTGTGGCGCGCCCTCTTCGGGCTGAGCCAGATGAATTGGATCAGCTCATACTGCCCGCAGTTCTGCATTGGAACATGGATCACTTCGTTGTACTGGAAAAGGTGCAGGCGAGGAAAGTCGTGATTCTGGATCCATCCCAAGGCCGCGTGGAGATTTCCTGGGCGGCGCTTGGCCGGCACTTCACAGGGGTGGCAATCGAGCTCTTGAAGGGACCCGATCTCAAGAAGACCCAAGGGCGCAGTAGTCTTCGTCTGAGGTCACTCATTGGGCCGATCTCTGGTCTCCGACCAGCGCTGGTCAACCTGGGGCTTCTTTCAGTAGCGTTGGAACTCATGGCGCTCGCTTCACCCCAAGGCTTCCAGATAGTCATCGACCGTGTACTCGCCGATGGGGACCGTGCCCTGCTTCCGGTTGTCATAGTGGGACTGAGCCTTCTCGCCCTTCTTCAGCTGCTGCTGGGTTGGCTGCGGTCCTGGGCAATTGTTTGGCTGAGCAGCCAGATCAATATTGGATGGAGCTCGGGCGTGTTCGCCAGGCTGCTGCGCCTACCTACCCAGTACTTCCAAAGTCGCAGCCTGGGTGACATAACATCGCGATTCACGTCTCTAAACACAATACAGCAGGCCATAAGCACGCAGTTGGTCGCTGGGATACTAGATGGTGTCATGGCCCTTGCAACAGGAGCCATGCTGTTTGTCTACAGCCCACTTCTAGGCGCATTTACAAGCCTCACAGCGCTGGCTTATGTAGGCGTCAGGGCCCTCTACGTGAAGCGACTGCAACACGCAACGGTTTCCTCCTTGACCGAAGACGCGCGCCGGCAGTCCATGCTGCTTGAATCCATCCGCGGTGCGCAGACTCTGAAGCTTTTCGGGAAGACGGGCTGGCAATCGTCCCGCTTTGCGAACCGAAGCGCAGCAGCCATCGCAGCATCCATTGCCGTTCAGCGTACGAGCTTGTCCTACGCATCCTGGGGTGGCGTCCTGCTGTCTGTAGGCAGGCTTGGTGCTCTCGCAATCGGCGCATCACTGGTGATGGAGGGACGATTCACTGCCGGGATGTTGATTGCTTACGCCTCGTACTCAGAGCAGTTCATCTCGCGCCTGAGTGCGCTTTCCGAGTACGCAATCCAACTCGCGTTGCTCGGCTCACATGCGGAAAGAGTTGCTGACATTGCTCTTGCACCCGTTGAGAAGGAGCCCGCTGAACCTTTGAGCGCGCGCGTTCAACCCGTTGAGGTTGAGCTCCGCAACGTCTGCTTCAGATATGCAGACAATCAGCCATGGGTGTTGAACAACGCCAACGCCATTATCCCAGCGGGTCAGATGACTGCTATCACCGGTGCGTCGGGTACAGGCAAGAGCACGATCGCCAAGCTCCTTGTCGGACTGCTGACGGTCAACAGTGGGGAAATCCTATTGAATGGCATCCCTTTGAGCCATCTTGGTCCGACCCAGGCCCGGCGCATGTTTGGATGCGTCATGCAGGATGACGCGCTTTTCCAGGGGAGTCTGGCTGAGAACATAGCCCTATTCCAGGAAGGGGCTCCGCAGCAGCAGATCGAGCACTCAGCCCAAGCCGCTTGCATTCATGATGACATTTCAAGAATGCCGATGGGCTATCGAACATCGGTTGGTGACATGGGATCGACCTTGTCCGGAGGACAGCGCCAGCGAATCATGCTGGCCCGGGCGCTCTACCAACAGCCCCAAGCCCTCCTTCTAGACGAAGCTACCAGCCATCTGGATGCAGAAACTGAGCAGAGCATCAATGCTCATCTCAAGCAGATGTCACTCACTGTCATTCAGATTGCACATCGATTCGAGACAATAGAGGCTGCGGATTGTCTGCTGCGTGTGCATCCAGATGGGTCCGTCAGCCGCAGGGGAAAGGCGGCCGCCTACTGAGACTCGGGGCTGGTGCTCGTGCGTACACGGTCGCGATACAGTGTTGCCATCCCTCTAGCCCTACGTTCGTTTCGGCCAGATGCGGACATCGCAGCACATCGCCTGCCGGCCCGTCGCCCGTCGATCAACCCGCGTGGATCGACTGGTGCAGACGAAGGTGTTGCCGGAACCGCTCTGCGTAGTCCTCCCCCACGGCGGCGATGACGCTTTGCCTGGCCGCCAACGCCGATTGCCATGCCGACACACGCGGAAGGTTTTCGAAGATCCGCTGCGAAACCATCGGGTCAAGGACGTCGAAATATCTGAAGAGTGGTGCGAACACCGCGTCGACCATCGTGAAGGCAGTGCCAGCGAAATAGGGTCCGGACTCCAGCTCCGCCTCCAGTCGCTCAAGCGCGCCCCTCAATGCCGCCTGTTTCGCATCGGCCGTCGAACGGTCGGTAGCGTTGAGAAACTGCCAGGCGTCGGCAAGGGCGGATGTCGCAAACTCGATCCAACCCCGCTGGCGGGCACGGGATAGCGCATCGACGGGGTACATCGGCGTGCCACCCTGAGTTTCTTCCAGGTACTCGCAGATGACCATGCTTTC